>Ga0302326_10015170_pt1 | contig 16227 bp, 12 predicted proteins | sample Palsa_T0_3_FD_202264 | JGI IMG/M metagenome (GOLD analysis project Ga0302326, IMG submission 202264) | Peat permafrost microbial communities from Stordalen Mire near Abisko, Sweden - Palsa_T0_3 | ecosystem: Environmental > Terrestrial > Soil > Palsa > Peat permafrost | place: Sweden: Abisko... | reverse complement strand
GCGTCGACGGCCTCACCCTGCAGCAGGATGTCGACCTTGACCAGTGCACCCTCCTGCTCGCCGGCTTCTTCGTAATCGAGGCTGGCGTAACCGCGGGTGCGCGATTTCAGCGAGTCGAAGAAGTCGAAGATGATCTCGCCCAACGGCATCGTGTAGCGCAGCTCGACCCGTTCCGGCGACAGGTAGTCCATGCCACCCAGTTCGCCGCGCCGGGACTGGCACAGCTCCATGATGGTGCCGATGAATTCGCTGGGCGTGATGATGGTGATCTTGACGATGGGCTCGTAAACCGTGCCGACCTTGCCCGACGGCCAGTCCGCCGGGTTGGTCACCACAACCTCTGTCCCGTCGTCTTTCTCGACGCGATAGACCACGTTGGGTGCGGTCGAAATCAGGTCGAGGTCGAATTCGCGTTCCAGGCGTTCGCGGGTGATCTCCATGTGCAGCAGACCGAGAAAGCCGCAGCGGAACCCGAAGCCCAACGCCACCGAGGACTCCGGCTCATAGGTAAGCGCGGCGTCGTTGAGTTGCAGCCGCTCCAACGCGTCACGGAGGTCCGGGTAGTCCGAGCCGTCGACCGGATACAACCCCGAGTACACCATCGGCCTGGGTTCGCGATAGCCGGTCAGCGCATCGGTGGCGCCGTGCCGCGCGGTCGTGACGGTGTCGCCGACCTTGGATTGGCGAACGTCCTTTACGCCGGTGATCAGATAACCGACCTCCCCCACGCCGAGCCCGACGGTCGCCTTCGGCTCGGGCGAGACGATGCCCACTTCCAGTAGCTCATGGGTGGAACCGGTGGACATCATGGTGATCTTCTCCCGCGGCGTGATCTTGCCGTCGATCACCCGGACGTAGGTGACCACGCCGCGATAGATGTCGTAGACCGAGTCGAAAATCATTGCGCGAGTGGGCGCTTGGGGATCTCCACTCGGGGGCGGCACTTTCTTCACGACCTCGTCGAGCAGTTCGGACACGCCTTCGCCGGTCTTGCCGGACACTCGCAGCACGTCGTCGGGTTCACAGCCGATGATGTGCGCGATCTCGGCGGCATACCGATCGGGGTCGGCAGCGGGCAGGTCGATCTTGTTGAGCACCGGAATGATCGCCATGTCACGGTCCAGCGCCAGGTACAGGTTGGCCAACGTCTGCGCCTCGATGCCCTGTGCGGCGTCGACCAGCAGCACCGCCCCCTCGCAGGCCGCCAATGCCCGTGACACCTCGTAGGTGAAGTCGACGTGGCCCGGGGTGTCGATCAGGTGCAGGACGATCTGTTCGCCTGCCTCGGAACCGGCCGACACCGTCCAGGGCAGCCGCACGTTCTGCGCCTTGATGGTGATGCCGCGTTCGCGCTCGATGTCCATCCGGTCGAGGTACTGGGCGCGCATAGACCGCGCGTCGACGACGCCGGTGAGCTGCAGCATCCGGTCGGCCAGCGTGGACTTGCCGTGGTCGATGTGGGCGATGATGCAGAAGTTCCGAATCTGCGCCGGCGCTGTGAACGTCTGGTCGGCGAAACTGCTGATGGGGGTCTCCTGCTGAAGCCGGGATTAGGCGCTTCCAGGGTATCCAGGGACGGGCGCTGCAGCACAATCGCGGACGGGGCGGGCTATCGGTGAGCGCCGCCCGGCCGGCCACAACGAAACCCCCGGAGTGCTCCTCCGGGGGTTCGTTTCCGGAAAATTAGATTGCCGCGAAGATGTCGACGTACTCGAGCAGGTCGGTCACGCCTTGGTCGAGGAACGTTGTGAAGGCGCCCTGGACACTGTCCGTGGCCAACGCCTCGGCGACCGTCGTTGTCGATGGCACGGACAGCAGATCGGCAGCGGGGACCAGGGCACCGTCGTCGAGCAACGAGTACGCCTCGACGTTGTAGGCGTCTTCGAACTCGACCACCGCGCCGTCGAACACGTCGTAGGCGCCCGGGACCTTTGAGGGGTCATCCGCGGCCGGATCTACTCCATAGAGGACGTAGTCGAGGAAACTCGTGCCCGACACCGGCGCGTCCGCCGCCAGGATGGTGTCCAAACCGCCGGTGTGATACACGACGTCGGCGTAGTTACCGGTGAGAAAGGTTTCGGCCTGGAAGGTGTCGTTCAGCAACGAGATCTCGTCGGCAACAACGGTGGTCAGGTCGTCAGCGGCCGCAAGCGGCGCGAATGTCAGCGCCGCCCCGACCGCGAAGCCGCCAACCACAGCAATTTTGCCAATGCTCATCGTCGTGCCTTTCACGATCTCCGCCGGCGACCGGTTAAAGACCGCAGGAGGTCACCCAGCAAGGCTGCTGAAAACCTGCGAGGAGCCTCACAAACAAATGGATTCGGGAAAAGGCATTTTCCTCAGCAGATTTTAAGTCGGGAGGCGGCCGCCGGGCTTGCCAAGGCAGCGATGAACTGGGCGGCGACGCCAGACGGGCGCAACCATCGCGCGTCGTCTTATGCTGCGAACATGGCGTCACAGTGGAAGACGTTGCAGCGACTCGCAGAGAATCTGGTGGACTTGACCGCCAGCGAGGTGCCGAAGTTGATCCGCCAGTTGCAGCACTCGCCAACGGTTCAGCGAGGAATCCAGCTGGGTTTGGACGCGATCATCGGCGCAACGTCCGAGGCGCCGGCGGAGATCACCACCGGCCGGCCCGTGACCCGCGCGAGCGTGCCCAGCGCGCACCGGGCCCGCAGGCTGGTCTATTCACCCAATTTGGACGGCCGCGCGGATCCGGGCGAGATCGTGTGGACGTGGGTGACCTACGAGGAAGACCCCACCCGCGGCAAGGACCGCCCGGTGCTGGTCGTGGGCCGCGACCGCGCCACGCTGCTCGGCTTGATGATGTCCAGTCGGGAAAGACACGCCGCCGATCGATCCTGGGTAAGCATTGGCAGCGGCAGCTGGGACGACGACGGCAGACCCAGCTGGGTGCGACTGGACCGGGTGCTCGACGTCCCTGAAGAGGGCATTCGTCGCGAGGGTGCGATCCTGGACCGAACCCTCTTCGAGATCGTGGCGGACCGGCTGCGCCGCGACTACTCCTGGAGCTGAGTTACCCCTGGGTGATGTAGGAGTGCAGCTGTTCGTGCTCGATCTCCAGCTCCTGCATCCGCGTCTTCACGACGTCGCCGATGCTCACGATTCCGATCAGCTTTCCGTCCTCGAGTACCGGCACGTGCCGCACCCGATTCTCGGTCATCAGCAGCGTGAGGCTGTCCACCGTGTCTGACTTGCCAGCGGTCGAGACCACCGACGTCATGATTTTCTCGACCGGCAGCGAGAGCACCGCGGCACCGTGTACATGCAGCTGGCGCACCACGTCACGCTCGGAGACGATGCCCTTGACGCCGTCCGATCCGACCACCACCATCGCCCCGATGTTGTGATCGGCAAGCCCGGCGAGCAGCTCGGCGACCGTCGCGTCGGGGTTGATCGTCACCACCGCGCCGCCTTTGCCGCGCAAGATGTCTGCTACCCGCATCAAGACCTCCAGCCGATTGTGATCAGTTTCACACCCAGGCTACGACTAGATCGGCCGGCGTGAAAGCAGCTAGCGAAAATTGGCCGAATGTCAGATCGGGTCTAGGCCAATCGGGTGATTTCGACGATGACGTCGAGATCGGTGGCGCCTTGTCCGGAATAGATACCTTTCAGCGGGGACACGTCGGAGTAGTCCCGGCCGACACCGACACTGATGTACTGCTCGTTGATCTCGCTGTCGTTGGTCGGGTCGAGATCCCACCAACTTCCGGTCCAGGCCTGAACCCAGGCATGGCTCTGCCCGTCGACGGTTTCGCCGATAACCGCGTCTTCGCTGGGATGGTGATACCCGGACACATAACGTGCAGGAATTCCCATGCTGCGCAACAGCATCAGCGACAGGTGAACGAAGTCTTGGCAGACACCTTTGCCCGCGCGCAGCGCGTCCAGGCCTGACGAACGCACACCGGTGGTGCCCCGCACGTAATCCAGTTCGCTGCGAACCCACTCCGCGGCCGCATAGACGGCGTCGGCGGGTTCGTGATCCTTGGCGATGCGCCTGCCCACCGCCGCAATACGTTTACTGCCCGGCGTGTACTCGGTCGGAGTCAGCACCTCGTCGTACCGATCCACCACCGCCGCGTTGAGCAGATCCGACCAGCCGAGCTTCTCGGTCGGCGGCTCCGGCCGATCGGTCTCCACCACCGACGCGGAGGTCACGGTCAACTCGGTGTGCGGCGCGTGTAGGTCGAAAGCCGTCACAGCGGTGCCCCAGTAGTCGATGTAGCGGTACGACCTGGTCGCCGGCACGGTTTCGACACGGTTGAGAACGACGTTCTGCCGGGAGTCCGATCGCGGCGTGAGTCGGGCTTCGTTGTAGGACGCCGTCGCAGGCGACGGGTACGCATAGCCGGTCGCATGCAGGATTCGCAGGCGCCACATCAGTTCTTCCCCTGCCGGGTCGGCAGCGGGTCGCGCTGGCCGGCATCAGACCAGGCGACCCAGGGTACGGAGTGAAAGTACTGTGCTGTCAACGCTTCTGAGATTTCGTCACATGACTTCTGCAGGCCGGCGAGTCGCATGTCCAGCGATTCGAGCAGCACTCCCGGCTGCACGAATTCGAGTTCGCTGCGGGCCCGCCCGAGCAGTCGTTGCGCCTCGGCGGTGGCACCGATCCGGTTGTGCGGACGGTTCAGCAGCTCGTCGAGGTTGTGCTCGGCCAGTTTCAGCGAATAGAAAATCGACCGCGGGAACAGGCGGTCGAGCAGGATGAACTCGACCACCCGGTTGGCGTCCAGTACGCCGCGATAGGTGCGCAGGTAGGTGTCGTGTGCGCCCGCAGAGCGCAGCACGGTCACCCACGCGGGGGAAGCCGCGCTGTCGCCGACCCGCGACAGCAACATCCGCACCGTCATGTCCACCCGCTCGATCGCGCGGCCCAGCAACATGAAGCGGTAGCCGTCATCACGTGACAGCGTCGAGTCGGCCAGGCCGGCGAACATCGCGGCGCGACCCTCGATGAACGATAGAAACTCATGCGGGCCAAGGCGTTTGGCGGCACGCTCACGTTCACCCAGCGCATTGAAGGTGGTGTTGAGGCACTCCCACGTCTCGGTGGACGTCACCTCGCGCGCAGACCGCGCATTCTCCCGCGCGGCCGAAATGGCGTCGACGATTGAGCAGCCGCCCGGGGTGTTGCGACGAAACGCCACCAGATCGGTGAGCGACCAAACGTCGAGCTCGGTGTCCGGTGCCTCAATTCCCAACACCTCCAACAACACTCGTGACGTGTGGTCGGGGTCGACGCTGGAATCCTCCAACAATTGGTGCACGGTGACATCGAGGATTCGCGCGGTGTCGTCGGCGCGCTCGACGTAGCGACCGATCCAGTACAGCGCCTCGGCGTTGCGGGCGAGCATTACCGGATCACCCCCCGCCGCTGTTGTTGCTGCTGGCCAGGCTGCTGTTCCCTGCCCGCCCGCTGCTGCGACTGTTTTTGCTGGTGGGTTTTTTGCTGCTGAGTTGGCTTTTCGCCGTCGGATTCGGCGTCGGGCGTGGCGACCGGCTTGGGCAGCGACTTCACGACCTGGGCGGCGCCGAGCTCCCGGTCGGCCACCGACGTGCGCGTCGCCAGTACCCAGGTGTCCTTGGACCCGCCACCCTGACTGGAGTTGACCACCCGGGACCCGTCGACCAGCGCCACCCGGGTCAGTCCACCGGGAAGCACAAAGACGTCATCGCCGTCATTGACCGCGAACGGCCGCAGATCGACATAACGTGGCGTCAGCTTGTCGCCGATCTGTGTCGGAACGGTCGACAGTTGCATCATCGGCTGCGCGATCCAGCCTCGCGGGTCGTCGATGATGCTTTTGCTGATCGCATTCAGCTCCTTGGCGGAGGCTTCCGGGCCGAAGACGATGCCGTAGCCACCCGAGCCTTCGACCGGTTTGATCACCAGCTCGCCGACCCGGTCGAGCACTTCCTCGCGTTCCTCTGCTAGCCAGCACCGGAAGGTGTCCACATTGGCCAGCAGCGGCTTCTCCCCCAGGTAATACTCGATGATCGTCGGTACATAGGTGTAGACGAGCTTGTCGTCGCCCACCCCGTTGCCGACGGCGCTGGAAATCACCACATTGCCCGCCCTGGCGGCGTTGAGCAGACCGGCCACCCCCAACACCGAGTCGGGGCGGAATTGCATCGGGTCCAGGTAGGGGTCGTCGATGCGCCGATAGATGACGTCGACCTGGCGCTCCCCGTCGGTGGTACGCATGTAGACCTGGTTGTCGCGGCAGAACATGTCGCGTCCTTCGACCAATTCGACACCCATCTGCCGCGCCAGCAGCGAATGCTCGAAATAGGCCGAGTTGTGGACGCCGGGGGTCAGCACCACCACCGTGGGGTCAGCTTCGTTGGTGGCCGCGGATTTACGCAGCGCCCGCAACAAGTGCGCCGCGTAGTCGTCGACGGCGCGCACCCGGTGGCTGGCGAACAGATTTGGGAAAACCCGCGCCATCGTGCGCCGGTTCTCCATCACATACGAGACCCCGGACGGTGAACGCAGGTTGTCCTCCAGGACCCGCCAGGTGCCTTTCTCGTCGCGGATCATGTCGATGCCGGCAACGTGGATTCGCACGCCGTTGGGCGGCACGATCCCCACGGCCTGGCGGTGGAAATGTTCACACGAGGTGATCAGTCGGCGCGGGATCACGCCGTCGTTGAGGATCTCCTGGTCGCCGTAGATGTCATCGAGGTAGCACTCGAGCGCCTTGACACGCTGGGTGATTCCCCGTTCCAGTCGGGTCCACTCGGCGGCCGAAATCACTCGTGGCACTTGGTCCAGCGGAAACGGCCGTTCCTGGCCGGAAAGCGAGAACGTGATCCCTTGATCGCTGAACGCCCGGCTCAGCGCTTCGGCGCGGGCATCGAGTTCGCCGGCATCCGACGGCGCAAGCTCGGCGTAGATGCCCTTGTAGGGACCACGGATGTTGCCCTGGCCGTCGAACATCTCATCGAATGCCTCCGCGTAGCAGTCACCCGCGGCGTTGTAACTCTCGAAGATGCCCTTGTAGGGCAGCGGCGACTGCGATTTGTTAGGCTGCTGCCTCTTGCTGTCGGCGGGAACGGTTCGAAGGGCCACCGTGCCATATTCCATCACAACGTGCGTCTCTGCAGGCCCAGGGGCTTCGCTTTGGGGGAATGCCCGGCGGACTGATACCCTGAGCAGTCGCCGCTCAAGCGTCGGGACGCTGCGGCAAACCGTGACACCACAAGCTGTTTTATATTCAAGAAGGAATTACGCGTGGCCAATATCAAGTCGCAGCAGAAGCGCAACCTCACCAACGAGCGCGCCCGACTGCGCAACAAGTCGGTGAAGTCGGCTCTTCGCACGGCTGTCCGCGCATTCCGCGAGGCCGCCGCAGCCGGCGAAAAGGACAAAGCCGCCGAACTGCTGGTGTCCACCGGGCGCAAGCTGGACAAAGCTGCCAGCAAGGGCGTGATCCACAAGAACCAGGCGGCGAACAAGAAGTCAGCGCTCGCGCACGCTCTCAACAAGCTCTGAGAACGCTCACCCGGACCATCCCGGCCCGCATCGTCACTCGGCCACCAGCTCGGCAACCTTTCGTACCGCTGCTTCCAGGGCGTAGTCCGCATCCGCCGCAGCGCCTTTCACATCGGCGTTCAGCGCCGCCACCAATCTCATTGCGGTAGCCACCGCGTCGCGCGACCAGCGCCGAGCCTGCTTCTGCGCCTTCTGCACCCGCCAGGGCGGCATCCCCAACTCGGCCGCCAGACGATAGGGATCGCCCGACACCGACCCCACCCGACCGATGCTGTGCACGGCCTCGGCCAGCGCGTCGGCCAACACCACGGGCGGCTCGCCGCTCAGCATCGCCCATCGCAGCGCCTCGACGGCACCCGCGACATCGCCCACCACGGCCTTGTCGGCGATATCGAACCCCTTCACCTCTGCCCTGCCGCTGTGATACCGGCGCACCGCGACCACGTCGACGCGCCCACCCGTATCGGCGACCAATTGTGAACAGGCCGAAGCGAGTTCGCGTATATCGGAGCCGACTGCGTCGAGCAGCGCGCTGAGCGTGTCGTCGCTGACCTTGACCTTCAGCTCGCGGAATTCCCTGCGCACGAAATCGAGACGTTCACCGGGCTTGGCGATTCGCGCGCACTGATGTACTTGCGCGCCTAGTGCCCGTAGCTGACTCGCCAACGCCTTGGCACGCCCACCACCCGAGTGCACCACCACCAATTCGGTGCCCGGCGGGAGGTCCGCAGCGGCCTGGGCGATCAATTCGGCGGCTTCTTTACCGGCCTCGCCGGCCGCTTCCAACACGACGACACGCTCGTCTGCGAAAAGTGACGGGCTCAGCAGTTCGGCCAGCTCGTAGACACCGACGTCGCCGGCCCGCACCCGGTCGACCGGAACTTCGTCGGTGCCCGCACGCTGTCGTGCCGACCGCAGCACGCCCGCGACGGCGCGCTCGACCAGCAGCCCCTCGTCGCCCAACACCAGATGCAATGCCGAAACCTGCTGGCTCACCGCTCGATCGTGTCACGTCGGGCCGACAGGGCCGCCGGCCCCTAGCAGCAGACCCGACAGCGACCAGGCCAGCAATACACCGGCTGCCACCGCCATCCCGGCCCGAAACCACCGCCGCCGCCACAGCAACACCGCCAGCAAGCCCGCGGCGCCGACGGTCAACACACCGGAAACCCCAGATGGCACCGGCACGCTAGCGGCCGGGACGGCCGCCGACCAATGGGCGACCCGCAACAGCCACCACAGTTCGGGGCCGGTGAACCGGATCAGCAGCTGCGCGCCCGCCGGCCAGAACAGGCACAGCGCGCCCGCCGCGCTGCCCAGCACGGTGATCGGCGCGATCAACACCTCGACCGCGAGGTTGGTCGCGGCGGACACCAGGCTTAACCGGCCCGAGATGCCGGCGATCAGTGGCGCGGTCACCAACTGGGCGGCACATGCCACGCAGATGGCGTCGGCCAGCGGCTTGGGCCAACCTCCCGCCACCAGACGTCGCGACCAGATTGGCGCGATCGCCACCAGCGCCGCCGTCGCCACCACCGACAGAGCCAGGCCGACATCGACTGCCAGCTGGGGCGCGAGAACCATCAGCAACAGCACGGTGGCCGACAGCGCCGGAATCGCGTGGCGGCGCCGGGAAGACAACACACCCATAAGCGCTATCGCGCCCATCACGGCCGCCCGCAGCACACTGGCGGTGGGTTGCACCACTATGACGAACAACAGCAGGGCCGCACCGGCCAGGCCAACCGCGGATCGCGGGCCGATCAGCCGCGACGAAAACAGCACGGCTCCGCAGACGATCGTGACGTTGGCTCCGGATACCGCGGTCAGGTGCGTCAGCCCGGCCGTGCGGAACTCTTGATTGGTCATCGGCGCCACCGTCGACGTGTCGCCTAGGACCAGCGCCGGCAGCATCGCCGCCTGGTCCGCGGGCAGCACGTGACGAGCCGTGGCGGCGAACTCGGCGCGAACCGCGTACGCAGCCCGTTGCACCGGCCCCGCGCGACCCATCGTCGGGGTACCGATGGCATTCACGACGGCCACTGTCAGGTCACGACGGGTGGGACGAGTGATCCTGGCGCGAAAACGCATCGGCTGGCCCACCATCACCGCGCCGAAGTCGCGCGCCGGCGCGAAAACCAGCACGCGACCTGAACTCTGATGCTGTCCCAGCTGTCGCAGCGTCGCACGAAACATCAGATGACCGTGTCCCACCGGCGCGGCGCTTTGGGTGGGCGTGACTGCCACCTCCGTGCTGGTGCCGAACGCCGCAGTGACGGGGTGGCGAGTGATCGCGTCGGCGCGCATCGCGATCGCAAAACCGAAGCCTGTGCCGACCGCAGCCGTGGCGATCAGTCCGACGCCGATCGCTCGCATCCAGGGCCGGCAGGGGCCGGCGCGCCACACCAGCGCGCCGCACACGCCTACTGCCGCGCACGTCCACCCGATGACATTTCCGATTGGCCACAAGATTCCCGCCGCAGTGACCGTCCAACTGGTCACTGCGGCCGGCACCAGACGCACATCCAGCTGCGCCGCCGCGGGGTCGGCTATGGAAGTTGCTGCACCGCCCTCAGACACGGACCAGCGGGCGTAGCTTCCCCAAACGCCCGGGACCGATGCCGTCGACCTCCCCCAGCTGGTCAACGCTGGTGAACTTGCCGTTGGCCTCCCGCCAGGCCACGATGGCTGCCGCCCTCACCGGCCCGACTCCCGGCAGGGTGTCCAACTGCTGCACGGTCGCGGTGTTCAGGTTGATCACCGCAGCCGGGGCGGCCTTCGCCGGGTGAGGCGCGGAGCTCGGCGGGCCGGGTGCGGCCGAGCCGGAACTCACCGAGCTGCCCAACACCGCCGGCTGCCCCTTGACCGGCGCGATCCCGACCACGATCTGCTCACCATCGTCGACCTGACGGGCCATGTTGAGCCCGATAGTGTCGGCGCCGTCCGTTGTACCACCGGCCGCTTTCAGCGCGTCGGCGATCCGCGCGCCTGGCGCCAAGGTGACCAGACCGGGCGTGTGCACGAGACCCACCACACTCACCACTACTGGTTGGTTGACGTGCGCCGAAGGACGTGGATTCGGACTGCGATCAGCCGATGACGCCATGTCGACGGGCGGCAGCTTCGCCGACACCACGGGTGCGGGCTGCTCGCGCATCAGCGTGAAGATGGTGACCAGCACTGCGATCGCCGCGACCACGGCCAATGCGATGCCACCCGCGCGTCCTGGGTCGGCACGAATCTTGGCCAACCAGCCGCCGTGGTGCTGCACCGAACCGTCCGGAAGCCATCGCGGGAGCAGGGAATTCGGGTCGGTGTCGGCGTCACCGTCGTCAACGTCACCGTCTGGTTGAGCGGCGACCACCGGTTGAGTGCCGAGCCGCCGGTGCAGTCGCTCGGCAGGCAGTTCTGTTTGCATGCCGCGACGGTAATTGCGTCGACCGTCGCGGTGATGGCGTCGCCCGGCCCGCCCGGCCCGCCTGTGCACCGATCACCGGCTGTGGATGGAGTGTTCGACCATCCGGTGGATTGGGTCCGGAGGAATCCCGATAACGTGCATGGCAGGACCGTTAGATCCAGCAGAGGAGACTGCCATGCAACTGGCGCTCACAGAGGACGAAACCGCCTTCCGCGACGAGCTGCGCACGTTCTACACGACGAAGATTCCGGCGGAGATCCGCGACCGGACCCGCTCGGGCGAAGGAATTGACCGCGACGACATCGCCACCAGCCACAAGATCCTCAACGAGCATGGGCTGGCAGTGCCCAGCTGGCCCGTTGAATGGGGCGGCAAGGACTGGACGCCGACTCAGTTCCAGATCTGGCTGGACGAGATGCAGCTGGCCTGCGTGCCGGAACCACTGAACTTCAACGCCAAGATGGTCGGACCGGTGATCGCCGAGTTCGGCTCGCAGGAGATCAAGCAACGTTTCCTCCCACCGACGGCCAGCCTCGACATCTGGTGGTGTCAGGGGTTCTCCGAGCCGGAAGCCGGCTCGGACCTGGCGTCGTTGCGCACCACCGCCTTGCGTGACGGCGACAGCTACGTCGTCAACGGGCAGAAGACCTGGACGACGCTCGGTCAGTACGCCGACTGGATTTTCTGTCTGGTGCGCACCGACCCTCAGGCCCCCAAAAAGCAGGCCGGCATCTCGTTCCTGCTCATCGATTTGGACACCCCCGGCATCACGATGCGCCCGATCAAGTTGATCGACGGCAGCGTCGAGGTCAATGAGGTGTTCTTCGAGGACGTCCGGGTGCCTGCCGATCAGCTTGTCGGAGAAGAGAATCAAGGCTGGACATACGCTAAATTCCTGCTGGGTAACGAGCGGACCGGAATCGCTCAGGTAGGCCGCACCAAGGTCCGGCTGGCCGATGTCAAACAGCGTGCCGCCGACACCGGCCTGCTTGACGATCCGCTGTTCGCCGCCCGACTCGCCGAGGTCGAAAACGATTTGCTGGCGTTAGAACTAACCCAGATGCGGGTCGCGTCCGGGTCAGTGGGCGGCAAGCCCAACCCCGCGTCGTCGGTGCTGAAACTGCGCGGCAGCCAGTTGCAGCAGATCGCCACCGAATTGCTGGTCGAAGTTGCCGGTCCCGATGGACTGCCGTTCGAGGCCGGTGATGAGATCGCGTCGCCGCAATGGGCGCAGGGCAGTGCACCGCGATACCTGAACTACCGCAAGACCTCGATTTACGGCGGCAGCAACGAGGTACAGCGCACCATCATCGCGTCGACCATTCTCGGCTTGTAAGACAGGAATCTGAGGTAGAGACATGGACTTTCAACTGAGCGAAGAACAAGTGCTGTTGCGCGACACCACCCGCGACCTGCTGTCGCGGAGCTATGACGCCGAGAGCCGCAACAAGGCCGTCGACTCCGATCTGGGCTGGAGCCGGGAGGTGTGGACGCAGCTAGCCGAGATCGGGATTCTCGGCCTGGGATTCGATCCCGAAGAAGCCGGTCAGATCGAAGTGATCACGGTCCTCACCGAAGTCGGTCGACTCCTGGCACCAGAACCCGTCCTACACGCCGCGCTGGGGCCCGGAGCAATCATCGCCGAGGTCGGCAATGACGCCCAGAAGGAACTGCTCGGGGAGGTCGCCGAAGGGCAGCGCCTGCTGGCTTTTGCGCACCTGGAGCCCGGCGCACGCGGGGCGTCCACCGAGAACATTGCGACAACGGCTGTGCAACAAGGCGATTCGTGGGCGTTGAGCGGTAAGAAGAACCCGGTGCTCGCTGGCGGCTCCGCTGACACCTTGGTCGTCAGCGCGACGTTGCCCGACGGCGGCGCCGGCTTGTTCCTCGTCGACGGCGAGGCAGTGAGCCGTCACCCGTACCGCACGTTCGACGGTCAGCGTGGTGCACAGATCGACCTGAACAGCGCCCCCGGCGAACCACTCGGCGACGCGGTGGACGCGTCGACCGCCATCCGCAACGGCATCGTCCGTATCCAGTCCGCATTGGCCGCTGAGGCGGTCGGCGCGATGGAAGAGGCGCTGCGATTGACGGCCGATTACCTCAAGCAGCGCAAGCAGTTCGGCGTCACCCTGAACACCTTCCAGACGCTAACGCAGCGCGCCGCCGACATGTACGTGTCGCTGGAGTTGGCCCGCAGCATGAACCTCTACGCCGGTCTCTCGGTCGCCGACGGCAATTACGATCCGGTCATCGCGGCGCGCGCCAAGCTGCAGATCGGACGGTCCGGCCGACACATCAGCCAGGAGGCCATCCAGTTGCATGGCGGCATCGGGATGACCAATGAATACCCGGTTGGGCATTACGCGGCGCGGCTGACTGCGATCGACCACACCCTGGGTTCGTCGCAAGACCAGCTGCACGTGCTGATCGACCAGGTCCGCGACTACGACGTCGTCATGCTGTAAGAGCCTCGCCTGCAACGAGATCGACGTTAGCGTGAGGACTTCTCGGGCTTTCTCACGATGACGTCGATCTCGACACTTAGAGCGTCAGCTCTGTTCTGCGGCCGGCTCAGACTCCGTGCTAGGCTCCACCGCGCCCGAACCGTTCGACGAGCCGTTCGACGAGCCGTTCGACGAGCCGTTCGATGACGAGGTCGCAGCCGTCCCCGCTTGCGTCTCAACAGAATCCGGCGCCCCGCTCGCGTCTGCCGGCGCTTCCGAAGGAGTCGGCTCGCCGTCAGCGTCCGGCAGCTGCGCTGCCAGATATTCGCCGAGGCCGCCGATCGTCGGATAATCGAATACCGCGGTCGCGTTGATGGTGAACTTGCCACCGAATTGGCTGTGCAATCGGTTTCGGAGTTCGACCGCCATCAGCGAGTCGGTGCCCAGGTCCAGGAACCGGCTCGTCGCGGCCGGCGGCTGCGCCAGCCGCAGGAAGCCCTGCACTTCGCGCTGCAGGAATTCGGTGATGAACGTGGCCCGCTCCGCTACCGGGACCTCCTGCAGTTGCTTGAGCAACTCGCTGTCGACCACCTCGGCCATGTCGCTCGGCAACACCAGATCCAGGATCGGTGGCCGGGAACTGCCCAGCACCTTCGCCGCCCGCGCCCAGTTGGCCTTCAGCACGGTCGCCTGGCCGGTGCCGTTGGCGACCACTTCCGCGAGCGCACCCAGCGCACCCGATGCGTCCAGCGGAAGTAGACCCTGCGCACTGATGTTGGCGCTGGCGGCCTCCGACGACGCCATACCGCCCCCACCCCAGGGACCGAAGTTGATCCCGGTGGCGGGCAGGCCGTGCGCCTTGCGGTCCGCGATCAGACCGTCGAGCAACGCGTTGGCTGTGGAGTAGTTGGCCTGGCCCGGGGAGCCGAGCAAGCTCGACACCGACGAGGACACAATGAAGAAGTCGAGCTTGTCGTCCCTGGTCAACCGGTCCAGATAGAACGCGCCGAAGGCCTTGGGCGCCAAAGTCGTCCGGAACCGGTCCAAATCCTGCTGGTTGAGCAGGGCGTCATCGAGCACACCGGCCAAGTGCGCAACACCCGCGAGCGGAGGCAGCTCCGCGCGGATACGCTCCAGCAGCTTCTCGACATCCGACTCAACGCCTACGTCGGCTGAGAAGGTGTGGATGCGGGTCTTGTAACGCTCGGTGATCTCCTCGATCGTCCGCTGCGCCTCCGCGTCCGGCTCACGCCGACTGGTCAGCACGATGTCACCGGCCCCGCGCTGCGCCAGGTATGACGCCGTGCTCAGACCGATTGCCCCGAGACCACCGGTGATCAGGTAGCTCCGATCAGGGCGCGGTGCAAGCGGATTCGGCATCTGGCAGACGATCTTGCCGATGTGCCGTGCCTGCTGCATGCGGCGGAACGCCGTCCTGGCCTCGCTCAGCGGGTAGATCTCGGCGGGCAGTGGCGTCCATTCCCCGTTGGCCAACCCTTCGGACACCTCACTGAGCAAGGTGCGAATGCGTTCGGGTTCGGTGAACATCACCGTGTCCAACGCGACGATCTCGTAGGCAATGTCGGGTCGGGCCTCGGCCATCTGCTCGGTAGTCCAGATGTCGCGCTTGGCGATCTCGGCGAAACGGCCGTTCTTGGCGGTAGCCCGCACGGTCGCCTCGACGAACCCTTCGCTGGTCAGGGAGTTGAGTACTACATCCACACCCGAGCCGCCGGTATCCTCTAAGATCTGGTCGGCGAAATCGGTTGTGCGCGAGTCGTACACATGCTTCACGCCGAGCTTGCGCAGCGTCGCCCGCTTGAAGGTGCTCGCTGTCGCGTACACCTCTGCACCCTGTTGTTGAGCCATCTGGATGGCGGCCAATCCGACACCACCACTGGCGGCGTGGATGAGCACCTTGTCGCCGGGATTCAGCTTCGCCCAGTCGAAGGAGAGCCGAACCGTGAGCGCCGCGGCCGGGATAGTTGCGGCCTCAACCGCGCTCACCCCGTCCGGGATCGGCGCCAGGAACTGGGCCGGCACGTTGAACCGGCTGGCGAAAGCACCCTGCATGGAGCCGTACACCCGCTGACCGACGTCCAATCCGGTCACGCCCTCACCCAATTGGATGACGGTGCCGGCGAAGTCGCCACCGACCGGCCCCGGGTCACCCGGGTAGAGGCCCAACACGTTGAGCACGTCCCGGAAGTTCAGGCCCGCGGCCTCGACCCGCACCTGCACATAGCCCTCGTCCGGCGCCGCCACTTCCGCCTCGGTCAGACGCAAGTTGTCGATCGCGCCGCGCTCGGTGGGAAGCAGCGCGTAATCATCGGCCCGCGGCACATTGAGGTGCCCGCTACGCGACCACTGCAGCAACCGCGATGCCAACGCTTTTCCTTGGCGCAGAGCCAGTTCCGGCTCGTCTAACGGTGCACCGAGCAAACCGGTCAGCAGCTTCACGGCCTCCGGCGAACCGTCGACATCGATCAGCTTGCTGCGCAGTCCGGGCTCCTCGTTGAGGATGGTGCGCCCGAGGCCCCACAGCGCCGCCTGCACCGCGTCGACCGGCTCACCGGATTCGGTCGCCACCGCCCGTTCGGTGACGATCCACAGCCCACCGGGCAGCTTCACCGAGTTGTCGGCCTGCGCGGTGTGCACCGCACTGAGCAGATTCTCGATCTCGGCCTCCAGCCGGCTGATCTGTCCCGCGGTCGACTCCTGGGCCTTGGGACCGGAACTGCGCCAGACGATCCCGGTGTACGGCATGCCCTTCTCGTGCGCCTGTGACAGCACCTGACCCAACAGCTCGGAGTCGGAAGCCCGGTCGAACGGGATGC
>Ga0302326_10015169_pt1 | contig 16227 bp, 20 predicted proteins | sample Palsa_T0_3_FD_202264 | JGI IMG/M metagenome (GOLD analysis project Ga0302326, IMG submission 202264) | Peat permafrost microbial communities from Stordalen Mire near Abisko, Sweden - Palsa_T0_3 | ecosystem: Environmental > Terrestrial > Soil > Palsa > Peat permafrost | place: Sweden: Abisko... | reverse complement strand
CGGCCAACTCGACCCAACCCTACGTGAATCCGGAGGGCGTACAGCTCGGCCTGTGCGTCTACTGCGGTTACTGTGAACGTTACAGCTGCGAGATGGGTGCGAAATCGAGCCTGCAGACGACGCTGCTGCCGAAGCTGCGCCAGAACCCGAAGTTCGAGATGCGTTTCAACTCCCAGGTGCTGCGGATCAATACGGACTCATCGGGCAAACGGGCCGTCAGTGTCACCTACCTCGACGGTAAGGGCGTCGAACAGACGCAGCCGGCCGACCTGATCTTCGTGACGGCCTTCTCGCTGAACAACGTGCGGCTGCTGCTGCTCTCGAAGATCGGGAAGCCCTATGACCCGGCCAGCGGAACCGGCGTGGTCGGGCGCAACTACGCCTATCAGGTCAACACCAGCGCAACCTTGTTCTACGAAGGCCGCCATTTCAACAACTTCATGGCCTCCGGTGCAATCGGGACGATCATCGACGACTTCAACGGTGACAACTTCGATCACAGCACGCTCGACTTCATCGGCGGGGCCGACCTCGGTCAATCGAACACGAACGCGCGGCCGATCCTCTACCACCCGACGCCGCCCGGTACGCCGGCTTGGGGTTCGAAGTGGAAAGACGCGGTCGTCAAGTACTACAACAATTCGTGTTCGATGAACGCCCAAGGCGGCTGCCAGTCGTACCGCGGGAACTACCTGGACTTGGATCCCACCTATACCGATCAATTCGGGCTGCCGTTGATGCGCATGACGATGGACTGGTACAAGCACGAGCACAAGCAATCCGCATTCATGGTCACGAAGCTGAACCAAATCGGTAAGGCGATGGGCGCCAAGCAGACCGTCGCCGCGGCCCTGCCCGAGCACTACGACATCGTGCCGTATCAGAGCACGCACACCGTCGGCGGCGCGATCATGGGTCCAGATCCCTCGACCAGCGTCGTGAACAAGTACTGCCAGAGCTGGGACGTCTCGAACCTGTTCGTGATGGGCGCCAGCGCGTTTCCGCAAAACGCCGGCTACAATCCGACCGGAACGGTCGGCGCCTTGGCGTATCACACCATGGACGCCGTGGTGAAGCGCTACATCAAGGCGCCGGGCAGCCTCGCGTAGCGCTTGAAAGGGGATTGCGCGGCGGCGGTCGTCGCCGCCGCGCGGTCTTTACGGCTGCGGGCCGGCGGGTTTTTGGACGTACACGACCTGGTCGACATTGAGATGCGTCTCGATCGAAGGCGCCGTGCTGACATTTTCAGCCACCATGAGTTTGATGTAGCGGCCGGCGGCATTGCCGGCCGCAAAGCCCCGTCCGATCGTCTGGAAGCCCCTCGGGTCGACCCAGAGCGTCTCGCCGGTCGAGAGGAGCACGCGGGCGTTTTCCATGCCCCTAGTGTACCCTCACGCGGCGGTGCCGACCGCGTGCATGCTGAGGCTTAACCGCGAGGGACACTCCCAGGCGTCCGGGCGGCGGTTACCGGGTAGGGATTCGGCGCTGGGCGAAAGCGCAGCTGTGCCGATGCGCTTCGCGGGTTTGAGCCGTTCCGCAGGGCTGCTCTCCGTCGTGCTCGTGAGCACGCTGGGGGCCGAACCCGCGCCCAGCCCGGCGCCCGCGCCGATTACTACCATCGGCCGGACGACCTCCAGAACGCCGGCCTGCGCCGTCCTCCGCGATCTGGTGGCGCCGGCGTTGGGGGCCGCGATGGACGCCGCCGCCGCGTTCGTCGATGCCCAGATGCGGCTGGGCGCTTACGGCGACCGGATGGGCGGGGTTCACCCGAACCGGGCGCTCGGAACGCTGGAACTGAAGAGGCTGGACCCCAACATCACGGCGATGGCGAGAGACATGCGCACGATCAGCACGGCGCTCGGAGATGCGCGCGTCTCACCCGGACGCACCGACGAACAAGTCAAGGCGCTGCGCGCAGCACTGCAAGCGCTCTACGACGCCGAGAACGACAAGCTCAACGCCCTCAACGCTTTCGTCGAATCCCGCAACATGGCCGACATTATGGCGATCGATGAAGGCATGGCGCAGATGACCGCCGCGAACACCAGCGCCATGGGGCCGCCTCCGGCCGCGCCCAAGGTACTAGCGACGCCGGAAGCGTTTTCCTCACACCCGACGCCGCCGCCGCCGAGTACGACGCCGGACCATCAGCCGAACCTGGTGACGGACTACATACCGGTGACCCCAGGGCAAAAACTCGATCCGAACAGTCAAGCGGCGCGCGACGCGCAGCTCGAGGCCGCGGCCGCCGCGCGCATCGTCGCGATCACGAACGTCTGCCGATAGGGGCTTAGGGTCCGCGTGCGAGCGGACCGCCGCCGATGGACCCCGGCGTATGCACTGCAGCGCCGACAAAGCTCTCCGCGGCCTGCGTCAGCCCGCCCGTCATCGCGTTGGCGATCGCGGCGATCAGCACGCCGCCGATCGCGGCGATTGTGCGAAGGTTCGCGAAGCTGAAGATGCGCATCATCGAGACGCTCTCGGCGTGCTGCACCAGCCCAATCGTGTCGAGCACTGCGCCCACAAGCGGAAAAAACAGCGCGGCGGTAATCAGCGTCGCCACTGCGTGATGCCACGTCTCGAGCAGCACGGTCGCCGGTGCGATCGCGACGACGGCCGCGAACGCCAGGAACAAGCCCTTCGTGGTTGCCATTCCACCGCGCAGATATGGCAGAAAGTACACGAACACGAACGCCGCCACGGCGCCGCGCGCGATCGCGTGCAGACTCCACGCCAGCAGATACATCACCGGAAGCGAGGACTCGCCCAGGACGTCCTTGAGAACGTCGAAAGCGACGAAGATCGTCACGGCGGAAAGAACGGCCCCGATGAAGCCGGCCTGACGCGCGGAACGAAGCGGATCCCGCAGCGTAAACGCCGCGAACATCGTCGTTTTCCCCACCTCGGGCTTTACCGGCGTCAGCCCACGAGATTCCTCAACCATGAACTGCGTCAATTCCAGGCTGCGCGTGTTGTACGTGGCAAAGTCCAGGTCGCCGGCCAGGAACTTCTCGCGCAGCTGACGCAGCGTGCGCGCCGCCACGTCCAGGTCGGCGCGGAGGGCGGCTTCTTTGAACAGCGTCTCGCTGCTCGGCCCCAAGGGCTGCAGGTGCTGCGAAAGGGCGTTGCACACGATGCGCGGGCGCAGCGCGAAAAGGGGAATGGTCGCCAAGGCGATCAGGGCCGGCGGGAATGCCAGTTCGTCGCCGTCGAGGCCAACGCACCAGAGCGCCAGCAAGACGACGATCCCGGCGAACGTGACGCCTCGGGTCATGTACTGCCGCCCGCGCGAGCCGCTGATAAGCGCCAACAGCCCCACGATCGGTAAGGCGACGACGACGACGTTGCGCAGCACCTCAAAGCCCGCTTCGTACGGCTCGCCCATGGCAATCGGCAGCAGATAGTGCGCAGCATCTCCGCGGAGCAGCGGCCGCCATATCGCTGCCGAAAGGACGACGGCGGCGACGCAGGCACCATAAACGATGCGTCCCGAACGCGCGTCGAGCCGCGACGCCAGGACCAGCAGCCGCGGCGCGAGCGCGATTAAACCGACAACGGTCGCCAGCCCAAAGGTCACGAGCGAAAGAAACGACTCACCGATCCACGCCACGCCCGGCCCAGATTGCACCAACCCAACCTCGTAACGAAAGGCGAAATACACCAGCAGGAACAGCGTCGCGATCGCGACGGCCGGCCGGCCGGCGATGACCGCCCGTTCGTTGCGCTTCGCGAGCGCGTAGACCATCCCGATCGCCATGACGGCCAAAACGGCCACCGCGAGCGGGGGCGCGCCGCCCTGAATCTTCGTCCCAAAAAAGTACGCGAGCAGGGCGAAAGCGTACGTCGCGCAGGCCGACACCAAGGCGAAGACCGCGCGGATCTGCGGACGCCCTTCACCGAACGGCGAGAGCCGGCTGGTGAAGAGCATGCCTGCGATCTGCCAGGCGATCACAAGCACGAAGAGCAGCGGTGCAAAAGCCGACAGGTTGAAGCCGTAGACGAGCACGCGCGCGCGCTGCGGAAGCGGCAGCGGCGTGGTGGGTTCGACCCAGACCGTCACCGCGTCTTTGGGAGTCAGCAGCCCCTTCCAGGACGCGTCGGCCGGACCGGCGATCAAACTCGGCGCCGGATCGAACGGGTGCACGGACGTAAAGCGCTCGTCGTGGAGGCCGACGTGCAGTTCGATGGGATTCTCGGCATCACCGATGACGGCGATCCGATGCATGCCGCGCGCGCCGGCAAGGTTCTGCACCACGACGCTGCCGCGCACGTCCATCGTGAGCGCGGAAGAGGTAAGGGTGACGCTGTCGACCGCCAGATCCCGAGCCGCGCTGATCCACGCGCCGTCGATCGAAAGCGGCGTCAGAAGATAGACGAGGTTGGCCGGCGAGTAGCCCGCGTCGAGATACGCGCGCCCGCGCACGTCGGTGCGCGGCAGATGCACGTGAACGACAAAGTTGGCGTCAGTGAAGTGGTCGTCGGGCGGACTGATCTCGACATCGACGCGCTGCGACGCGGTCGATTCCGGCGTCTCTTTGACGTCTGGCCACGCGTGTGCAAGGAAGCTGCGTCCGGTCCACAGTGCGAAGGGTCTCTCCGCCACCACTTCGTCGGCGCCGAGCGGCAGCTGTAGGGGCGTCCGTCCTCCCTCGGCGTGTCCGACCGGCACGCCGTCGTCGAAAAAGTACACGTGCGTCCCGGGCGATGCCGCGACCGGCCGGCTCCCGTCGGAGCACGGGCCGACGCAATGCAGCAGGCTCGGATCGGCGACAATGATCCCGTTCGAGAGCGTTCTCCCGAGCGAGATGACGAGCCCAATTAGGACCGCGGCAAAGACGATCCAGCGGGTCCAGCGACGTCGACGGCCCCCCCGGCGAGGTGTCTGGGTGACGATGGGCCGCGTTTAGTCGCCCCCGGTGGGGGCTCCTCGCCGCGCTCCGGGGATTCTTGACGCACTTTGAGCGGAGCCTTAACGCTGCGCTTTCAGAGCCGGCAAGGAACGGCGAACCACGGCGGAACCTCCCTTGTGTGATACCGCTCTTCGCACGCCCCTGGTTCGCCCATCATCACGTGACGTTCTCGAACGCCGTGGTAGCGTTCACGGTCTATTTCTGCATCGCGTATGCGTGCGGTGCGCTGATGGCGAGCAAGAAACGCAATTACGTTGTAGGTTTCCTGCTCGCATTCTTCGTGCCGGTGGTCGGCGCAATCTGCGTCCTGTGCATTCCCCCGGCAGGACGCGTGCGGGCGTCGCGATACGCGCGGGTGCGCGCACCCCGAGAGTATTCGCCCGGCGCCGATGCGCGCGCGAAGTTCTCGCAAAGCGAGGCGGCGGCTTCCGCTCCCGATCTGCCGACCTGCTCGTTCTGCGGGCTCAAGCTCCCCGCGAATGCCGACCTCTGCCGCGTCTGTCAAACGCCGCAGCGGCCGTATGGAAACGGCACCGAAGCCGCCGCCTAACCCCTACGCAGGGATCCCGCCGCGACTCCGTCTCGGCCCGCCGGTGAAACGAAGAAGCCCCAGTGCTGAACCGGGGCTTCTTGCCGACTTGTCACCTCAGACCCATGGTAGCACGTGCGCGTGTACGGGTCGTGCTGGTGGGCCATCCTGGGTTCGAACCAGGGACCTCATGCTTATCAAGCATGCGCTCTAACCAACTGAGCTAATGGCCCCGAACCAGCGCTTTAGTGTATTGGGAGCCCGGCCCGGTTGTCAAACACCTCGGGAGTCTCCCCTAGATGAGCTTGATCCAGGTGTTCATGAGCTGGTCGTCACGCTTGATCTGTTCCATCGCCAGGTCGCGCATGGCGTTGGCTTCGCGCTGCAGTTCGGCCCGCAGCTGCATCATCGCATTGAAGGCTGCCTGCTGCGTGAGCAGTTCCGCGTCATCGGGACCAGCCGGCGCGGCCGGGTGGGCGGCATGTGCCGCGGCGTGCGCAGCCGGCTTCGCCCCCGCCTTACTCGCCGGCCGGGGCGTTGCGCTGCGCGCCGCCAGCGGCGCCCGGACCGGGACGAGATCCATCAGCCGATGGACCGGATGAATTCTTTGACGATCGTGTTGTCGGCTTTGCGCTGCTCCATCGCGACCTCGCGCAGACTGTTCTGCTGGCGCAGCAGTTCTGAGCGTTCCGAGTTCATCTCATCGAACTGCTGGGACTGCGCCTGAAGCTGCAGCTGAAACATCATCTGCTGCGCTTCGAGCCCTTCGGTTGCGCCGAGATACCCGCCGTTGATCAAGTTCTGGTAGCTGTTGGCGGCGCCCCCGACGGTACTGGCGCCGCTGCCGCCGACCGCACCCGTGAGCGCGCCGGCGCCGATGCTGATCGGATTCGCGCCGAAAATGGCCCCTTGCGCAGCGCCTGAGAGCGCGCCGAGAATGTTGAAGCCCATGCTGGTCGTCCTTCCTTACGAGGCCGCGTCGTCGTCGTCGGTGCGAGCCGAGGGTGCCAGGTCGAGGTCGCGTTGGTCGGCTTTGGGCAGCGGCTGATACTGCGGCAGCGAGAGCGAGAAACCGCCTCCGGCGCTCCCGAGCTGCTGGGCGAGCGTTTGCAGCGCGTTCACGTCACTCGAGTTCTCCGGCGCGGTCGCGGCCGGAGCGGCGGTTCCCGCTGCCGCTGCCGTGGCCGGCTGCGCCGCGGAGGGGCCGCCGCCCAGCTGCGCGAGGTGCCGCAGCACCGAATCGGCGTAGCCCACCGGCTTGCCGTCGCCCCAGTCGGTGCGGGTACCGGTGGCCGTCGGCGAGCCGGCGTTGTAGGCCGAGAGTGCCTCGCGGACGTTGCCGCCGTAGCGCTGCAGGTTTCCGGCCAGGATTCCGGCGGCGTAGTCGGCATTTTGGCCGGGATCCATCGCGGCCGAGGAGCGGGCGAAGGCGTGCCAGCGGTCGTCGATCTGAAAGACGCCGTGACCGTGGCCGCCGTCGCCGATGATGTTGCGCCCCGAGCTGCTCCCGGGCCCGCCGGTCTCTTGGGCGGCCACGGCAGCAAGCAAGCGCGGATCGAGATTGTGGCGGGCCGCCGCCGCGGCGATCTGGGGCGCGAAGGCGACGCTGAGGTTCGTGTTCATGCGCCGCTCCTTCACCCCGCCTCTTCGCGTTGACAAGGGGGCCGGGGTGGTCTACCATATCCCGGTTGATGGGGTCTCCTCGCGGGGGCCTCGTTCCATGGTATGGGTTCACCACTGGTCATTGACGTCGGTCCCCTGCTCGCTGCCGGGCGCCCGATTTCCCTCGACGAAAGCGTCGAGCTCCCGCCCTTCGGCCCCTACACGTTCCCGCACCCGGCGCACGTCCGCCTCGAGCTGCGGCGCGTCGAACGGGGGCTGCAGATCGACGGTTCGCTCGAGGTCGACATCGCGGGAGCCTGTGACCGGTGTCTGGAGGACGTCGCCGTCCCGCTCTGGGTGGAGGTCGAGGAACGTTTCGACCCGCCGAGCGGAAGCAGCGACCCTTTCGGAGAGAACAACGTACTGAACGGCACGTCGCTGGACGTGAGCGACCTGGCGCGGCAGTTGGCCACCAGCGCGCTCCCCTACAGCCTGACCTGCAGCGCATCGTGCCGCGGTTTGTGCGCAAACTGCGGGCGAAGCAAGAACACGGGCGGCGGGTGCACCTGTCCGGCCCCGACGACGGAAGGCGATCATGGCGAATCTCAAGTGGAAAACTCCGCGCTCGAAGACGCGTAGCCGCCGGGCGGCCAATTGGAAGCTCAACGCGGTGACGACGGTCGAGTGTCCGCAGTGCCACCAGCCGAAGCGGCCGCATTTCGTGTGCGCATTTTGCGGCACGTACGACGGCCGGCAGGTCGTGGCGCCCAAGGACGACCACGCCGGCCACAATCACGCCTAGCCCTTGAACATCACCGGGGTCCGCATCGCGGGCGTCGGGCACTTCGTGCCCGCGCAGGTCATCACCAACGACGATCTCGAGCGCTTGCTCGACACGTCCGATGAATGGATCACGTCGCGGACCGGGATGAAAGAGCGGCACGTCGCGCGGTTGGACGAACCGACGAGCGACATCGCGCTCGCAGCGGCGAAAAACGCGCTCGCCCAAGCGCATCTTGCGGCCCGCGACGTCAACTGCATCATCGTTGCGACCGTGACGCCCGATTACGCCTTTCCGGCGACGGCCTGCGTGGTGGGCAGCAAACTCGGGATCACGGGCGTTCCCGCCTTCGACATGGAGATCGGCTGCAGCGGCTTTATCTACGGCTTGACCGTCGCCGCGAGCCTGGTGCGAGCCGGGATCTTCAAGCGCGTGCTGCTGATCGGCGCCGAGGAGCTGACGCGCTTGGTCAACTACGGCGATCGCTCGACGGCGGTGCTGTTCGGCGACGGCGCGGGGGCCGTCGTGCTCGAGGCAACCGAACACGACTCGTATCTGGGCTCCGATCTCGGTGCCGACGGTTCGGCACCGGAGAACCTGTACTTGCCCTTCAGCGGCACCGCGCAGCCGCCGCCGACGGCCGAAGATCTGGCGGCGAAACGCAACACGATCCATATGAACGGGCGTGAAGTTTTCCGCTTCGCCGTCACCAAGATGATCGAAGCGACCCACGTCGCGCTGGCGCAAGCCGGCGTTTCGGCCGACGACGTGCAGTGGCTGATTCCGCATCAGGCCAACCGCCGCATCATCGACGCGGCCGCGAAGCAGCTCAACATGCCCAGCGAGCGCGTCATCGTCAACATCGACCGCTACGGCAATACCAGCGCCGCCTCGATTCCGATCGCGCTCTCGGAAGCGGTCGCCGAAGGCAAGCTCAAGGACGGCGACGTGATTCTGTTCGTCGGCTTCGGAGCCGGCTTGAGTTGGGGCGCTGTCGCCTGGCGCTGGAGTGCGAACGGACACGCCGCGGCGTGATGCGCGTCGGGGTCATTTTTCCGGGCCAAGGTTCGCAGACGGTCGGCATGGGCGTCGACATCGCCCACGCCTTTCCCGAGGCCGCCGGCTGCTTCGCCGCGGCGAAGTCGCTTCTCGGTTACGACCTGCTCGCGCTCTGCGAACGCGGCCCCGATGAAAAACTGCGCGAAACGCGCTACGCGCAGCCGGCCATCTACGTCGTTAACATGGCGCTCGCGAAGGCGATTGGAAGCGCCTTGCAGCCGGTCGCGAGCGCGGGGCACTCCTTCGGCGAGTACTGCTCGCTCACGCTGGCCGGCTCGCTGGCCTTCGAAACCGCGCTGACGCTGGTCAACGAACGCGGTCTCGCGATGCACCGCGCGGCGCTGCAGGCACGCGGCGCGATGGCGGCCGTGCTCGGACTGGCTCCGGAGAAGTTGCGCGACGTCGTGGACCAGGCGGCGGGAGGCGGCGCGGGGCGCGTGCAGATGGCCAACTTCAACGCGCCTGGCCAGATCGTGATCAGCGGCGATGCCGAGGCCGTCCGGGTAGCGGGCGAGCTGGCGATGGATGCGGGCGCGAAACGCGTCGTGCCGCTCAACGTGGCGGGCGCGTGGCACAGCGTGCTGATGGAGCCCGCCAAGGAAGAATTCGCGCAGCACGTGCGGGCGGCCACGGTGATGCTGCCGCGCTTTACCGTGATCTCGAACGTGGACGCGCAGCCATACACCGACGTCGAAGCGATCAAGCACAACTTGATCCGCTCCATCACCGACGAGGTGCGCTGGCACGAGACCTCGCTGGCGCTCTTGGCGGCAGGCTTGGATCTGGTGGTGGAGTTCGGTGCTTCGGCCGTGCTGGCGCCGATGCTCAAACGCCTCGAAGGTGCGCCGCCGGTGATGACCGTCAGCGATGCGGCGGGCGTCGAAAAGCTGCGCACCGCGCTGACCGCAACGGCCGTCTCGTGAAGGGCCGCGTCGCCGTGGTGACCGGGGCCAGCCGCGGGATCGGACGCGCGATTGCGATCGACTTGGCGCGGGCGGGTGCCGACGTCGCGCTCTTTGGGCGCGATGAGGAGGCCTTGGCAGAAGCCGGGGCCGGCTGCCGCGCGGTGCGCCCCGAGGCTGCCATCAGCACGCACAGCCTCGACGTCACCGACGAGCAGGCCGTCGCATCGGCGATCGGTTCGGTGCTGACGGAGCACGGCCGGATCGACATCGCGGTCGCCAATGCCGGCCAAGCCCAGGACGGCTTGATCCTGCGCTTCCGGGGGGCCGATCTCGACCGTCTCATCGACGTGAACCTGAAGTCGGCATTCTACCTCTGCGCGGCGGTCGCCAAGCCGATGATCAAGCAGCGCTCGGGAGCGATCGTCCTGGTCTCCTCGATCGTCGGGCTGGCTGGGAACGCCGGCCAAAGCGCCTATGCCGCCACCAAAGCCGGCTTGCTGGGCTTAACGAAGTCGCTCGCGAAAGAACTCGGGTCGCGCGCCATCCGGGTCAACGCGGTCGCCCCCGGTCTTATCGAGACCGCGATGACCGCTGCGATGCCGGCCGGTGCCCGGGAACACTATCTTGCCACCATCGCCCTGGGCCGTGCCGGCGCGCCCGAAGACGTCGCACCGGTCGTTACCTTTCTTGCCTCAGACGCCGCCCGCTATGTCACCGGCCAAACCGTGGTCGTGGACGGCGGCTTTCTGATGTAAGCGGACCCTTACTCGCTCGAATTCCAGGAGATGTCATCAAACACCATGGCCGCTGACACTTTCGATCGCGTCAAGAAGATCATCGTCGAACAGCTCGGTGTCGAGGAGAACGAAGTGACACCTGAGGCGTCAATCACCGACGACCTCGGTGCCGACTCGCTCGATCAAGTCGAACTCGTCATGGCCTTCGAGACCGAGTTCGGCATCGACATTCCCGACGAGGAAGCCGAAAAGATCAAGACCGTCGGTGACGCCGTCGCCAAAATCGACGCCGTCGCGGCAGCGAAAGAGTAACCGCCGACCCGTTCATGTTCGAAACACTCGGCGAGCGTCTCGGGGCGATCTTCGATCGCTTGGCAAATCGCGGCCGGCTCACGGAGTCGGACGTCGCTGATGTCTTGCGTGAGGTGCGCGTCGCACTGCTCGAAGCCGACGTCGCACTGCCGGTTGCGAAGGACTTCGTTAACCGCATCCGCGAGCGCGCGGTCGGCACCGACGTCCTAACCTCGCTCACCCCGGCGCAGAGCGTGATCAAGATCGTCTACGACGAACTGGTCACGCTGATGGGCGGCGCCGCGGCCCGGCTGACCTTCGCCGACGCGCCGCCGACCGTGTACCTCATGGTCGGACTTCAGGGTTCGGGCAAGACGACCCACGCCGCGAAGCTGGCGCTGCGCCTCAAGGAACAGGGCCGCCGCAGTTTGCTCGTCGCTGCCGACGTGTACCGTCCGGCGGCGATCGATCAGCTCAAGACGCTGGGCAAACAGATCGACTTGCCGGTCTTCGACGAAGGCCAAGGCGACCCGGTTGCGATCGCGCGCGACGGCGTGGCCGAAGCCCGGCGTCTCGGTATCCCGACCGTGATCGTCGATACCGCGGGTCGGCTGCAGATCGACGAGCGGCTGATGGACGAACTGGAGCGCATCAAAGCCGCGGTCAAGCCGACCGAGATCCTGTTCGTGGCCGATGCCATGACCGGTCAGGAAGCCGTCAACGTCGCCAAAGCGTTCAACGAGCGGCTGTCCATCACGGGCGTGATCCTGAGCAAAATGGACGGCGATGCGCGCGGCGGCGCGGCACTCTCGATCCATCATTTGACGGGAGCGCCGATTAAGTTCGTCGGCGTCGGCGAGAAGGTCGGTGCCCTCGAGGCTTTCCATCCCGACCGGCTGGCCCAGCGCATTCTCGGGATGGGCGACGTCCTGACGCTGATCGAGAAGACGCAGAGCGTCTACTCCGAGCGTCAAGCCGAGGACCTGGCCAAGAAGCTGCGCACGGCGCAGTTCACCCTGGACGACTTCCTCGAACAGCTCCGCCAAGTGCGCAAGATGGGCTCCATGAACGACCTCGTCAAGATGATCCCGGGGCTTTCCAAGGCGCTGCCGAAGATGGAGATCGACGAACGCGACGTCTCCCGCATCGAAGCGATCATCTGCTCGATGACGCGTCGCGAGCGCGAGCGGCCGGATGTCCTCAACGGGTCGCGCCGCAAGCGCATCGCGGTCGGCAGCGGGACCCAGGTTGCCGACGTCAACCGGGTCGTGAAGCAGTTCGAAGCCTCGCGCCAGATGATGAAACAGTTCGGCAACATGAAGAAGGGCCGGATGCCCCGCCTGCCGCTCGGCCTGGGGCGATAACCACTCCGTTCGGCCTCGTTCCGGACACCAAGCACATTCGAGAAAGACGACATGGTAAAGATCAGACTGCGCCGCATGGGTGCGAAGAAACAACCGACCTACCGCTTCGTGGTGGCCGACGCGCGCTCGCCGCGCGACGGGCGCTTCCTGGAGATCCTCGGGCACTACAACCCGCGCACCGAACCCAAGACGCTGGTCGTGGATGCGGACAAGGCCAAAGAGTGGCTGGCCAAGGGCGCTCAGCCCTCGGATCCGGTCCGCCGGCTGTTTGCCGAACTGGGTCTGGTCGAACGCGGACCCATCCCCGAGACCAAACGCGCTCCGAAGGCCAAGAAGTCCTGATGCACGCGGACGGAACGGCTGCGTGAGCGCGTTCGACGACGAATTCGGCCTCTTCGGCGAAGACGAGGCAGGCGCCGAGGAAGAGCGCCGTTCGACGCTGGGGGCGCGCAAGATTTCCTCGGAAGAGGCCGCGCACGACGACATCGAGCCCGAAGACGAACGTCCGCGCCGCGGACCGCGCGGCAGCCGCGAACGCTCTGGTGAGGACGGCGGCGAGACGTTCCGGCGTCCGCGCCGCGACGACCCCGACCGCGGCGCGCGCCGCACCGAGGATCCGGCGGTCGCGCAGCAGCGCGCGCTCGATTTGCTCGGGTTCTTGGCCCGCAAGCTGGTGTCGCGGCCCGAGCAGGTCATCGTCGAAACGGTCGACACCGCCAAGGGCCCGGTCGTTGAGCTGGTCGTCGAACACGAGGATCTCGGCAAAGTGATCGGACGCAGCGGGCGCGTCGCGCAGGCGCTGCGCACGTTGGTGCGCGCTAGCGCGGAAGGCCGCATCAGCATCGACATCGTGTCGTTCGAGGACGAAGAAGTGGAAGCCGAGGCCGAGCACGCCGGCGACGCCGGGGTCGCCGAGAGCGACGACGCGGCCGAGTGACGCCAACGCCGGCCGCGTGGCCGGCGTGTTCGGGCTACGCGGCGATCTGAAGGTCGCCGCCAGCCGCATCGGCGAGGATGCGCTTGCGGCCGGCCTGCAGGTGCGCGCGACGCTGGCCGACGGCACGGCTCGCACGCTGCGCATCGCTTCGATCCGGCGCCACCAAGGCCGTCCGCTGGTGCGCTTCGACGGCGTCGACGATGCCGGCAGCGCCGCCGAATTGGTCGGCAGCACCCTGGCGATCGATCGTGCCGACGTCGTGCTCGCGGCTGGTGAATATCTCGACGACGATCTGATCGGATGCAACGTCGTCGACACGCACGGCGCGGCGTTGGGCCCGGTGGTTGGGGTCGAACACTTTCCGGCTCAGGACATCCTGCTGATCGGAGCGGCGAGGGCGATGCTGCCGCTCGTGCGCGCCTTCATCCGTTCGGTCGATGTCACGGCGCGCGAGATCGTTGTCGACGTGCCGCCGGGCCTGATCGATCCCGGCGAAGCCGTCGAGGCGTAAGGCTAGCTGCGCGGCGCGTTCGGCCCGCTCAAGTAGGCGACGACCGCGGCGTCAACGACCCGCTGCGTCGCCAGCTGCGCGCTCTGTGCGCCGCCCGCGCTGCTGCTGAACGTGCGCGTCCACAGGGTCTTGCCGCGGCAGTCGCTCGCGAACAGCGCAAGGTTCGCGCGCGTGCCGTAGCCGGCGTCGGGCTTCACGATCAGAAATCCCGAGAGGATGGCGGAGCGCGCGTGGTCCGCGCAAGCGGCGGCAATGGTCGGCATGCGGTCGGCGTGCGCGCGGGTCGCGATGCGTTCGGTCGCGGCATCGCGCAGCCCGGTGTTGGCTGATCCTCCCAGGGTCAGCACCGCGATCGACGACGCCGCCGGGTGGGGCGATGCCGCGGGCGTAGCGGGCGGCGGCGTCACGTTGACCAACGCGGCCGCCGGTCCGGTCGCGACCGCAACTGCCTTTGCGGTCGGGGCGGGCGTCGGCGTCGCGGCGGGCTTCTTGTGGTGGGCGAAGAGCCGGCCCAGATTCGTTTGCGCTTCGGCGGTCGGGGCGGCGGTCGGACTCGCAGCCGGCGGCGGCGTGCCGATCGACGCGAGGGCGCGGTTGGCATGCCGGCTGACGATCAGCGCCAACTGCTCCCCCTGGCCGGCCGCGTCCGCATAGGTCTGCAACTGCGACGTATTGCTCGAAACGACGATGCCGCTCGTCGTGCTGACGACCTGTTCGACGACCGACACGCCGTCGCCGAGCGGCGACATGAATCCGGCGATGTAGTATTCGGCATTCTGCGCGCGCGCGACCGAAAGATAATCCTTGCGCTCGGTTCCGGGCGGCGGCGGAATCACCGTGACCCGGCCGGTAGCAGCCATCTGGGTCGCGATGATCGTGGCCAGCTGCGAGGTCGCTTCGCGGTTGATCGTGGTCGTGGTCGCGGTGAAGGGATAGACGATGACGCTCGGCTTGCCGAGGAGCAGGTCCGTCTGACCGGACGCGGCCAGCGGAACGACGAGCAGCGCGATGAGGACGACGAGGAAGCGACGCACCCAACGGGGTTCGGTGCCGCGAAGACGATCCCTTACGAGGCGAGCGGCAGGGCGCGCGCCTGCGCGTCCCGTTCCCACGCTGCGCTCACGTGCGCGCCGAAGAGAAAGATGATGCCGATCAAATAGAGCCACAGCAACAGCACGACCAGCGCTGAGAGGGCACCGTAGATGGCGAAGGCGTACGCCGTATAGGCCGTGTAGACCGCGAACGCAATCTGCGCGATCGAATAGAGAACGGCGCACACGGCGGCGCCGAACAGGACCGCGCCCCAGTTCGCCTGCCGGTTGGGTAAATACGCGTAGAGGAGCGCCGAGACAACGAACACCAGTCCGAGGGACGCCGCGTACGATGCAATCTGCGGCAGCCAGCGCAGGGATTCCAAACCGGTGAACTGGACGATCAGCGTGATGACGACGGGAAACACGGTCGCGAGGATCAACAGGACGCCGACAAACGGAACCAGCACCAGCGCGATCGCGACATCCCAAATGAAGTGGCGATAGCGCTGAATTCCCAGCGACCGGTTCAGCGCGTACGTCAGCGCTTGGAACAGGTTCTTGCCCGACCACACCAGGCCGATCGCGCCGACCGCGCCGGTCAGGCCGCGGTAGCGCACGATCGCGTCGAGGTTCGCGGCGACCAGGTCTTGGATTTGCGGCAAGTACAGTTGAATGACCGCGTGCGCGCGTTCGATTCCGTCGGTCGTGCCGTAGACGAACGCCAGCATGGCCACGCCGACCAATGTCAGCGGTACCAGAGCGAAGAGGGCGGTGTAGGCGATCGCTTGCGCCATGAAGGGCGAGCCTTCGGCGGAGAAGCGCACCGCGGCGCTGCGAAAGATGGCGATCAGCCGTGACACCGGCTCACCTCGCGGTGCTGGTGGCGGTGCTGGTGGACGGCGCCTTCGTTCCGAGCGCGCCGCCCGCGAGCTTGGCGGCAGGACAGGTGGTCGCTCCGGCCGCGCTGGTCGCGCAGTTCGTCGACCGGGTCGACGTGCGAGGGGGAACGCTGACGGCGCGGCGGGGCGAGCGGCGCTGTAGCGTGCGCGCCGCCGGCGATGCCGCCTGGGTGCTCTTGGCGCCGCTGGCGCGCTGTCTGGGCGCGCGGCTGAGTTGGGACGCCCACGCGAAGACGCTCGCGATCGCGTTCGCAAGCGCGGTGACGATACGAGCGCTGCCGGCGTTCGATCCGTCGGCGCCGCAAGTTGCTCCCACGGCCGTTTTCACACCCGAACCCGCTCCGCCGGCACCGCGCGTCATCGACACGGAGCCGCCGCGTCCGCGTCGCACCGCGATTCCGGTTACCCCGGCGTGGCCGTTCGCGATTACAAACCCGCGTCGGTAATCGCCTTGACCCAGGCCTGGGTGGTGGGAGCGTCCCACCAGTTCGCGATCCGCGCTTCGAGGACCGGGATCCCGCGCAGCCGCGACGCATGCGCGGTGACCGCGTGCGGGTCGGGCTTCGCAGCGGCGAGCTCCGCTTGCAACGCATCGAGCGACGGCGAGGCTTCGTGCTCGTCTCCCAACGCGGCGCGGAGTTCGTCGTAGGGCGGGTGCGGTACGGCCG
>Ga0302326_10015168_pt1 | contig 16228 bp, 11 predicted proteins | sample Palsa_T0_3_FD_202264 | JGI IMG/M metagenome (GOLD analysis project Ga0302326, IMG submission 202264) | Peat permafrost microbial communities from Stordalen Mire near Abisko, Sweden - Palsa_T0_3 | ecosystem: Environmental > Terrestrial > Soil > Palsa > Peat permafrost | place: Sweden: Abisko... | reverse complement strand
TTGCCGGTCACAATTGCCGTCAGGTATCCGCGCCCGTTTCCCACGATGACAACCTGCTGCGCTTCCGGCAGATGTTTCGCGATTGCGATCTCGATTGGCTCGGGCGAGATTTTGTGGCCCGAACCCAGTACGATCAGATTCTTGATCCGGCCCGCAATTCGCCAGTTCCCCGCCGCATTCACTTCACCCTGATCGCCGGTATGAAACCATCCGTCGCGCAGAGCTTCCGCAGTTTGCTCGGGCCGGTTCCAATATCCAGAGAAAAGATTCGGACCGCGCACCAGGATCTCGTCGTTCTCGCCTAGCGTCATTTCCATGCCAGAAATCGCGGGCCCTACGCGCCCTATCTCGACCCGGTTCGGATCGTCCATCGTGCAAATCGCCGTCGTCTCGGTAAGTCCATAAACCTGCAGCACACGAATTCCCAGCATCATGAAATATAACTGCGTCTCAGCGCTCAGCGGCGCCGACCCGCAAATCAGCGCTTTCAGATTCTTCCCAATCATCTTCTTTCGGATCGCCGGAAAAACGAGCGCATTCGCCAGCCCCAGCCAGAACGCATCGCCAGCTTTCGGCTGCCTCTCGTGGCGCCGTGCCCAGGCGGCTTTTGCCCGGGAATAAATCGCCTGCGCCACGCCGCCTGTCTGCCAAAGCTGTTCGTCGACCGCGCGCCGCATGCGCTCCAGCAACTGCGGCACGTTCAGAAAATAATCCGGAGCGACAGCCCGCATGTCGTTCGCAATCTTTGCCAGATCCATGTTGATGGTAACGAGGCTTCGGCGCTTTAGAAACGTCAGCAGCGCGATCCACGACGCCGCAAAGGTAAAGGGCAAATAATGGAAAATCCGATCCTGCCCCATCGAAGCGGACATGAGTTGTTCCAGCCGTTCCGCCGTTCGATCCAGCATGAAGCCCACATTTGCAGCCGTCAGTATGACGCCCTTCGCCTCTCCCGAAGTCCCGGACGTGTAGATGATCGTCACCGGGCTGTCTTTTTCCATCTGCGGGCGTTCCAACTGGATTCCCTGTACGCCGTCAAAAATGTCGTCAAAGAGAATCTGCGGCGGGGCGTCCCCCCAAATCTGGGTAATCGAATCCCGCAATGCTGCGTCGCCGCAGCAGATTAGCGCGGGGGTGCAGTCTTTCATCATGACGACCAATTCCGCGGGCGCCTGCCGCGAATAGAGCGGGACAACGATCAGCCCTTCTGCCATAAGCGCCAAATCGATCGCCACCCAGCGAATACTGTTGGCGGCCAGCAACCCGCACCGGTCGCCCTTTTCCAGCCCCTTCGATGCGATGTAGGTTCTCGCCTTGCGGATCAGTTCCAGCAACTCGCCGCCGGTCACACCCGTGACCTCTCCCTCGCGGATTTCCGCGAGAACTCGCACATCCGCAGCAGCCTGCAGTTGCGCGAATATATCTTCGATAAATGGAATCGATGTGCTCAAAATACGGGTTATCGCGTTTACGAACTAACGGACTTAGTTGTAAGTAGCCACCAAGTCACGCAGCCCCCGACCCATCGGCGGCAAGTAATCCTCCCAACTCCATTCACCTCGGCGCGTTTCAAACTCGGGATACCTTCTTTGCACTTCCTCTTCAAAATACACGCCCATGCGGGCCATCACCTTCAAATTACGGACCACAGTGCGCGCAATCCCATCTGCAATCGCCTCGCCCTCAGAACTCAACTTCTCCAGCGCCGTCAGCAGTTTCCCCTCAAGCTCGGGATCGTCCACTGTCATCAGCAAATCCTGATGTCCGCGGTCGCGCATCAAATTTCGTATGCGTTCATCCATAGTGATTCCCGCCGATGGCACCAGCCCCGGCATTGAGGTCACAATCCCGTGATATCGCGACGATGCCATCAGGTGCCCGGCGCGCAGGATGCTCACCATCTGGTACATATCGTGATCCTCTGACGTGAACACCGGCAACCCTCCGCCCAACTTTTCGGAGATATGCCGGCAAGCGCGGGCATCCAGCGCCTCGGTAGCGACCAAAATCGTGAACACCCGGCGCCGTTGCCGGAATCCTTCTACCGCTCTCGCAATTGCAGTCAGGTACCGGTCGAAGGCAGCATCCACCTCATGGCCAGATTTATGAAAGTAAACCGTGCGGTAATGACTGTCGCGATAAGCTCCAGTCGCGGCACGAAGAGCATACTTCACCACCGAAGGCTTCACTGGCCACCAAAACGGATTAATCGGGCAGACGATCAAAACCGGCAGCTTGCCGTCCCAACCCGCGTCCGTCAGGGCTTTGCGCCCATACTCAGGTGGTAGCGGCTCAAAGGTCCAGGCCGTGTCGGTCCCGAGTTCCGTGGGTACTCCGAGCTCTCGAAGCACCCTGCGCGATTCTTCGCTGCGTGTGATGACCAGAGAATTCTTGCAGTAGCGGGCACACATCCTGGAGACGAGCGGATCCATATGTCCCGCTTCGGACCCATAACCTACCGCAAGCTTGTTCTGCGAAGCCGCAATTCCCAATGAACCAATGATCATCGTGGTTAGCGCGTTAGCGAACTTACTCTTGAAAGCCGACCCCTCCACCACAACCACGCCGTGGTGCTTGGGGACTTCGCGAGACAGAAAGGGAGGAAATACATCGGGAAGGTGGACTTGCTCTGCGCCCGCGAAATAGCCGCGTGTGAGATTGAAGTTCTGCGACATGGCGCTGAACTCGACCTTATCAGCACCCAGAATGTGCCGAAGCTGCCGCAGAGTTTCCTCGGGCCGCACGTCAGAACCGGTGTTCCGCGTGCCGTTGTAGCCCGCGAATAACAGCTTCAGTTTCTCGCCCGGTTGCCAGCGCTTGCCCTCGCCCAGCATCCATCCTGCCTTGGCGCGCTCGATCAAAGCGCTCACCCAGGCCTCAAGAATGAAGTCCATCATGCGGCTGTACCCCCCGCAGCCACAGGCCAGGGCTGATACTTGTATGCGAAATTGTTTTCGCCGCTGAATTTCAGCAGCGGATAGCAATATTCGGAAAACGGCACCGGTTTCTTTCCCAACTCGGCCGTCACCCGCGCGTTGTCGAAGACTGTGTTCCAGACCAGATACGGCATGAATACTTTCATGAGCGAAGCGCCTTTGCCGATGGCGCCCTTGCGGTTCGCGAGGAAATTCACCGAACCCGCGAAGGGACGCTCCGCCACCGGCACAAACACCGGCGGACGCTTGTTCTGCGCCGCCGCCAGCGCCTTCGTAATGTCGCGAAACGACTGCGAACCAATCCCAGACGAAAGATGATACGTGTCGTGGTCGGGGCGCTCTTTCTGATGCAGTGTGGCAATAGCCTCCGCGACGAAGTCGACGTTCACAATATCGATCTTGTCCGTGGGACGAAATGGCAGCGCCGGTAGACCTGCCAGGAATACAAATGCCTTCACCATGTCGAACTGCGTCGTCTCCGCATAGCGGCTGTCTCCGAGGACTATGCTTGGCCGGAAGATCGTGGTCGGAGTTTCCGGCAGCAGCATCCGCATCATGTGCTCGCAGAATTTCTTGGTTCGCGCGTAAGGGTCATAATCGGAGCGCTCCCAATCGATCGACCGGTCCTCGCTGACCACTTCATTCTGCCGCTTCCCGGCAACCGCAACCGTGCTGACCTGGCTGAAGCGCCTCAATCCGTGATAGTGCTCGGCATGCCGCGCCAGGGTCAATACTTCGAGCGTGCCTCGCAGATTTACATTCAGGCAGCTCTTCTCCGACTTCCGGTTCAGCGATGCCGCACAGTGAATTACTGAATCCGTCGTGTGTACCAGCCGGTCATACTCGTCGCGCCCCAATCCAAAGCCGGGCTCGGTCAAGTCTCCGCGGAAGACTCGCACTCGCGTCTGCAGGTACTCGTAAAATTGCGGGAACTCCAGATGCAATTGCAGCGCTTGCCAGAGCCGCGCCTCGGCGTCCCCGACATCCCTTGCCCGGACCAGAACATTCAAGGCTGCGCCGTGATCCCGCAACAGATTCGTGGCCACGTGCGCTCCGATGTATCCCGTCGCTCCCGTCAGAAATATCGCCATTCACCACTTTCCATTCGTTCCCGTCTTCACGGTCTCACCATTGTGCAAGTTTCGGGGAGGACGAGTCTCCAGCGGCCTGCCTTCGATGAGGGGGTAGGTCCACTTGCGCAGCGCCGGAATGTGCACGTTGATCCAATAATCCCACCAGTCGAGCAAGCGCGCCTTGTAGCCGAACTCCTCGCGCTCGTCTTCCACCAGCGCGTGCGAGAGTTTTTCGACATTGTCGGCCGCAAAATCGTGCTCGTTCAAAAGAATAAATGGCTCAAACAATTCAATCAGTTTCTCCAGGCGCTCCAGATTTCTCTCCGCCTTCGCCAGCGGTGTCTTTTTCAAGGGCAAGGGCGACATGATGCGCTGAATCGACTTCACAATCGCCTTCTGCGCCGGAGCCGACATTCGCTGGTACCGCTCCTTCGACACTGGAATTGCATCAAACCGCAGCCGCAGCCAGGACTCTAAGCCCTCCTGCGCCCGGTAATGCTTGCGGTGGGCTAGCGATGTCAACTCGATCGACCGCCCCATGTCGCAGGGATTCGTGACCGAGGTTGCCAACTGGTAAAGCTGATCGTGACGTCTCTCGACGATCGCCGCCGCGATTAGCGTCATTCCGGCGCATACCGCATCCACCGGAATAATATCCAGGCGTTTGCTTTCATTCGATGGCAGTTGGCGGAAGTATGTTCCCAACAGATAAGACAGCGACGCAGAAGTGTTGATGCCCTCATTCCATCCCAGGAACGGCTTGGCCACCGAAGTTTCCACAATCGCCGGACGCACCACCGCGATGGGAAGCCTTGCACCGTGCTTCACGATCAGCGATTCGGCAAGGCTCTTAGTGAGGGTGTAGGTGTTTGGCCAGCCCAACTCCTTCGCGCGCCGCGTCCCGGCTTCGGTCAAATACGTCTTCAACCAGCGGATCCGGTTCTTGCGGATCTGGTTGTCCAATGCCGTACCTTGCAAAGTCTTCGCCGCATGCTCTTTGGAGAGGGATTGCATCTTCAACCCGGCGGTCACTTCCGCACCCTCGGCTTGAGTCTCCGCTTTGGCGATCACCTCGTGCAGTTCGCGCCATTCCTGCTCGGCATCAAATTGCGGCACACGGCGCGGCGTGTAATTCGGAATCAGCTTTTCCGGCACGCGCCCATCGCGCTCGCCTGCTACGTAACACGTCGATAAATGCAATAGTCCTGCGTGCTCCGTCCCCCGGACAAACTCAAGGATGTTCATTGCAGCGTCGGTATTGGTCGCCAGCGCATCCCGCAAATCCGGATTGAAATCCGTAAGTCCCGAGCTGTTCACGATGAGATCAAGATTTCTGTGCAGTCGGCGGGTCGTCTCTGCATCGATTCCTAATCCGGCTTGTGTAACATCTCCCTCCACAACCTCAACCTTCTCGCGCAGGTATTCCCCGAATCCCGATCCATGTTTGTCAAACAGTGGATCGAACACGGGCGACTCTTCCACAATCTTTTCAAACCGCCGCTGAGCCGGATTCGATTTCTGTCGCCGTACCAGCAGGTAAATCCTCCCAATCCTCGGCAGATCCAGCAGCGTATTGGCCAGCCAAACTTTCCCAATAAATCCGGTTACGCCGATCAGCATCACGTGCTTGCCGTCCAGCGCGCGGCGCACCGAGAATTCCGCCGCCTGCCGCTGCCCCTCGAAATGCACTATCGGACGCTCCAGCGCCAGCGTCTCCCGCTCAGACCCAATCGCCGCCGCCCGCAGATCTTCCAATGTGATATCCAGTTGGCGCGCCAGCGTCTTCGGCGCGCACCGCCCATCCGGACTTTGTTCCCGAATTTTCGCGAACGCTCCGCGCGGGCGGATTACCGGCTCCAGCAGCCGTCCTGTCGCCACGCCATCGCGAAACTCAAGTCGATTCGCCACGACGCGCTTCACTCCAAGATGAACCGCCAGAGGCTTCATCACGTGCTCGAGCGCCTGGCCTACCAGCACCACGTCCGCGCCTGCGCGCACCAGTTCCTGCACCCGCTCGACGCCGCGCGGCTTCAACTGTGGTTGTAGTTTGTATTGGAAATATTCCTCACCCAGCAGATCCAGACGGTCGCGGGTGACGCCGCGTAAGGCAGTGTGGACTACTCGTGTCGCGAACTTGCGGTTGGTCGAGTAGAGAAATGGACGTAGCGCCGCCATCAGGAAGATCAACCCGCGCCGCCGGAACCGCTCGGTGAAGGTCTGGGCGTTCCAGGTAAAGAACGCCACCGGCTGCACCACCGTAAGGTCTAGCAAGCTGCCTTCGACGCGCCAATACACGGTGGGCGACAGACTGGCGGACGCGCCGAGTTTGCGGTTCGACTGTTCCAAAGTATTCGTTGGCAGTATTCTCGTCCCGTCCACAGGGATTTCACAATCCGGGCAGACGAATCTCCTATTGTAAACAATGCCACTAACTCCGCGAAGCCCCACACGCTGCAGGATCGATTGAAGCAACACTCTCAACGGCTCTCATCTAAGAACGGAGAGCAGACTTTATTCACAATGCCGTAACAATCTTTCCGTATAGTTGCGGACTTTGGCACTCGAAATCCCTTCAATTCCATTACCACCTGAGGAGTAACTATGGCTACCGCATCGCCCGCTGCACCACCGAGCGTACTGGATCAGAAACTTTCGCGCTCTCCCGGCAAGCTTGGAATGTTGATTTTTGGCATCGTGCTGATCATAGGGGTAGGCTACGCCGGCCACAGTCTGCTGCACGATCTTTCCTACGTGCACAATACCTCTATCCTTCCTTTCGTGCTGCTGGGCGTCGCGCTTCTGGTTGCTCTGGGCTTCGAGTTCGTCAACGGATTCCATGACACCGCTAACGCGGTGGCGACGGTCATCTACACCCACTCACTCGAACCCCACATCGCGGTGGTTTGGTCGGGATTCTGGAATTTCCTGGGTGTGCTGGCCTCCAGCGGACTGGTGGCCTTTGCCATCGTCTCGCTCCTTCCGGTCGAACTGATTCTCCAAGTGGGCAGCAAGGCTGGATTCGCGATGGTCTTCGCCTTACTGGTTGCGGCCATTATCTGGAATCTCGGCACCTGGTATTTCGGACTGCCAGCCTCCAGTTCGCATACCCTGATCGGTTCCGTGATTGGCGTCGGTATAGCCAACCAACTCATGAATGCCAGAAGTGGCACCAGCGGGGTTGACTGGGGACAGGCTGCCAATATCGGTAAGTCACTGCTGCTGTCGCCGATCGTGGGCTTCGGTTGCGCCGGCCTATTGCTACTTCTCGCCAAGGCGCTCATCAAAGACCCCAAGCTCTACACGGCCCCCGAAGGCACAGCACCGCCGCCATTCTACATCCGGTGCCTGCTCATCCTTACGTGCACTGGCGTCAGCTTCTTCCACGGGTCGAATGACGGACAAAAGGGTATGGGGCTGATTATGCTGATTCTTATTGGAACGGTTCCCACCGCCTACGCGCTCAACCACGCTATCACCTACCAGGATTCGCAAGATTTCATTGCGGTTTCACAGCAGGCTGCCGGTGTGCTCAGCAACTATGTTAGTCCCAACGCAGCGGTCGGCGATGCTCATGACGACGTTACGCAATACATACGCGACAAGGATTTCACCCCCAACACCATGCTCGCCCTGCGCACCCTGGTCAGCGACATCGGCAACGAGACCTCTCTCTACGGGGAGATGAAGAACATCCCTAACGACCAGATCCGCAACTTCCGCAACGACATGTATCTCATCAGCGAAGCCATCCGGCTGATGCAGAAGAGTCACAACCCCACCTTTACTGCTTCTGAAACCGCTGTACTCGCCAACTATAAGAAGCACATCGATCACTCCACGCGCTTCATTCCACTCTGGGTGAAGGTTGCGGTAGCCATGGCTCTCGGCTTGGGCACCATGGTCGGCTGGAAGCGTATCGTCGTCACGGTCGGAGAGAAGATTGGCAAGCAACATCTGACCTACGCGCAAGGGGCCGTCGCTGAAATCACCGCCATGGCCACGATCGGCGCGGCCGACGGATTCGGACTGCCGGTCAGCACCACGCACGTGCTCTCTTCCGGCATCGCCGGAACCATGGCCGCCAACCATTCCGGAATTCAGTGGTCGACGGTGCGCAATCTGGCATTGGCCTGGGTGCTTACTCTGCCCGTGGCCATGATGCTCTCAGGATTCTTATTCTGGGTGTTCCGCAAGACTTTCTAAGAGCTGCTTGCGCTGCGACAGGCGTCGAATCGGAAATCAAGCATCGGGACGGAACCGGCGGGCGGCGCGGGAACAAACTCCAACCTACGGGTTTAGCCTGATGTACCCGCGACGGCGGTGGCGGCGAGACCTCGTTGTTGGCGCAACGCCTCCATGAACAGATCGGAGGAAAGTGCGGCATGACTCCGGAAGAGTGCGAGCAACGCATCGTCCGTTTCGGCAAGTGTCGCGGTCGAACGTGAGCCGTGCTGAATATCGGTTTCGAGCCCTTCGGGCTCGACCAACAATTCGGGCAGCACACTGCTGTTTTCCGTCAGCAAGGCGAGAAACTTTTCCAGGAGCGCCCGATGTTCCGGCGTGGCCTGGGTGAATTCCACTCCCATGCCCCTTTCCGGGTGCATCACGCGAACCACACCTTCGGTCTTCAATTCGGTTCCGGAGACTCGCATGGAGAGCGTAACGCGCGTGGAAACCGGGAATGGCGACGTGAGTTCGAGGTAGCAACCGCCCAGAGTCAAGTCCGTAAGCTGGCAGCGAATCGGCGGATCGTCGGTTTCGGCGTCCGGAGAATTCCGCCCAAGCCATTCGCGCAATTGACGCTCGACCTCTGGAGAGGGGTCCTGGAAGCGTAACCCGGCTTGTTTGCCGGTTCCCTCCCAGGCAAACTCGGCGTCGACTTCCAGAGCCTTCGCAAAACCGGGCAGGGTGAACGATAGGCGCCAGCGGCCGCGAAGTTTGCTCCGCCCTGGCATGTTAACCGCCAAGCCACCTTCGCCCAGGTCGGTGGTATTGACTTTAAGCCGCGCGTCCGATTCGCGGCTCGCCATTTCTACGGGAATTTGCACGGAGATGCGGGAGTTGCGCCGGCGTTCTTTCTTCATCAAAGCTCTCGCGGCTCGAAAGCTGGACTTGGCTCGCTCCACCGATACCGGCTTGTAGAGTGTGAAATGGGCCCCGATCTCAAAGGCGGAACGCAGCCCGACGTCGGGATCGAGAATCGCGACGGCCACAGCGCGCTTATTGCATGGCGCAGTCCGCGCACTGCGGAGCACGGCTGCGGCACCCGGACCGGCACAATCGACGATAATCGCCTCGAAGCGTTCTCTGGTCAGCAGGCGCAGGGCGATCTCGGAGTCGACGCAGTGTTCGACTCCAATGTCGAGATCCCCAAGGGTTCGGCGGAGCACCCGCACGATCTTGTCATCCGCACAGAGCAGCAGCGCCTTCAGATTCATGATGCGGTCTTAAACCCCTCGGTTGGATCGTCTTCGCTCCGCCTAAGTCTTGCTGGGGTACTTTTCCCCGGCGTCGAACCAGGATCGGACACAGCCCCTACGCCACTGTAAGCCGCCACAGGCACGCAGGCAATATTTGAGAAGAGTGAGCGGGTTACGACTGTAACCATTCAGTCATGCGGAAAGGCAGCCTTGGCCAGCCCCGAGTTTCCCCAGGGCTTAAACCCCGTTTCGAGCTGCAAACACGAAAGGCCTTTCCCCTCCTGAGCACCCGATCGCCAGCGAGACAGGGCTAAGTTAAATCAATGCAGATATTTAGAAGCGATTTACTCAAGTGACAGAGTGTAGTTTGCGATTGACTTTAGCCGGGCAGTACCCTACTATACTGGGTCTCCGATTAGCTTTTGGACTGCCGGACGCGTAGCCGGAATGCTTCAGTATGACGCGCTAGGCACGGCTCGAGTCTGTTTCTGTGCAACTTAATACTATTTGGAGAATCATATACATAGGGTAGTTTGGAGTTCATTCCCCCATTTGTAAGAAAGGCACGTTTCATGGCCAAGCGACGAGGAAATCCAAACTGGGGCAAGCCCGAGCCGATCGGGCCCATTGTCCCTACCATCACCGAGTTCGAGCAGGTCGTGCGTGAATACAAACTCTCTCCTGATCAGTATCTCCGGTCAACCCGCCTACGGGAGTGGGCGCGCCGCAATAAGAACTCGAAATACATTCCTGAACCTCTGCTCGAGGCTTGGGGATTCGAGATCGAATCCACGCTGTAACCTCTCGAAGTGCGCTGGATAACACGAATGTCAAGGGTCGCTTGGGGCAGCGACCCTTCGCTCTTGGTTCCGTCCGTCGGCGCTCATACTTGGCCTCCTCTGGTGTACGATTTACTCGCGCCATCGCATCCACCATGAAACTCTCTCAAATCGCATCCGCCCTCAACGCGCGGCTGGAAAATGGCTTTGCTGACACCGATGTCACCGGCCTCAACGGCATTGAGCAAGCTGGGCCTGGAGAAATCACCTTCGTCTCTAATCCTAAATATGCGGCGGCGGCGCGGCTTACCAAAGCCGCCGCTGTAATCGTTGCAGAGAACTTTCCGGTAATTCCGGCGGCTACGCTGCGCGTGGAGGATCCCTATCTCAGTTTTGCGCAAGCGCTGGAACTCTTCCACCTGCCTATGCGCTACTCTCCGGGCCTACATCCGACGGCGGTTATCCATCCTGCGGCGAAGATTGGAAGGGATGCGCATATCGGCCCCTACGTGGTCGTGGACGAGAATGTCGAGATCGGCGACCGGGCTGTGCTGCTGGCACATGTGGTCATCTATCGCGGCGCAAAGATCGGCGACAATTTCTTTGCCCATGCTCATGCCGTGGTACGTGAAAACTGCCGTATCGGCAGCAATGTGCTGCTGCAGAACGGGGTGGTGATCGGCGGCGACGGCTTTGGCTTCGCCAAGACTCGCGACGGACACTGGCACAAGATCCCTCAGCCTGCTCCCGTCGTGATCGAGGACGATGTGGAAGTGCAGGCAAACTCTTGCATCGACCGCGCGAGCGTCGGCGAAACTCGCATCCGGCGAGGCGTTAAGATCGACAATCTGGTGCAGATTGGGCACGGAGCGCAGGTGGGCGAGGATGCGCTGCTCTGCTCGCAGGTCGGCCTCGCCGGCTCCACGGAAATCGGCAATCGAGTGATCTTGACTGGCCAGGTCGGAGTGGTCGGCCATTGCAAGATCGGCGAAGCCGCGATCGTCACGCCCCAGAGCGGAGTGGCGAACGACATCCCCGCTGGCGCTTTGGTCAGTGGCGCTCCCGCAGTCGATCACAAGCTGTGGTTGAAGTATTCTGCAATCCTGCCAAGATTGCCCGAAATCGCACGCGCCGTAAGATCGCGCTTCCCGACGGAATAAGAGAACATCCCTCTTATGGCCAACCAGCAGTTCACGGAGTGGCCTAAATCGCGGTTAACCGTGTACTTGGTCGCCTCTGCGGGTTTGTACTACGTATTCTTGACAACCCTGCGGCCCCGGTAGAAGCTGTCTATACCTCGGTTAAGCCCTCCCCGGCACGGGCCGGTCACGGCAAGCCGTCTTAATCCCTGTCAAAAGGCCAATCCATTATGAAAACTAAGACTCTGTCGGATGCCAGCAAGTACGCGCTCGCTTTTGCATTTCTGCTCGGGCAAGCGTTGGTCGTCACCCCGCGGGCGCAAGCTCAAACCTTCAAGGTGGTTTACAACTTTACGGGCGGAAGCGATGGTGGAAATCCGCTGGACGGCCTGACCTCAGACGGTGCAGGAAGCCTGTACGGCACAACTTATGCTGGTGGGGTCTCGAGTAACGGAACAGTGTTTAAACTGAGCGGGAGCGGCGAGACAGTAGTGCACGACTTCGCTGGCGGAGCCGACGGGGCTAATCCCGAAGGAGGATTGATCCGCGATGCTCAGGGCTTCTTCTACGGCACTACTACGGCTGGAGGACCCTCCGGGGCCGGAACGGTGTTTGCCATTTCAGCCGCTGGTAAGGAAGTGGTGCTGTACAGTTTCGCCGGCAGGTCGGATGGGGCTAATCCCCAGGCAGGGTTGGCAATGGATGCATCGGGCAATCTCTACGGCACTACCTCTGCGGACGGTGCGAACGGAAACGGAACGGTTTTCAAGCTCACTCGGCCCGCGAAGGGCTCCAAGTGGACCGAGACGATCCTCTACAGTTTCGGTACCGGGAACGATGGGGCTCTCCCGCTTGCGGCGGTTAAGTTCGATAAGGCGGGGAACCTCTACGGAACTACTTCGGCCGGGGGTTCTTACGGATACGGCACGATCTTCGAGTTGACGCTGTCTGGAACTATATCGACCGAGACCATTCTTCATGACTTCCAGGACGAAGACGATGGAGCCGTTCCCTATGGTGGACTGATCGCGGATAAGTCCGGCAATTTTTATGGCTCCGCAACCGAAGGCGGCACGGGTGGAGGCGGCACCATTTATGAGCTGACTCCGGAGAGCGGGGGTTGGACTTTTACAGTGCTCTACAGCAATCCTGGGTCGGGAGTCTCAGGCAGCTATCGCAATCTGACGCTTGATGCTTCGGGGAATCTTTACGGTACTACGCATTGCGACGGAGCCGATAGCGCGGGAACGGTCTATAAGTTGTCGCCGGAAAATGGTTCCTGGACCTACACCTCGCTGTATGTCTTTACCGGCGGCACGGACGGACAGTACTCGTTCAGCAACCCAGTAGTCGAAGGCGACCACATATACGGAACGACGAGACAGGGGGGTGCTGACGGCAGCGGCGTGGTCTGGGAGGTCACGCTGTAAGCGAATTGGCGGCCGCGAAGCGCAGGATCCTTTGGGAGTTGCGCGCCTACTGCCACGGGTCGGAGCAACTGGCATCGTATTGCTCAGGGTTCCGACCTGGTTTCGCCGCCGCGTTCCTGGCACTCAGGTGGCAACCCACTGTCAATTACGCCTCGCACTTTTTCCATCAAACATTCGCGGCTGCTGAATTCGCGAGGTTCGATCGGCGAATGAAAAGTCACCGTCACCACTCCCGGCTTGATCGCGAATCTTCCCTTCGGCATCAGAAAATGTGTGCCGACAATGGTTACGGGCACCACGGGCACGCCGCACTCCATGGCCAGATAAAACGGCCCTTTCTTGAAGGGCAGCAACCTTCCGTCAAAAGAGCGCTTGCCCTCGACGTAGATCGTCATGTTCAGGCCCTCCTCGACAACCTGCTTTGCGAATCGCACCGACTCGACTCCAGCGTCACGGTTTCCACGATCGACCGGCACCAGCGACCCGATCCGCATGGCTTGCCCGAGGATGGGATAGCGGAACAACTCTTTCTTCACCATCACCGAAGTGCGCCGCGGAATTAGTGGAATCGTAATCGGAGGATCGAGATTCGACACGTGGTTCGACATGAAAATATAGGTGCGAGCCGGGTCCAGCTTGTCGAGCCCCACGGTTCGGACCCTCACCCCAGCCAGCCGTACGCCGTTCCAGGCGCCGAACATGAACATGCGATATAGCAGGCCGACGTTGCCGGTGATGAAAGTCCAAGGGAAGCCGATCAGAGCCGCCACGGGGGCAGCCACTGCCCAGAAGACCAGCATGACGATGGTACGGATCATCGCCGGGTACGTCCCTGATATGAGCGAGTCTCTATTCGGAATGCTCCCCTGGTGGAGTCTCCGCTTCGCCCTTCAGCCATGCGGCACGCTGCGCTCGTTGTTCTTTCGTGAGGGTTTCCATGTCGTTGAGCTCATATGAGATTTCTTCGCGGCTTCCCATTTTCCACTTCAGCTCGCGATCGCCGCCTCGCCGGCTGCGCACTTTCACGGTGATCGAGTCGCCCGGATTAAGTCGCGCGATCTCCTGCGAGGATTCTAGTCCGGCCGTTTTGCCGTTGATTTCAAGAACGGTTTCACCCGCGTGCAGACCGGCTTGCTCAGCCTCGCTTCCCGCATTCACCACCTCCACCGTCATTGGGCCGTCAAAATTTCGCGAGGCCACAAAACCCGGATCCGCCAGCGTGGTCTTTCCTTGCGTGATGCGTAGTCCTACCACGCGAAAAAAATCATTCCACGGGATTTCCTCTGTGCCCGCGACGTATTTCGTGAAAAACCATCCAAGATCAGCGTGGCTCACCGCCTCGGCTGCGGTCCGAACCCCCTCCGAGTCGGGAAAAAACCGCCCTTTCTTCGCATAATTCAGATTCATCCATTGAAAGACCTCGCGCAAGGACGCCTGCCCATGACTCGCCTCGCGCACCGCCAAATCCAGCGCGATTCCCAACAACTCACCCTTGTTGTAATAAGAAATGCTGCGCTCGGGACGACGATAGTACGGGTCACCCTCCAGCCACGCATCCAGGCTGGAATCTTCCACTGACTGGGTCAGGTGCGCGGGGCGACGTTCGAGTTCGGCGATCCCTGACGCCAATTCCTGCTCGAAGTGGGGCTCGTCGAGCAGGCCACCGCGCAATCGAATAAAGTCCGCCGCGGTACTGGTGCAGCCCTCACTGAACCAAAGGGCACGCGTGTAATTCTCTTTGCTGTAATCCACAGGCTCGAGGGTTTGCGGACGGATGCGCTTCACGTTCCACAGATGAAAGAACTCGTGCGCCGTTATTGAGGCGAGGAGATCAGGATCCCGTGCCACCACATCTGCATTGACCGAAATCGCGGTGGAGTAGGCGTGTTCCATGCCGCCGCCCGCTGGGCCTCGGGGAAAGTGATAGAGAAACATGTAGCTGTCGAAAGGACGATCGTCCATCCAACCGGTCGCGGACGTGACGATACTGCGGAGCATGACTACGATCTTCTTCATGTCATAGTCTCCCGGGTCCCCATCCACGATGACTCGATAATGGGCGCCGCCTTCGTCGAAGTCGGATTCCTGAAACGTGCCGACTTCGACCGGAGAATCCACCAGGCTGTCGTAGCTTTCCGCGCCAAAGCTATCCCCGGGCATTGACCGCAGCGGCGTGGCAACGTGCCATCCCTCAGGGACTTGGTTGAAGCGCAACACCATCGATGTATTCCGGGCGTCCACGGGATACATGAGAAGCTGGGCCAGATTGAAAAATGCATGATGCGAATCGAGCTGGGCCCCGAATGGTCCGGGTGAATCCAGGAAGATCTGATACTCAATCACGGCGCCGCCTTGAGCGCCTACAATCTGCCACCGGCTAGGGTTCAATTCGTGGATCGAGAGAGGCCGTCCCGCGCGGTCCCGGGCGCGAATCCAGTTCACGTATTGCGCGAAATCACGAACCTGATAGAGCGCATTCCAGACGGGAAGCTGCAACTCGCGCTGCTCTGGCCCTTCCGGCAGGATGATATGCACTTCTACCAAGTGCTGCTCGAGGTCTGCGAAGGAGATAGTGTAGTTGACAGCTGCGTAAGAAGGGGCAAGCGCCAAACACAGAAGCAGGGTCAAGCAAAGGATATGGCGGAGCGGCCGTCGCATTACGACAAAATCAGTCATCCCCTTCCCGCCGCGTTCGCCGAATTCACAGCTTCGGATGCCAACTCCCGCAAGCGCGCCGGCAGCTTCTCGTAGATGCCGCCAAACCCCCCGTTGGAAAGAATTGCCACCACATCGCCGCTGCGCATCTCGGGAGCGATAGTCTTCACGATGCTATCGGCATCGCCAATAAGGCGCGCGTGCTTGCCATGTCCCTGAATCTCCACAGCCAGGTCTGGCAGCTCCAGGCGCTCATTGACGGGAACAGCTTCGGAACGGAAAACGCCCGCTACGATGACCTCGTCGGCCAGCGCCAGACTGCGTGCCAGATCACTCTGCAACACTCGTCGCCGCAGAGTGTTTGAGCGCGGCTCCAGAATTGCCCAAAGCCGCGCGCCCGCATAACGCGCCCGAAGCGCTTTCAGCGTTTCGGCGATCGCAGTGGGATGATGCGCGAAGTCGTCAATGATGGTGATGCCATTCACCTGCGCCTTCACTTCCAGTCGCCGCTTGACGCTTTTGAAAGATTTCAGAGCGGCCGCAATCTCCTGCTTTGAGACGCCATATGCCGCAGCCATGGCAACCGCCGCGGTCGCATTCCAAACGTTGTATTCGCCTGCCAGGGGGAATTCGAGATCCGCCCAGACGCGGCCGTTGCGAAGCACCGACCATGACGTTTTTTCACTTTCCAGCTTCAGGTTCGTGACTAGCCAGTCTGCGGCCGCTCCGGTTCCGTAGCGCTCGACAGGACAAAACGCTTTGCTAAGGCAGCGCGCAAGGCTGGCTCTTCCGGCAG
>Ga0302326_10015167_pt1 | contig 16228 bp, 17 predicted proteins | sample Palsa_T0_3_FD_202264 | JGI IMG/M metagenome (GOLD analysis project Ga0302326, IMG submission 202264) | Peat permafrost microbial communities from Stordalen Mire near Abisko, Sweden - Palsa_T0_3 | ecosystem: Environmental > Terrestrial > Soil > Palsa > Peat permafrost | place: Sweden: Abisko... | reverse complement strand
GGACTACTGCCCGGTCGCGCAGCTCAATTTATACAGAACCACTATTAGAACCTTTTCAGGCGGTCTAAGACCTAGCGGCGTTCGGAGGACTTCATGCCAAACTACCTGAGACCGCGCAGGCCTAGATAGGCATTCCCGCGGCGCCGGACTCGTTCAATGACGATTCTGCGGCTCCTTGAAGATACCTTGTAGACGATGCGGAACTGCTCTCTGTAGAATCTGATGTGATAGAGATTTCGATACCCACTCAGCAAAACCGTATGGGCAGGAAACGGATCGTCTCTCAAGTCCATGATGAGGACAGTTGCCTCCTGCCTTACCGACTCGTCAAGCTCATCGATTTCATGGCCGGCCGACGGGCGAATGCTCACGCGCCAAGCGCCGGCTTCCATATTTCTTCAGAGCCTGCTCCAACGGGGTCGGCCTTTCGCCCTGCCCGCGCAACGCAATGATCGCGTCGGCATCATCTTCGGTTACCGAGTCCGGATCCGGCAGAAGAACCCGCTCGACTGGGGAAAGATTAGTGGCCTCGGCTGGCACTCCGCCACGCCCGCGTGCCTTCGGTTCGCGCCGCGATCTCTGCGTTGCGTGGTCCGCATTTTTCATGTTGCGCTTCGCCTGAAGCATTGTCTAAGTATACCAGCGGCCGGCTGGATAATGGTTCGAGTCGCTCCCGCTTCGCGCACTTACATCCGTACCAAGCGCATGATGTACTTCGACGAGATCCTGTGGCGCAGGCTGATGGGCAAGATAGTAGACGTGCAGGCCCCCTTTGCCAGCCTGCAGGCGACCGCCGGCTCCCGCTGCATTCAAGTACTTCGATAGTTGGGTGGGCGCGCTAGGACCGGACGATTACGTGCGCTTCGTGCAGCCTTATTCGCGCGCGCTCATCGAACGCATCCGCGCCACCGGGGTACCGGTGATCCACTTCGGCACCGGCGCTTCGGGCTTCTTCAAGGAGTTGCACGCGGCGTGAATATCGATCAAGCCTGGGCGGATATCAGCTATCGCTCGGCGGTGCAAGGCAACCTAGATCCGGCGGCCCTGTTCGCGCCGCTGCCGGAGCTGAAGATGAAGATCGCCGAGCTGCTGAAGCGCACCGGCACGCGGCCCGGACACATCTTCACCGTAGGTCACGGGATTCTGCCGGAGACTCCGGTGGAGAACGTGAAGGCCTGCGTGGAGATAGTGCGCGAGTTCCGGCCGTAAGCGGGACAGCCCTCCTGGCCCGCCTTATTCTCCCGCCTCCTCGCGTTCGAGGGCTTCATGCAAAACGCTCCGAAGATATTCTTCAGAGCTCAGGCCCTTCCTGGCCGACAGCCGCTCTGCGCGGTTGACGTCGGACCGAGGCATTTGAATCGTGATGCTCTGCAATTCCCGCAGCTCCCGGAGCACTCGCGGCGCGGTTCCCCGGCTGGCGGTCCCTCCCTGGATGGCCTCAACCAGGTTGTCCTCAACTACATCCATGTGGTTGTCCCACCATGCCGCCTCTTCAGCTTCGGTCGGGAACTTGGGAACGATGAGATTCTTCATGTCAATAATCCCTTGGCACGCAAATAAGTGTCTCGTGCTCTCCTTCCAACAGCCCGTGCGGTGACAATGCGTAGAGCGTCGGTCCGCACGGTTCGGACCACCAGCAGAACCCGGTACTCGTCGTGTGCCGAGCGCCGTCCAGCGCTCTTCCCCGTCGATGACTTCATAGTTCATGTCTAGCGGATCGTTCCGGATGGCCTCCTCCGCTTCGTCGGGCTTGATGGAATGACGGGCAATGTGCTCGGCGTTGGCTTGGTCCCAATCGAACCTGACGTCATCGTCCGCCACGTGCCGATAGTATACGGCTGCCGGGGGGACGGCGCACCGCCCCGTTAGGACAGGCAGTGGAAAAATTCGTTTCTAACTTGCTGGTTGGAACCCGCTGCCCGGGTCATTCTGGGCGTAAAGAGCCGCAGAATAGCGCGAAAATGCAACCTCCATTCCTGTGTGAAGCCCTCCATGGTTAAGACCAAGATCTCCTTCCCTCAAGATTTCACCACACTCCCGTACTTGCAAGTCGATGGCATGATTCCGAAGGCTCCCTAACGCCCTCTAAACGCTCAACACCGACCCTGACCTTCCCTGGTTATACTAAAGGTATGAAAACGGCGATTTCAATTCCGGACGATGTATTTGCGGGAGCGGAGCGACTGGCCAAGCGCACTAGGAAGTCGCGCAGCCAATTGTTCAGCGATGCCGTCAGGGAATACTTGGCGCGTCACGCGGCGGAGGAGATCACAGAGGCAATGGATCGAGTCTGTGCCGGGTTGGGGCGCTCGGCGGATGAGTTCACTTCCGCGGCGGCCGGCCGTATTCTGGAGAGAACCGAGTGGTGATCTCACAGGGCGAGGTCTGGTGGGCCGATCTGCCTGCTCCCGCCGGGTCTGGGCCTGGATTTAGAAGGCCCGTCGTTGTAGTACAGGGCGATGCCCTGAACCGCAGCCGGATCGCCACTGTAGTGTGCGTGCCTCTCACCAGCAACCTTCGATGGGCAGAAGCACCGGGCAACATTTCTCTTCCGGCACGTGTTACAGGGCTGCCGAAGGATTCCGTGGCGAACGTGTCTCAAATCGTAGCTCTGGACAAGGAATTTCTGACCGAGTTGGCAGGCAAGCTTCAGCGCGCTAAGCTGGAGCTGTTGTTGACGGGAATTGATGTCGTGCTCGGAAGGTGACCCAGGCACCGGTCCACCTCGCCCAAGTCACTCCCATAGGCGCTAACTAAAATACGCCGGATCGGCCACAAGGTCTTGGAAGCATGATTTCCGTCGTCCACAATCCGCGGCGGTGCGCGGCGCCTTATTTTAACGCCTATCACTTCTCACACCAATGCCGACGTGGACAGCCTTTCCACGGGCAATACGGACGACTTGGGCTATGTCGGCGAGGCCATTCAGAACGTAGTGCGCGCGCTGGCCGGCAGGGCGCCGGTGATCGGGTCCGGTGGCCCTGTTCGCGCCGCTGCCGGAGCTGAAGATGAAGATCGCCGAGCTGCTGAAGCGCACCGGCACGCGGCCTGGACACATTTTCAACGTGGGTCACGGGATATTGCCGGAGACTCCGGTGGAGAATGTGAAGGCCTGCGCGGAGATGGTGCGCGAGTTCAGGCCGTAGTGAGACAGGCCTCCTGGCCCGCCTTATTCTCCGGCCTCCTCGCGTTCGAGGGCTTCGTGCAAGAGGCTCCGGAGATAGGCTTCAGAGCTCAGGCCCTTCCTGGCCGACAGCCGCTCTGCGCGGTTGACGTCGGACCGAGGCATTTGAATCGTGATGCGTTCCGTGCTCTCCTTCCAACAGCCAGTGCGGGGCGAAATCGATCTCGGCGATTTCGCGGAGCTACTCGATCAGATACACGCTGTATGAAACGCCGGTGATACCGGTCTTGGCGCCGCCGGTGTCCGCCACGAAGACGCTGGCGCCCCCCTGAAAATCAACCATATCGGCGACGATGGCCGTAGTCGTACCGGCGGAGCTGAGGCTGGTGCTGGTGCCGTTGTTGATGTTCAACAAAGCGTGCGGGAAATACAACGATCCGGTCAGATTCAGATTCGCGCCGCCCGCAATGGTGCTCGATCCAGGCGAGGTGACCGAGCGGTCCTGGTAAAACAGTATCCCCTGGTACGCGCCTGACGTCTGCGCGCTGAGGGTCACGTTGGTTCCGTTGGCGATTTGCATGGTGGCGCCGCCGGTCAGATATATCATCACGCCACCCGTGGCCGTCAGCGTCGACCCGCCTTGGATGCTAAAGTCTCCGCCGTTGATAATATATGTTCCGCCGCTTAATTGGGCGTTCATCCCATTCCCGAGGCTAAAGCCGCAATAAGTGCCGGGCGACGGAGTGTACTCGGTCGGCTGCCAGGATGTGAAGTTTCCGGAGCTGCAGCTTGACCCAACCGTTGGGGAGGGCAAACTCGCCAGCGGATCGGTGACCGCGCTGATGCCGGTTGTGGGAGTCACGCTGGTGCTTCCGGTGTTATCTTGATGATAACTACCGACTACGCTGATGGATGGGGCTTGGATATACGCGGCTCCGGTGACCTCCATTGCCGCAGTCGACGCGGAAGTGCCATTGGCGCTCGAATTCACGTAGACGCCGCAGCCAAACTTGGCCTGAAAGTCGTTTCCGGCCAGGAAGGAATTCGGCGCGCTCGGATCCAGGACATAGACGCATCCGCCGCCGCCCGAGCTGCTGATGGCGGCCGCCGATGACCGCACGCTGGCGGTGAGCGAGGTGGCGCCTACAAGACCGCCGAACCATGCCGGTGCGGTGTGGTATGCGCGGGCCGTCACCCAATACCCGACCGATGGCCCGGAAACCGTGGGTACCGAACTTGACGTATTTGCCTCTATGGTTACCGTCTGTCCGGACAGTCCGTTGGCCGCCGCCAGCATGCAGGCGTTATCGAAGCTGTTGGCGGCCGAAGTCGGGGCCGTGGACGGGCAAGCGGTGGGTGTCGTGGAGCACCAAACGCCGTTGGTGCCGCACGTGAAGCTGCTTGGAGAATTGTGTACGGCCGCGCGCACCGCCGCCAGCGCCGCGCTGTCCGCCGTGGCCTGCGCCGTCTCCCGGCGAAAATATCCCCAGCCCACGTCCACGGCTAGCGCCAGGGATCCGAAAATCAGGCCTGTTCCGAGCGTCGCCATGAGCAACGCCTGCCCTCGTTTGCTATGAAAAGAAGTAGTCATAATCAGTAATCGATCACTTGTTGCGAAATGGCGGAAAATGTCAGCGGTTTGAACGAAGAGCCGCCTCGGCCGGGCACGAACATCGAAATCGGGCTGTTAAAAGGGTAAGTCGCGGAAATCGAAATCACCTGGCCCGCGGCATTCCCTCCGGATCGCGGCCAGGTCGTAGTGGAACTCGTGCAGTTGCTCACCGGATCGCAATTGATCGCGCCATTAGAGTCCGTCAAAGTGACGTCCAGCGAACCGGACAGCAGCCCGATCCCTTTGGTATTGAGCATTTGCGTGATCTCACCGACAGTCATGGCGCAGGCCAGCGAAGCGCAATCGGCTCCCCGTACGGCGGCGGTACGCGTCGTAATTTTAACGGCCTCGTTGAGGGTGTGGTAGTTCCACATACTGAGCGACATTTGCACTACCGAGATAATGACAAAAATGAGCGGAATCGAACTTAAGGTGAACTCCAGCGCTGAGTTGCCACGAGTAGGTTTCGGGAACGCCTTCATCTTTACGACCCCCTTATGGGAAATTCCACGGTACGGGTGATGGTCAGGCTGCCGTTGATCAGTCCCGGCAGGCTGATAACCTGTGTCGGCTTGTAGGTGATGGAAACCTGCGCCGCCGGTAAGCCATCGGCGCCGGTTGCCAGGTACGAAGTCGACACGTTCACTACGCCGCCCGATGAACAGGAACTCGTGCTGCCCACGCCGGGAGAATCTTTAAGTTCGGCAAGCGCGTAACTGCAGGCCAAGGTTGGATTCTCCGCGACGGAAGTGGAAGTGGAAGCGTACATTCCAACCACTCGGGCCGCGTTTTCGGCTGAGATGAGAGCGTACGAATATATTCCCAGATCGAAGGCGCCAACGAAGCAGAAAACCAGCCATGGCAGCAGCAGCACTGTCTCGATAACCGATTGCCCCCGTTGGTTCGCGCGGCTTCGGGACGCTCCCACGAAAGCCCGCTGCCGCGATGTGTGCCGAAATAGTCGCATCGGAGACACTCTTAAGCTAACAGAGTGGTCCGAACTTGTCACCGCTGAAAAAGGTTATCGGCCGTAAGTTTTCTTTGCTATCAATGGTATACACCGAAGCGCTTTAGGCCGATCCTTTTGCTACACGCGCCAGTACCAGCCCCGGCGGTACATGCCGTACGCGATCAGCCACAACAGTGCGGTATAGGCCATCGCGTACAAAAGCGACGCGTTCATTGCGGAGGCCAGCGGCGCAAACACGGCACGATACAGTGGAACGCGCCAATGCAGCACGGAGAGCGCCTCATCCAGCAGTTCCGAAATCATGTAGACCGTGATGGCGTTCATACCCATGATCGCCAGGGGCTTTCCGGCGCGTTTGAAGCCGCGGCCATCCACCAGCCAGAGGCAAATAGCGAACACCACGAAGTCCAATCCCGCCATGAACACCGAAAACGAACTGGTCCAGAGTTTCTTATTGATCGGCAGCCAGATGGCGGCAACCAGGCCCGCGGCGATCAGGACATTGCCAATCAAGAACAGCCACGTGGCACGCTCGGCAAGCTGGCGCCGCATGCGCAGAATATGGCCCGCAATGATGCCGAACAACGCCGTGGCGATGGCTGGGAGAGTGCTCACGATGCCTTCCGGGTCCCAGGTCTTGGTAGACGAATAGTTGTGGCGTCCCAGCACGATCTTGTCGACATAGTTCGCCAAGTTGTGGCCCACATCCAAATCGCCGGCGCCGTAGCCGGGAACCGGAACCAGCTTCATGATCAGCCAGTAAACAACGAGAAGCGATACGATCCATATCAGTTGCCCGCGAATGCCGGCGGTCAGATAAATGACTGAGGCGATCAGATAGCAAATGGCAATGCGCTGCAAGACACCGAGCAATCGTTGTGTCGACAGGCTGAATGGATAGGCGTAAACGATCAGCCCAAGCACATACAGAATCGCCGCGCGCCGCAACGCCTGCGCGAATAGATGGCCGCGCGCGGCTCCGGCTGCCATCCGCTTGCCAAGCGAGATCGTGATGGCGACACCCACAATCCATAGGAACGAAGGGAAGACCGTATCGGTCAGGGTCCAGCCGTTCCAATCGGAGTGTTGCAGCGGTCCGTAGGCGTGCGCGCCGTCGCCCGGGTTATTCACCAGCACCATGAGCGCCATGGTGGCGCCGCGAAAGACGTCCAACGAGATGAGCCGCGGCGCGGCGGGTGGTGCGGTCCGATCCATGTCTGTCAACATAGCAGGAATTCAGTGACATCCTGCCCGGCTTGACGTATTCCTAGGGTGCATGATACGCCCCTACGTTCTCCCTGTGAGTCTCTTTGCGTCATGGCCGTTGCTGGCGGCCGGCGTCGCTCCCGAAACCCGGCTTATGGATAATCTCCGCGTCGGCAAGAGGCGCAAAGTTCTGTTCGTGACTCTCGATGTTTGATCTGAGCTAGCATTCTTGCCCATCACCAGGCAGGGCCGCTATGCAGGTCCGCCATCGCCGCATCGATATTTTCGCGATGCGCCTGATAAAACGGAGAGACCTGGCGTGAGGGTGTGGCCTAGCCACACGGCTGCCGGCGGAAATGCATGACCGCAGGTGGTCCACAACCGGGGATCATGCGGAGGGAGCGAAGGGACTTCACTGGAGACAAGTTTAGGTAAGAGGAGGGGAGAGCCGCTTGGGAGTCTGCCGGAAGGCACTACGGACTATGAGCATTCCCGGCAGTTTGTGATTGAACCCTTGGAGATCTAATGCGTACGCCAGCGACCAAGGTTTTCAGGAGAGCCGGATGCGGCAAATCCGCACGTCCGGCTCGACGAGGGGACGGTGAGCCGGCAGATTCCTCTGTTGCTCTCCGTCCTACTCTACCGGCCAATAATTCTACGTTCAGTCCGAGCGCAGCGCCTGCATCACATCGACCCGGGCCGCACGCAACGCGGGCAGCAGCGACGCGACCACCGCCGCCGCCAGCAGCACCGCCGCCGATCCCAGCACCACCATCGCTCCGGGGGTCCGCATCGCCTCGAAATAGCTGCCCGCAATTTTCGCCAGCGCATACCCGCACAGCCCGCCAGCAGCCACTCCCGCGGCCGCTATCACTGCGCCTTGCGCGATCACGCCGGTCACAAGATGCCGCGGTTGCGCCCCGACCGCCAGGCGAATGCCGAACTCGCGGGTCCGCTGGCTCACCGAGAACGCCAGCACGCCCGCCACGCCGACCACCGCAATGGCCAGCGCGACCGCCGCAAAGCCTCCGAACACCAGTGTGTTGAGCCGGTCGGGCGTGAGCACTTCGGCGCGGATATCTTCGAGCGTCGCAGCGCGCTCCACCACCTGGTCCGGCGACATTGCGCGGATGATGCGCGTGACCGGCGTCACCAGCGCATAGAGGTCCCCGTGCGCGTGTACGAACAGACGGCCGCCCCAAATCCCCACTTGCTCAAAGGGGTGATACACGGTCAGCGCCGGACCCGGCACCACGTTCTCGTCGTCGACATCCGCGGCGACACCCACGATGCGCCGGGGTCCCATGCCGATGTCGATGAACTTCATTACCGGATCGGTCCACATAAAGTGGTGGTTGACCGCGTCCTGATTCGGGAACATGCGCTGCGCCAGGCTCTGGCTGACAATCACCACCGGCTCGCTATTGCGCCGGTCGGCGTCGCTAAAATCACGCCCTGCGATTATCGGAATGCCAAGCGCCGCGAAGAATCCCGGCGAAATGGTGCGCATCCGCCCGTGCGGATCTTCTTCGCCGGGCGCGCGCACACGGCCTTCCACAGAGAACTCGAATCCGGGACCGAAGCCGCCCGCATCCCGCCACGGAACCACAACTCCCATCGCGACGCGATCCACTCCCGGCAGCTCCGTGATGCGGCGTATGGCTTCCTTGTAGAAGTCCACGACTTGATCGGGTGTCTTTCCGTAGGCGCTGGCGGGCACGTTCAACGCCAGCACGTGACGCGTGTCGAAGCCGGTATCGACGGCTTGCAGAGCTAATAGCGTTTTCAGCAGCATGCCCGCGCCGGCCAATAGCACAAAACACGCGGCGATCTGTGTGATGGCGAAAACCCGCAACCGCCGGTTGGTGCTGCCGGTAATGCGTGCGCCGCCGCTGGCCAAACCCAATCCGCCCGCGGCTCCGGGCGAAGGCAGGCGCGGGACAAACGCCAGCAGCAGGGCCGCGGCTAAGGCCAGCGCCGCGCCCACCCAGAGCATGCTGGAATCCACCGTCAGATCCAGCGCGCGGACCGAAAAGCGAGAGGCGTAGCGCGCCAGGATGGCAGCCATGGGACGGGCGCTCAGTACGCCGACCGCCGCGCCCGCCGCGCCCAGTAGGAGAGTTTCAGCCAGCAATGTCCGGCGCAACGCGCCCGAGCTTGCGCCGAGTGCCGCTCGGACCGCCAACTCGCCTTCGCGCCGCACCGTGCGCGCGAGAATCAGGTTCGCTACGTTGGAGCACGCGATCACAAAGACCAGTCCCGCCGCCGCCAGCAGGATTAACAGCACGGTCTTGGCGCGCGAGGTGATCTGGTCGCGCAGCATCACGGCATCGATCCGGAAGTCCGCTTTTGCCGGATAGGCTTCGGGATGCTCTTTCAACATGACCGCGTGGACGGTCCGCAGTTCGGCACGCGCGGACTCCAGCGTTGCGCCGGGCGCGAGCCGCGCGAAGAGCTGCGTCATACGATGGACGCGTCCCATGACCATAGTGGCCGAGAGATGATGTGGACTGGTGACCACGTTGGCGAACAGTTCGGTTTCCGCGGGATACGGCACGGAGGGCTGCAGCACGCCCACGATGGTCGCCGTACGCTCCCCTAGCCTGACGGTCTTGCCGATAACGGTGGGATCGCTCTTGAGCGTCGCCGTCCAGAAGCGGTAAGCGAGCACGGCGGCGCCGGCAGCACTGGGGCCGTCGTCTCGCGCATCCAGCAAGCGGCCGAGCACCGGGTGCAATCCCATCACTGCGAAATACGATCCGCCAACGACGCCCGCCTGGACCTCGCGCGGTTCGCCCAAGCCGACCATGGTGAAGCCAATGGTGGAGAAGTCGCCGAAGGCGCTCAGCGATTTCACGCGCTCGCGCAGGTCGCGGATTTCCGGAACGGAGAAGGCGGCGTTTTCGGCGCCGATGCCGCGCGCGCTCTGGTGGATGTAGATCAGCCGGTTCTCGTCGCGGTTGGCAAGCGGGCGCAGAAGCACGCCGCGCACCACACTGAACATGGCCGAGTTGGCGCCGATACCGAGCGCCAGGGTGAGAACAACGGTTAGGGTCAGGCCCTTGGTGCGAACGAGCGAGCGGACCGCGAATTTCAGGTCGCGCAAGAACGTGATGTAGCTTTCGGTCATAATTTACTTCTTCCGATCTGCCTATATGTCGAACGGGCCATCCTGAAATCGACAGGTTTGCAGTACTAATGTGTGGGCACTACCGGCGCCTCGGCCACTGCCCGGATTTCAATGATAACCCGGATAGCCTCGGCGCTGGGCCCCAGGAAGTCCGCGGCGATGGCGATCGCCTCATCGCGGTCCTTGGCCTCGATCAAAGTGTATCCGCCAACTTGTTCGCGCGTCTCTGCAAATGGACCGTCGGTGATCACGCGCTTGCCCTCGCGCACGCAAACGGTGGACGCCTCGGACGTCGGATGCAATGGAGCGCCGCCCAGAAACTTGCCACTGGCGATGAGCTGTTCCACGTGCGGTATGGGCTCCGTCATGATCCGCTGCCGCTCGGCCTCGCTCAGGCTAAGCCAGGCTTCTTCGTCCAGGTACGTCAATAGTAAGTATTTCATTTGAATATTCGCCTCCAACGGTAGGTCGAACGGGGCGGCTTTCAGCCGGCTCTGGCCGCCTAGAAAGGCGGCTGCGGCCAAGATTGGCCGCCCTACAATTTGGTCTCACGGCAGATCGACCCGCCCACGTTGGATACAATGCAAAGATCGGGCCATGAAAGCCGTTGCCGTCTATCCCGCCAGGCGCGCAGTCGACATCGTCGACGTCGCCGAGCCGCGCATCGCCGCGCCCGCCCAGGTGAAGCTGCGCATGCTGGAAGTAGGCGTGTGCGGCACCGACAAGGACATCTGCGCCTTTGCGTACGGCACGCCGCCGCCCGGATCCGATCGTTTTGTATTGGGCCACGAATCGCTGGGCGAAGTGGTGGAGACCGGGCCGGGTGTCGCGGATCTGCGCGCGGGCGACCTGGTGGTGAGTACCGTGCGCCTGGCCTGCTCCGATGCGAATTGCGCCGCCTGCCGCGCCGGCCACTACGACTTCTGCATGACCGGCAACTACCGCGAGCACGGCATCAAGGAATTGGACGGATTCATGACCGAGTTCGTCGTCGAAGACCGGCATAACCTGCACCCGGTGGCGCGCGAACTGCGGGATGTGGCCGTGCTGGTGGAGCCTTTGACGATTGCGGAGAAGGCGCTCATTGAGGTGCGCGAAATCCAGCGGCGGCTGCATTGGGATGGCGGGCGGCAACGCGCCGTGGTGCTGGGCTCCGGTCCAGTGGGACTGTTGGGAGCCATGGTGCTGGTGGGTGCCGGCTTCGAAACGTATGTCTACTCGCGGTCGCCCAAGCCGAACGCCAAGGCGGACGTGGCGGAAGCCGTCGGCGCGCAGTATATTTCGTCCGAACAGACCAACATCGAGCAGATGGCCGAGCAAGTGGGCAACATCGATCTGATTTACGAAGCCGCGGGCGCGCCGCAATTTGCGTTCGAAGTGTTGAAGCACTTGGGGTCCAACGGCATCTATGTTTTCACCGGCGTGCCGCGCGACCAGGCGCCGGTTGAGTTCGACACCGAGCGCATCATGTACAATCTCGTCTTGAAGAATCAAGTAGTGCTGGGAGTGGTGAATGCGGGCCCGCAAGCCTTCGACGATGCCGTGCGCGATATCGGCGTATTCGCGGCGCGCTGGCCGCAAGCGCTGCGCGCCATGATCACGGGCCGCTATCCCATGGAAGCCTTCCACGATCCGGTGATGGGCAAAGCCGGCGGCATCAAGAACGTTATTTGCATTTCCCAGGCAGGCCGTCCGTGATCGCCGAACTGGCGCGCCTCGCCGAAGACGACCGCCGCGAGAAAAACTGGAAGCGCTGGGGACCTTATCTTTCCGCGCGGCAATGGGGCACCGTGCGCGAGGATTACTCCGCCAACGGCACGTGTTGGGAGTACTTTCCGCACGATCACGCGCGCAGCCGCGCCTATCGCTGGGGCGACGACGGGCTGCTGGGCGTCTGCGACCGCGAATGCCGCCTGTGCTTCGCGCTGGCGCTGTGGAATGGCCGTGACCCGATCCTGAAGGAACGGCTGTTCGGACTGACTAACCACGAAGGCAACCATGGCGAAGACGTCAAGGAGTGCTACTACTATTTGGACTCCACACCCACGCACTCCTACATGAAGGCGCTCTATAAGTATCCGCAAGCGCCCTTTCCGTATGCGCGGCTGGTGGAGGAGAACCGCCGCCGCGGGCGCGAGCAGCCGGAATTCGAACTCGAAGACACCGGCATTTTCGACGAACAGCGATATTTCGATATCTTCGTCGAATATGCCAAGGCGGGACCCGACGACCTGGCCCTCCGCATCAGCGCGGTCAATCGCGGCCCGGAGCGCGCCGCGCTGGCGTTGCTGCCCACGCTATGGTTCCGCAACACCTGGTCGTGGGGGCGCGAGGGGGAAGGCTATTGGCCCAAGCCCAGGATCAGCCGGGCGGGCGATACGGCGTTGCTGGCCGAGCACGCTTCGCTCGGAAAATACCGGCTGGAGGCGCCCGGCGCAAGCCAGCTTCTCTTCACCGAAAACGAAACGAATATGGAACGGCTGTTCGGCGTGAAGAGCCCCGGACCGTACGTCAAGGACGCTTTCCACGCCTACCTGATCGAGGGCCGCACGGACAGCGTGAACCCGCGGGACGAAGGCACCAAGGCAGCCGCACTCTATCGCCTGGACCTGGACCCCGGTGCGAGCGCCACCATTCACTTGCGCCTGGCTGTGGACGACGCCGCGGATGGCGCCAGTCCATCGCCCGACGCGGACCAAGTGTTCCAACAGCGGCAGGGCGAGGCCGACGAGTTCTACGCAACGTGGCTGCGGGACGGCTACACCGATGCGGCGAGGCGCATCGCACGCCAGGCCTGTGCCGGCCTGCTGTGGACCAAGCAGTTCTATCACTATGGCGTTGCCCAGTGGCTGGAAGGCGATCCCTCGCAACCGCCGCCGCCCGCCGGCCGCGAGAACGGGCGCAACCATGACTGGAAACATCTCTACAATCGCGACATCGTCTCGATGCCGGACAATTGGGAATACCCATGGTATGCCGCCTGGGATCTGGCCTTCCATATGATTCCGTTCGCCAAGCTCGACCCGAACTTCGCCAAGGAGCAACTCGTGCTGCTGCTGCGCGAGTGGTACATGCATGCCAACGGGCAGAGTCCGGCGTATGAGTTTGCCTTCGGCGACGTGAACCCGCCCGTGCACGCCTGGGCGTGCTGGCGCGTATACAAGATGACCGGCCCGCGCGGCGGGCGCGATCGCATCTTTCTGGGCCGCGTGTTCCAGAAGCTGTTGATCAACTTCACCTGGTGGGTAAACCGCAAGGACGTGGAAGGGCTGAACATCTTCTCTGGAGGCTTTCTGGGTCTCGACAACATCGGCGTGTTCGACCGATCGCAGCCGCTGCCCGGCAACGTGAAACTGGAACAGGCCGATGGCACCGCCTGGATGGCGGCCTATTGTCTGACCATGCTCTCCATGGCGCTGGAACTGGCGGCCGAAGATCCGGAATATGAAGACGTGGCTTCCAAGTTCTTCGAGCACTTCGTGGCCATCGCCAGCGCCATGAACTCGCTGGGCGGCACCGGGCTGTGGGACGAGACGGACGGCTTCTACTACGATCAGCTCCGCGTGGATGGCAACGCGGTTCCCCTGCGCGTGCGGTCAATGGTGGGATTGATACCGTTGATTGCCGTGCAAGTGCTCGACTACGACATCATCGCGCGCCTGCCGGGCTTTCACAAGCGCATGGACTGGTTCCTGGAGAATCGCAAGGATTTGTGCGAACAGATCTCCTACATGGAGCAGGACGACTTCGACGGGCATACTCACAGGTTATTGGGGATTCCTTCGCTGGGACGTCTGCTGCGCGTGCTGAAATATATGCTGGACGAGAACGAGTTCCTCTCGCCCTATGGCATTCGTTCGCTTTCCAAGTTCCACCAGCAACACCCCTTTATTCTGCAAACCGACGGGAGCGAGCAGCGCGTGGATTATGAGCCTGCCGAATCCACTAGCGGCACCTTCGGCGGCAATTCCAACTGGCGCGGACCGATTTGGTTTCCGCTCAATTATCTTTTGGTGGAGGCGCTGGAGCGTTATCACTACTTCTATGGCGACCATCTGCGCGTGGAATGCCCCACCGGCTCGGGGCGCATGATGAACCTGAAAGAGGTGGCGGGCGAAATTATGTCGCGTCTGGCGCGTATCTTCCTGCCAGGAGAAGATGGCCGCGCCCCGTGGCAATGCTGCCCACACTATGCGAATGATCCGAATTGGCGCGATCTAACCTTATTCCACGAATACTTCCACGCCGACAACGGACGCGGGTTGGGCGCCAGTCACCAGACCGGCTGGACGGCGCTGGTGGTGCGGTGTCTGGAAGATATGGCGCGGCGGAGTGCGGAGTGAGACCGGGCTTCCTTGCGCACAAGTTGCCGCTGTGTGGTGGCGCATGGAAAAACTGGCCAACGGAACCAATCCCAGAAATAATGGATTCAACTGGCTTGATTTTGTTTTAGTTGCCGGCTTTAGCTGAAGTTCTGCTTGTCATTGGCTTTTCGGGGTCTAGGGAGCCAAGGAGCGGCGCCGAGGGAGTGCCGGTTCCACGCGCTTTGGGCTGGCAATTGGGTTCGCTTCGCAATCTTCGACGGTAAGGGTCCCGACAGGCGTGGTTCAGCGCCACGGCACCCGAGGGCCTGTTAGGGAGCGCCTTTTCTTGGTTTCGTGTTGCATCGCGTTGCATTTCGCGGCGCGATGCAAGCGCGAGTTGGCCCGCCCAGACCTCGACTACCCGCGGCAGTTACACGGCGGCGTATTTCGTTTTGATGTTACATTATGTTGCAATGGTTGCGTTGGAACTGACCGGGCCAGTGCGAATGGCTGGCGGCTGTGGTTGGAATTGTCAAAGAACGAGGGGGTTCCCAACAGAACACCTTACGGCGAGTGCGGAGAGCCTTGCAGAGGGCTGGAAATTCTTAGTCCGACATAAGAGTAGCACGGGTTTTTGCGGAGATTGGAGGGATCGGCCGTGCTTCGCATTGTTTTCAGCCAGTTAGAGATAAGCGCACTTGAGTGACTCGTGCGAACGGCGGCGGGCTATTCCGCCCTGCGGGCAAGCGGCACGCGCTTTGCGGGACTCCCGGTCTCGCTCCCGGCGAGGGAAAGACAGCGGACGAGCAACGACGTACAATCGTAAGACTATAATAATCCACGATTATGGTCAAGAAACAGAAGCCGGCCGCTGCGGCATCCACGGATAATGCGCTAGGAAACGTCAGCGACTACGGTTTTATCGTGGGCCAGTTAACGGTCGCGGGTACGGATGCCGGGGATCGGCGGCGGCGCGTGCTGGCGCTGCAATCGCGACATCAGCTTTTTCCGCAGGTGTTTCGGTACGTGGACGAATATGTGCGCAGGAAGGTGAATTTCCAGAACTGCCACCCCTGTGAGTTGGGACTGGGGAAGTACGTCTAGCGGGTTGTGGAACGGTTGCGGGACGCCATCGTGCCGGACGAATCCGAAGGAGAGGCGCCGTTGATGCCGATCACGAATCGCTATAAGCCGATCGACACTACGGCTGAAGTAGATTTCAAGACTACGCGGGCCTGCCATGCGACAATGAAGAGCCACATCGACCAGGTCGTGCTGGACAATCTGTCGTGGGAATCGAGCGCTGGCTTCCGGCTGGAATCGGGCGATGCGGTGCAGTTCTATGCCCGGAACGATCACATGGGGCTGACGATTCCATACGAGTACATGGGGATCGACCACGCCTATGAACCGGATTTCCTAGTACGGCTCAGTAACGGCGTGACCGTGGTGCTGGAGATCAAGGGTTTCGAAGACGACCAGGCGAAGGCCAAGCACACCGCGGCGAAACGCTGGGTGGAGGCTGTGAACAACTGGGGCCGGTTGCGGAGATGGACTTTTCATGTCTGCCGTAACCCTCAGTTGCTGGACAAGGAGATGGAGTACCTGGCCCGACCGGGAGAAGTGTAGGCCAGCCATGGATTTTCGCCTTTCCGGGCATGCCGAATGGGAGATGGCTCGCCGCGGCATCCCGCTGGCGCTCGTCCATTCCGTAATGGACCATTCGGAACAAACGAATTGTGACGAATCCTGCACGGGCCGTTGGATTCACCAGTCGGGGTTAGTGTTCGAAGATGGGACAATGTACTTGTTGCGAGTCGTAGTGGACGAAGATGACTTGCCGTCTGCGATCGTCACGGTTTATCGGACCAGCAAGATTGAG
>Ga0302326_10015165_pt1 | contig 16229 bp, 13 predicted proteins | sample Palsa_T0_3_FD_202264 | JGI IMG/M metagenome (GOLD analysis project Ga0302326, IMG submission 202264) | Peat permafrost microbial communities from Stordalen Mire near Abisko, Sweden - Palsa_T0_3 | ecosystem: Environmental > Terrestrial > Soil > Palsa > Peat permafrost | place: Sweden: Abisko... | reverse complement strand
AGAACAGCGAGTCGCGCCACTTGCCGACCGGGCGGATCGACAGCGCGTAGGCGGCGGGCAGCGCGATCACCAGCACCAGGATGGTGGAGCCGATCGTCGCGATCGCCGAGTGCTCGATGAACGGGTCCATGCCGCTGAAGACCAGCCGGAACTCCGACAGCGTGGGGCTGAAGGTGAACTTGGGGGGCCAGGTTTCGGCGGCCGACTCCGGCTTGAACGCCGTGATCACCATCCACAGCACCGGGATGAAGAAGCCGATGCCCACCACCCAGCCGAGTACCGTCCAGCCCGCCAGGCCGGAGATCTCGCGCGCGCGGCGGCTGCGCCTCGGCCCGGTCGGGGCGGAGGCCGGCGCCGGGGCCGCCGCGTCGGTTGCCGTGATCGCGGTCACTTTGCCTCCTCGAACTGGAAGACGCGAGCGAACATCCGCAGCGCGAAGCTGGCGACGATGATCGTCAGGACCACGGTGACGACGCCCGCCGCGGCCGACCCGCCGATATCGAAGGCGTAGTTCACCTTCTGGTACAGGTAGAAGGGCAGCGTGGTGGTGGTCGTGCCCGGTCCGCCGTTGGTCATAAGCCGCACCTGGTCGAAGGCGGTGACCAGGTAGATCGTGCCGAGCAGCACGCCGAGCTCGATGTAGGGGCGCAGGTGCGGCAGGGTGAGCTCGCGGAAGGTCGCCCACGCGTTGGCCCCGTCGACCTTGGCCGCCTCGAGGACGTCCGACGGCTGCCCCTGCAGGCCCGCGAGCACGATCAGGGTCATGAACGGGGTCCACTGCCAGATCATCACCACGATCACCGACCCGTAGGCGTGCGTGGTCAGCCAGGCGATGTGGTTGACCCCGAACGGCTCGAGCAGCCAGTTGAGCAGCCCGAAGTTCGGGTCCAGCATCGGGCCCGCCCAGATCAGCGCGGCCGCGGCCGGCATGACCAGGAACGGCGTGATGATGAGCGTCCGGACCACGCCGCGGCCGAGGAACTTCTTGTCAAGCAGCACCGCGAGCGCGATCCCGATGGCCATCGCGACGACCACCGCGATCACCGTCATGGTGACCGAGCGCCACAGGGCGCTGCGGAAGTTGGGGTCGGTGAAGACTTCCTTGTAGTTGGAGATCCCGGTCCAGTGCGCGCCGCCGGGCTCGTTCCAGAAGTAGTTCTGGAAGCTGTACCACAGTGTCACCAGGAACGGGATCTGGGTGACGACGATGATGTAGACCAGCGCGGGCAGTAGCGGGAGGCGCCGCGACCATCGCTCGCGCTGGCTGACCCCCCGCGGCCGGAGCCCGGCCGCGGGGGGCGAGGAGACGTCCTCAAGAACGGCCATGTTGTCGACTGTCCCTGTCTCAGCTTCCGCCGGACAGTTCGGACGGCGTGTAGGCCGAGGCATCGGACTGGGCGGACGATATTGCCTGGCTGACCGATTCGGTGCCGGCGATCGCGCCCGCGATCTGCTGGCCGACCGACAAGCCGAGGGTCTCGAACTGCGGGATGTCGACGTACTGGACGCCCACGTAGGGCACCGCGTTCACCGTCGGGTGATCAGGGTCGGTGCCGTCGATCGACTGCAGCGTGATGTTGGCGAACGGCGCGGCCGCCTTCAGGTAGTTCGGGTTGCTGTAGAGCGAGGTCCGGCTGCCCGGGGGTACCGCCGACCAGCCGTACTTCGACGCGACCAGGCTGTCGTACTGCTTGGAGGTGGCCCAGGAGACCCACTTCCAGGCGGCCGACGAGTCGCTCACGCCCTGCGGGATGCCCAGCGACCAGGACCAGAGCCAGCCCGAGGACGTGGTCTTGTCGACCGGCGCGAACGCGTAGCCGGTCTGGGCGTAGACCGACGGGTACGTGGTCGCGAGCGAGGTCGCCGCCACCGTGGAGTCGTACCACATCGCGCACTTGCCCTGGCCGTACAGCGTCAGCAGCTGGTTGAAGCTGTCGTTGGACGCGCCCGACTCGCCGTCGGCCTTGATCAGGTTGACGTAGAAGTTGATGGCGGCGGTGTCAGCGGGCGAGTCGAGCTGGGCCTGCCAGCTCGGGTTGTACCACTCGCCGCCGAAGGTGTTGATCACCGTGTCCAGGGACGCCATGTTGTCGCCCCAGCCGGCCAGCCCGCGCAGGCAGATCCCCGCTTCCGAGCCCGGCTTGTTGAGCTTGGCCGCATCGGCCGCGACCTCGGCCCAGGTCGGGTGCAGGGGCATGGTGATGCCGGCCGCCGACAGCAGGCTCTTGTTGTAGTACAGCATCGACGACTCGCCGTAGAACGGCACCGAGTACAGGTCGCCGTTGTAGGACAGCGCCTTGGCGACCGGGGGCAGCAGGTCGGAGGCGTCGTAGGACGGGTCGCTGGCGATGTACTGCGTGGTCAGGTTGTCCAGCCAGCCGTTCTTGGCGAACAGCGGCTCCTCGTACGGCCCGATCATGATGACGTTGAAGGAGTTGCTGTGCGTGCTGACGTCTTTTTCGATGGCGGCCCGCAGGTCGCCCTCGGTGTAGGTGGCGAACTTGACGTTGATGCCCGGGTTCTCTTTCTCGAACACGGACTCGGTGAGCGGGATCATCTGCCCGGTGATCAGCGGATTCGACACCACCGCGACCGTCACCGTGCCGGTGTCGCTGCTAGCGCCGGTGCCGCCGGCGCTGCTGCTCGAGCCGCCGCCACTGGAGCAGGCGGCGGCTGTCGTTACTAGGGCAACCGCGCATCCGGCGATCGCAAGTCTGCGCTTGGAGCGGGAGAACCTGGACGAACTCATGTATATGAACCTCCACAGCGAGGACGCTCTTGGCGCGAAGCGCCGCCGACCCTGCACCCATATATGCTCATTTGAGCAGAGCTTGCTCAAATGAACTCTTGACGCTCACACTGAACTCACGGCTAGGCAATGTCAAGAAAAGCTGCAAATATGAGATATGTGCGCTCAATTGAGCGCATAGCTGGAGGCATCCATGGCCAGCTTGTCGGCCGACAGGCCGTCAGAAGTCGTCCTCGCGGCGCGCGTGGCGCGGCAGTTCTACCTGGAGGGCGTCTCCAAGGTCGACATCGCCGACCGGCTCGGCATCAGCCGGTTCCGGGTCGCGCGGCTGCTCGACTCCGCCCGCGAGAGCGGGCTGGTCCGCATCGAGATCGGCCTGCCCGGCGGCGTCCTCGACGCGGGCCTGTCGGCGGAGCTCTGCTCTGCCTTCGGCCTCAAGCACGCGTTCGTGTTCAACTTCCCCGACGAGGAGTCGCCGCTGCGGCGGCGCCTGGGCGAGGCGGTCGGCCAGGTCCTGATGGACCTGATCGACACCGGCGACGTGCTCGGCCTGTCCTGGTCACGGACGCTGAGCGGGCTCACCGCCGCGCTCACCCAGCTGCCGCCGTGCCCCATCGTCCAGCTCACCGGGGCGGTGCCGCCACCGGACGGCCGGGACCTGCTCGACCTGGTCAGAAGCGTCGCCCGGATCGGCGGGGGCCCAGCCCACGTCTTCTACGCGCCGATGCTGCTGGACGACGCGCAGACGGCCGCGGCGATCCGCCGCCAGGGCGACATCGCCGAGGCGTTCGCCCTCATCCCGAGCGTGACCATCGCGGTGGTCGCCATCGGCGCCTGGGGCCCGGGCCTGTCCACGATCTACGACGCGGTCACGGCGGCGGAGCGGACGGCGCTCACCGCCATGGGCGTGCACGCCGAGCTGGCCGGGGTGTTCATCGGCGCCGACGGCCGCCCGCTGGCCACCCCGCTTGACAGCCGGATGATCGTGACGCCTGCCCCGCTGTTCACCCAGATCCCGTTCGTCCTTGCCGTCGCCTACGACGCCGCCAAAAGCGCCGGAGTGCGGGCAGCGATCCGAGGAGGGCTTGTCCATGGCCTTGTCACCAACACGAGTCTCGCCCGAGCCCTGCTCGGCCCCGCTGACGGCGACGACGGAGGTCCCTAGGCCGCGCCCCGACGCCGACGCCCTCCCGGCGGGCCAGCCGCTGAGCGGCGGGACCGCCAACCGAGGCCGCGTCGTCCGGGTCGGGACCACCGTGCACCGGCCGGCCGCACCCTGCCGGCGCGCTACCCACGCGCTGCTTGACCACCTGGCCGCGGTCGGCTTCGACGGCGCCCCCCGGGTCCTGGCAGCCGGGCCGGCCACCGAGACGCTCACCTACATCGAGGGCCGGGCGGCGGTCCCGCCGTTCAGCGAGGACACGCTCACCGACACCGCCCTCGTCAGCGTGGCCGACCTGCTCCGCCGCTACCACGTCGCCGCGTCCTCGTTCAACCCGGCCGGCTACGACTGGCCCCGGCCCGTCCCCGCGCGCTACCGCACCGGACTGGTCAGCCATAACGACGTGTACCCGGCCAACGTGGTGTTCCGGGGCGGGCGCGCGGTCGCGCTGATCGACTTCGACCTGGCCGGGCCAGGCGGCGCGGCCTGGGACTTCGCCGCCGCGGCGCGCTCGTTCGTGCCGCTGCTTGACGACGCGGACGTCACCGACAGCAGGCACGGCCGCGCGCTCGAGCGGTTCCGCATCCTGCTCGAGGCGAGCGAGCTCCCCCGGGCCGGCCGCCGGGAGGTCGCCCGGGCGGTCCTCGCCAACCACGACTGGACCTACGCGATCGTCAGCGACGCGGCCCGGGCCGGCCACCAGGGCTTCGCCGACCACTGGCGCACGATCGCCCCCACCGCGACCCGCGCCCGCCGCTGGTGCCAGCGCCACCGCCGCGACCTGCTCGCCGCGGCGAACTGACTTCGGCCGCGCATCCGCCCACCGTCACGCCAGCCACGTGCGTTGCCGCCCTTCCGGTTGGAGAAATTCAAAATCTTTTCGGCTGAACGAGCCTGTGCTTCGCCTTCCACCGTCATGATGATGTGGCCCCGGCATTCGCGCAAACGGTTGCGAAACTTATGCCGATGAGGTCTTGCAAACGGTTGCAAAACTTCTACGATGAGGGGCATACCGGCTAGACAATGGTGGGCACGCCGGCCGACCGGCTGTCATTCAGATGCATTCGTGCTGGTAAGCGGCTCCACCACGCATTTATTTATCACTGCGGCAAAGAAGCACGCGCTGATAGGAGAATGTCATGACGACACAAGACGCCGGGACACTCGGCGAGGGCACGGTCGCCGAGCCTCCCTCACTGGTATGGGCACCTGGGCCGGGACATGCCTACCCGGCAACCGCCGGCGGCGTTCCGCTGTCGGCATTCGCGTTCGCATTCGCCGTCGGATTCCTCGGTCTGGTCCAGACCGGGATCCTGTCCAGCGCCGCGAACGACATATTCCTCGCGACCTGCTTCGGGATCGGCGCCGTCGGGCTGTTCATCGGCGGCATGTGGGAGTTCCGCGGCGGGGAACTGTTCGGCGGGACGTTCGGGGTCGGCTATGCGGGGTTCTTGTTCTCCACCGCCCTGATACTCAAGTTCTTCGTCGGCCCGATGATCGCCACCGCCGGAGTCGCCAACTTCGATCACGCGTTCGCCGCCTGGCTGATTTTGTGGGCGCTGTTCACGGCGGTATTCGCGATCGCCGCTACCTCCATCAGCTGGACCGCGGTCGCCCCGTTCTCGCTGGCGTTCGTCGTCCTCATCATCCTGGCCATCTCCAACCTCGGCGGGACGGCGAGCTGGACCACCGACGTCGCCAAGGTCGGTGGCTGGTTTGCGCTGCTCGACGGTTTCGCCGCCGGCTACCTTGGCGCCGCCATCGTGCTCAACGTCAGCACGGGCAGGACCATGCTGCCGCTGTTCCCCACCAAGTTCGGGAAGTCCTGACGCGCCCACCTGCTGGCCGCTTCCCGCTGGGGTGCTAGCCGGCTCGGTGTGCAAGGCTGGAGAGGAGCGACAGAGGGAGAGAGGACAGGCATGAGCGACCAGTCAACCGCCGCCGCGGCGGGCACCATCGACGTCGGCGGCGATCTGACCGTCAACCGCCTCGGGTTCGGCGCGATGCGGATCACCGGGCAGGGCGTCTGGGGCGACCCGCCGGACCACGGCCAGGCGATCGCGACCCTACGGCGCGCGGTCGAGCTCGGCGTGAACTTCATCGACACCGCTGACTCCTACGGCCCCGAGGTCAGTGAGAACCTGATCGCGGAGGCGTTGCACCCCTATCCGGACGACCTTGTCATCGCCACCAAGGGCGGCTTCACGCGGTCGGGCCCCAACCAGTGGAAGCCCGACGGGCGCCCCGAGCACCTGCGCAGCGTGTGCGAGGGTAGCCTGCGTCGGCTCCGCCTGGACCAGATCCCGCTGTACCAGCTGCACCGGCCCGACCCGCACGTCCCCTACGCGGAGTCCGTCGGCACCCTGGCCGAGCTGCAGAAGGAGGGGAAGATCAGGCACATCGGGGTGTCCAACGTGTCGGAGGAGCAACTGCGCGAGGCCCAGCGGGTCGTCCCTATCGTCTCGGTCCAGAACCGGTACAACGTGACCGACCGTGCCTCGCAGCAGGTGCTCGACGTGTGCGAACAGGAATCGCTGGTGTTCCTGCCCTGGGCTCCGATCCAGCAGGCGGGACGGAACGTCGGGGTGCTGAACGCCGCCCGGCGGCTCGGCGCGACCGAGTACCAGGTCGTCCTCGCCTGGCTGCTCGCCAGCTCCCCGGCGATGCTGCCCATCCCCGGCACCGGCTCCCCCGAGCACGTCGCCGAGAACATCGCGGCGGCCGCCCTCGAGCTCACCGGGGACGAGCAGCGCGCGATCCGCGACGGCGGCGCCTAGGCGGGAACGCATCGTCCCGCTGCGGAGTCTAAGGCGGTGACGATAGGAGCCGGTCCTGGTGAACAAGCGGTCCAACTGGATGTGGATGATCGTTATCCCGGTGCTGCTGCTTTCCGGGTGCGCGCAAAGTCAGGCCGCCGGCGCGCATTCGGACTCGCTGCCGGGATGCCGTCCCAGACGCTGGTCTGGGTGGTCGAGGTCCACGCGAAGGCCATTAACTGGGACCATAGCGTGCCAAGCGTGCCATCGGGCTACAAGGCGCCAGCGCAGACAGACACTGACTACTCGGTCGTCATGAACGCCCGGACCGGTGACGTGTCCGACCAAGGCGAGTGCACCTGCTGGCCGCTCCCGCTCTCCAAGGTAGGCATGGTGGTAAGCCTGCCCCCGAATTGCTAGCGGAGACGACGGGGTTCTGCCGGTCGCACCGCCAGAACCCCGTCGCTGCCGCGACTTACTACAGGCCCGGCAGCACCCGGGTGGCCTCGATCCGCACCGCCTGCAGCGACCGGGGGTTGAGCCCGAGCAGCTGCACGATGGTCGGGGCGATCTGAGTGATCTCGACCGAGGCGCCGACCGTCGCGCCGCGCCGCAGACCGGGCAGCAGCACCAGGATCGGGATGCTCCGGTCCTGGAAATCCGCGCCGCCATGCTGCTCGATGTCGGGCTGGTCGGCGTAGATCACCCCGTGCTGCACGATCCCGAAGACGACCGGGTGCCGCGGGTCGCTGACCGGCACGTGGAAGAAGGCCGCCGCCGCGGCCCCGGCGTACACCTTGCTCAGGCCCGAGGCCGGCACCGTCAGCCGCTTGCCGTGGATGTTGTAGGCGACGGCGGAATGGGTGAGCAGATAGTGCCGGACGAAATTCGCCGCGGTCTGCGAGCGGTTGTTCAGCCACCACTGCATGACGTCGTCGTCACTGGTGGACACCACCAGCGGGGCGGCCTTCTGGTGCGTCTTCTTCCAGGCCGCGTCGACCCCCGCCATGATCGTGGCATCGTTGACCCGCTTGAGGTCGTCGGGGTTGGTCGGCGACTGGCCCTGCTTGGAGGTGATGATGATGGCGGTGCTGCTGGCCAGGCCGCGGGCCTTGATCTGATCGATCAGCACCCCGAACTCGGCGTCGACGAAGTTGTAGGCGCGGGTCAGGGCCGGCCCCGGCACCGTCCCGCCGGGCAGGTACCCGCCGGTCAGCCCGTCCGACTCGGGCAGCTGCTCAGCGGTGGTGACGACCTGGAAGTTCATCCCGAACAGGGCCGGCACCCCAACGCGCTCGGTCCGGCTGTGGTTGTAGCCGTCGATCTCGTTCAGCACCGCCTGAACCTTGTAGCCGTCGTACTTCTCGTTCGCGTCGACGTCGCTGTCCCAGGAGACGCCGGCCGGGTAGCCGCTGGCCTGGCTGGCGATCTCGGGGGTGAAGAAATCATCCACGCCGTTGCCAGAGGGCCCGGACAGCAACTGGTAGGACGGGTGCTTGTCGGACCATGCGGTCCGCAGGCCGGCCGACCGGACGACGTTGAAGATCGTGTTGACCTTGAGGTACTGGTTCGGGTAAATCGGCTTGCAGGTCGCCGCGCTGACCGGCAGGGCGGCCGGGTTGATCACGCTGCGCAGGTTGGAGGTCATCCGCAGGATGCTGCCGGGCAGGCCCTCCAGGCCCTGGCCGGCGTCCAGCCGGGTCACCACCGGTCACCAGGCCGGCCGTGGCCGGAAAGGAGTCCGAGATGATCGTGGTCAGGGCGTTGCTGTACTCGATGCCCTGGTGGTCCAGGTCCGCCAGGACCGAGTGCGGGTAGCGATGCACGTACCAGGTGAGGTCCTGCTGGTGCATCCCGTCGACCGAGATCAGCAGCACGTGCTTGATCCGGCTGGCGTCTCGGCCTGAGCCGGCGGCACTACCGTGGCCGACAGCGGCCACGGCCGGCGTCAGGGCGGTGACGCCGAGCAGCGCCGCCACACCGGCCGAGGCCGCAACCGCGTGACAGCCAATCAAGACCCGAACGACGCGGGTGCTGAAGGTCAGGTGGTCGCGGCGTCGAGCAGGTGGTAGTTGCGCTTGCCCTTGCGGAGCAGCAGCCAGCGGTCGTAGAGCAGGTCGGACTCGGTGAGCGGGCGGTCGGCCCGGATCACGTCGCCGTTGACCGAGGCAGCGCCTTGGTCGATCGTGCGGCGGGCGTCGGACAGCGACGAGGCGAGCGGCGTCGCCGCCAGGGCCGCCGCCAGCGTGATACCGGGGACGAACGGGGAGGTCGGCACCTCGGAGGCCAGGAACTCGAGCGCCTGCGCGGAGGCGCCCGCGGGCGAACCGCCGAACAGGATCGCGCTGGCCTCCTCGGCGGCGGCGGTCGCCTCCGGGCCGTGCACCAGCGTGGTCGTCTCCCGGGCGAGGCGGCGCTGGCCCTCGCGTTTGTGCGGCGCCTGCGCGTGCGCCGCCGCGATCGCCTTGGCCTCGTCCACCGGCAGCAGGGTGAGCTGCAGCAGGAAACGCTCGATGTCGGCGTCGGCGACGTTCATCCAGTACTGGAAGAACTGGTACGGGGACGTCTTGTCCGCCGCTAGCCAGACCGCGCCCTCCTCGGACTTGCCGAACTTCTTGCCGTCGGAACGGAGGATCAGCGGCCAGGTGAACGCGTGCACGTGCCTGCCATCGGCCTTGCGGATCAAATCCACCCCGGCCAGCAGGTTGCCCCACTGGTCGGAGCCGCCGATCTGCAGCTCGACATCATGCTTCCTGCTCAGGTGCAGGTAGTCGTTGGCCTGCAGGAGCTGGTAGCTGAACTCGGTGAACGAGATGCCGTTCTCGCTCTCGAGCCGGGCCTTCACCGACTCGCGGGCGATCATCTGGTTGACGCTCGCGAACTTGCCGATGTCGCGCAGGAAGTCAAGCAGGGTGACCGACTCGGTCCAGTCCAGGTTGTTCACCAGCTGCACCCGGGAGATGGCGTCGAGCTGGGCCGCGATGCGGGCGGTGTTGTGGGCGAGGGTCGCGGTGTCGAGCAGGTTCCGCTCCTTGGAGCGGCCGCCCGGGTCGCCGATCATCCCGGTCGCGCCGCCGGCCAGGGCGACCGGGTGATGCCCGGCGTCGGCGAACCGGCGCAGCACGAGCAGGCCGATCAGGTTGCCCACGTGCAGGGAGTCCGCGCTCGGGTCGCAGCCGTAGTAGACGCCGACCGGCCCAGCGTTGATCCGGGCGCGCAGCGCGTCCCGGTCGGTACTGTCCTGGATGAGGCCCCGGGCCTCGAGGTCGGCGAGAAGATCCATGGAAACATGATCCCACATCCGGCCTACTGCATATCGAGACCTGCGGTGTAATGAGGCGTCATGCGGATGAGACCACCGCCGAAACCGGGCAAGTCGCTGACCATCACCATGGCGGCGGCCACGGTCGCCGTCACGGCGGCGGCGCTCGTCACGGCCTGCTCCGCGAGCCCGGCCGAAACCTCCGCCAGCCCCGCGCAAACCTCCGCCAGCCCCGCGCAAACCTCCGCCAGCCCGGCCTCAGCCTCCGCGAGCCCGGCCGAAACTGCGGCACCGGGTGTGCAGGTCACCGGCAAGCTGGGGGACGGCGCGGTCTGGATCGCGGAGTACCCGAAGTCCTGGAACGGCACGCTGATCCTCTACAGCCACGGCTTCGGCCCGCTGACCGCGGCGGACGCGCCGGACCCGACCACGCAGCAGGCGCTGCTGGCCGAGGGGTACGCGCTGGCGGGCTCCTCCTACGATCCCAGCGGCTCGGAGTGGGCCCTGGACACCGCCCTCAGCGATCAGTCCGGGACGCTCACGGCGGTGGAGTCCACCGTGCTGCCGCACTCGCCCGCGCACGTGATCGCCTTCGGCACCTCGATGGGCGGCCTGGTCAGCGCCCTTGAGGCGCAAGCCGGGGGCAAGGTCGACGGCGCGCTGACCACCTGCGGGGTCGTCGCCGGCGCGGTCAACCAGAACGAGTACCAGATCGACGGCGAGTACGCCATCGCGCAACTGCTCGGCAACCCGGGCACGCAACTGGCCGGGATCGGCACTGACGCCGAGGGCGAGGCCGCCGCCGCCGCGCTGACCGCCGACGCCGGGACGGCGCAGCAAACGGCGGCCGGACGAGCCCGGCTGGCGCTGGCGATGGCGTTCCTGAACGTGATGCCGTGGCTGTCCACCGCCACCGCGCCGGTCCCCGGCAGCAACCCTGCCGGGCAGGAGAGCGCGCAGTACAACACGCTATTCGCGCCCTCGTTCAACATCCTTGAGTTCATCGAGCTCGTCCTGGTCTCGACTGACCAGGCCGACGGCGGCAACGCGACCGGGAACGTCGGGACGAACTTCGCCCAGGCGCTCGCCAGCTCGCCCTTCAAGCCCGAGGTCGAGGCGCTCTACCAGCAGGCGGGGTTGAATCTGAACAACGACCTGCAGGCGCTCAGCGCGCACGCGAAGATCGAGGCGGGCTCGGCCGCCCTGCGGTCGCTCGCCGCCACCTCCGTCCCGACCGGGCATCTCGCGGTGCCCGAACTCGACCTGCACACGATTGGCGACGACGTCGTCCCGGTGGAGAACGAGAACTACTACCGGAACCAGGTCGACCAGGCCGGCAGCGGCGGCCTGCTGCGCCAGGCGTTCACCGAGAGCTACGGGCACTGTAACTTCAGCCCGGCCGAGCTGGTCGCGGGCGTCCACGCGATCATGCACCGGGTGACCACCGGGCAGTGGGGCGACGCGGCGACGACGGCCAGCCTGGAGCAGGCGGCCACCGCGCTGAACCTCGGCCCGGCCCGGTTCACCGACTACTCCCCGGGTGAGCTCACCGGGGCGGTCCCGACGCCGTAGGCGGGCCGGCCGGGGCGCGGGCCGGGCAAGGGTTGAAGTCGGGCCTGTGCAGGCATAATGCTTGGCTTCATGGAAACCCCGCTGACGCCGCTCGAGTTCGCCCGCCGCACCCGCCGCCTGCACGGAGCCCGCGAGGCCGTCGTCGACGGCGCCCTGCGGCTGACCTACGAGCAGTTCTTCGACCGCTGCGACCGGTGGTCGTCGGCGCTGCAGGGGCTGGGGGTGGAGCAGGGAGACCGGGTGGCCACGATCGCGCCGAACACCCACGCGCAGCTCGAGTCGTTTTACGCCGTGCCGCAGCTTGGCGCGGTCCTGGTGCCGATGAACTACCGGCTGACGACCGACGACTTCGTCTACATGGTCAACCACTCGGGCACCACGGTGCTATGCGCGCACGGCGACTACCTGGCCGCGCTCGACGGCGTCCGCGATCAGATGCCGGACGTGCGGCACTTCGTGGCGCTGGAGGGCGCCCGCGCGGGCTGGCTCGACTACGAGGCGCTGATCGAGGCGGCCGAGCCGCGGTTCACCCGGCCGGAGATCGGCGAGCGCGACCTGCTGACGATCAACTACACCAGCGGCACCACGTCCCGGCCCAAGGGCGTCATGATCACCCACCGCAACGCGGCCATGAACGTCATCGGCACGCTGCTCCACCTGCCGATGGGGATCGGCGCGCGGTACCTGTGGACGCTGCCGATGTTCCACGCCAACGGCTGGACCTACACCTGGACGGTGACCGCGGCCGCCGGGACCCACGTCTGCCTGCGCCGGGTCGAGCCCGCGCGGGTGTTCACGCTCATCCGCGACGAGCGGGTGAGCTGGCTGAGCGCGGCCCCCACGGTGCTGATCTCGCTGGCCAACGCGCCGGCCGACGTCCGGGGCCCGGTGCCAGCGGGCGTCCACGTCGTCACCGCGGGCGCGCCGCCCGCCGCCGCCACGATCGAGCGGCTCGAGGTCGGCTTCGGCTGGGACGTCACCCACGTCTACGGGCTGACCGAGACCGCGCCGTTCATCACCGTGTGCGCGCCGCTGCCCGAGCACGAGCCGCTGCCGGTGGCCGAGCGCGCGGTGGTCAAGGCCAGGCAGGGCGTCGAGCTGCTGACCTCGGGCGAGCTGCGGGTGGTGGACGAGTCGGGCGCCGAGGTGCCGCCCGACGCGGCCACGCTGGGCGAGATCACCGTCCGCGGCAACGTGGTCATGGACGGGTACTACAACGACCCGGAGGCGACCAAGAAGGCGATGGGCGACGGCTGGTTCCACACCGGCGACGCCGCCGTCGTCCACCCGGACGGCTACGTGGAGATCCGCGACCGGATCAAGGACGTGATCATCAGCGGCGGCGAGAACATCTCCTCGGTCGAGGTCGAGGGCGTGCTGCTGCGCCATCCCGCCGTCGGCGAGGCGGCCGTGGTCGGGCTGCCGAGCGAGCAATGGGGCGAGACGCCGCACGCGTTCGTGATGCTGCTGCCCGGCGCGACGGCGACGGACGCGGAGCTGATCGCCTTCGTGCGCGACCGGCTGGCCCACTTCAAGGCCCCGCGCGGCGTCACCTTCGTGGCCGAGCTGCCCAAGACCGCGACCGGCAAGATCCAGAAGTACGTGCTGCGCGGCGGCGCCGCCAACATCTCCCGCCAGTAGCCGAATTGCAGGGTGGCGGCTGGATATCCGCCACGCCGTGTTCACCTGTGTTCTCTAGCGTCTGTCCACATGAGCGACGAGATTCAGGCTTCACCATCCGGCAAGTCGGGTTTCACCCGCCGCCGGTTCATCATCGGGACCGTCGGCGTCGGCGCCGCTTCCGTGATCGCCGGGACGGCGGTCCGGGCGCCGCGGGCGCTCGCGGCGACCCCGCCAAGCGGGCCGCCCACCACGACGCTGCCGCTGCCCACCACCACCGCCCCCGAGCAGCTGCTGCTGACCTGGGGCAACGACCCGGCCAGGGAAGTCACGGTCTCCTGGAGCGCGCCCGGCACGGTGGCGCAGCCGGCCCCGACGCTCGCCGTCTCGACCCGGCCGATCACCGCGCACAACCCCGGGCGGCTGATCAAAATGCCCGACCCGGAGCCGCTCGACGTGACCCGGCGCTACGACGCCGCCTCCTCGGTCAGCTTCACCGACGGGCTCAACGGGCAGACCACGTACTTCTACCACGTTCAGCTGACCGACCTGTGGCCAGGAACGCGGTACTACTACGAGATCAGCGACGGGGCGGCGACGCCGTCCACCGCGGGCTCGTCATTCGAGACCGCGCCGTTCGGGCGGGCGAAGTTCCGCTTCTCCAGCTACGGTGATCTGTCCACCCCGTCGTGGGACCTCAACACGTCAGGGAACATCTGGCACGAGTCCTGCGACAACTCCTGGTACGCGGTGACCGCCATCGAGAACCCAGGCGACGGCAAGGGCGCGCCCCTTTTCCACCTCCTCAACGGCGACCTGTGCTATGCCAACCTGGACGTCGACAATGCGCCGGGCGTGTGGCGCGACTTCGGCAACAACGTCGCGCGCAGCGCCGCCAACCGGCCGTGGATGCCGGCCCTCGGCAATCACGAGTGTGAGTTCGGCGTCGACACGCTGGCCGGCCAGCCGGGTAACGCGCCCGGCGGGATCGGGGCGCAGGGCGCGGCGGGGAACCACTGGAACGGGCCGTACGGCTTCGGCCACTACCTGAGCCGCTTCCTGCTGCCCGACAACGGCCTGATCAACTGGGACGGCAACCGGCTGCGGGGAAACTTCTACGCGTTCCAGGTCGGGACCGTGAAGTTCATCTCGCTCGACGCCGACGACGTCATTTACCAGGATGGCGCCGCCAACTACGTGATCGACACGGCGAACACCGCCCCCGAGACCACCACTACCGGCGCCAAGATCCCGAACGGCACCACCAACTACACCCGCTTCTACACCGGCGACCTGAAGCTCAACCCGGCGGACAACTCCCTGGTGCCCGACTACGCCTCCGGCCGGCCCAACCTGCAGACGCTGTGGCTTGAGTCCACGCTGGCGGAGGCTCGCCGTGACCCGTCGGTTGACATGATCGTGGTGTTCATGCACCAGGTGCCGATGTCCACCTCCACCTCCGGCAACGGCTCCGACCTCGCCATCCGCCAGGCCTGGCTGCCGCTGTTCGACAAGTACGAGGTTGACCTGGTGTTCCACGGTCACGAGCACGACTACGAGCGGACCTACCCGGTCCGCGGCTACGAGCCGGGCGAACTCGGGACGGTCGTCGCCCCTAACCCGGGCCAGACCAAGGGCGCGGCCGTCGACACCCGGCGCCCGGCGGTGGTGACGACGGAGCCGTACGAGCACAACGGCACCCCAGCCTGGAACACGGCCGAGGGCACCGTGTACCTAGTGCTCGGCGGCGGCGGCACCAACGGGCCGACCAACTCCTACGGCACCGACACCACCGATGACCTGCCGCAGGCCAAGGTCATCACCACCAGGAACGAGGTCGTCGGATCCGAGGCGACCGGGTTCGCCAAGAACGGGGCCGACTCGGTCGAGGACGCGCCCTGGTCGGCCGCGATCAACCCGACCGACGCCTACGGCTACTCGATCTTCGACGTGGACCCGGGCGAGCGGCGCGGCGAGACGACGATCACCTTCCAGTACTTCGCGATTCCGGCGGTGAGCAACGAGGCCGGCACCGCCCACGACGGCACCACGACGCTCCCCACGACGCCGACCGAGACGTTCGTCTTCGGCCGGAAGGTGGGCGGCCGGTAGCGGAAATGCGGCAGCCAGCGGTCGCCCCGGTCCGTTAAGGAAAATCTTTTAAGTCTTCCTGAACGGACCGGGGTGTCGCCTCGCTCGCCAATCGCCCTGCGCCCGCCGGGGAAATACGAAAATATCGGGTCATGTCCAACCTTCGACTGGCGGCGCGGCTCGGCGCGATCGCCCTTGGCGCGGCCGTGCTCCTCGGCTCCGCCTCCATCGCGGTGAGCGCGAGCGCCGCCCGCCCGGCCGCGGGCGTCCTGCCGCCCAGGAACCCCGCGCGCAACGTGAACCCGAATCCTGATTTCCTGCTCGCCGCCTCCTGCGCGGGCGGCAAGGACTCGGCCGCGTGCAACACCATCGTGCTGCGCGCGATCACCCACGCGCGCAAGGTGCTCGAGAACATCGGCGGCATGTCGTTCTCGCTCGCCGCCTACGAGAAGCTCACCCCCGACGAGCAGCTGTTCGTGTCCGCCAACCTGGAGCGGATCGAGCGCGGGCTGCCCGCCGCGACCGTGCTGACCAGGTCACTCGACACGGTCGCGCAAGACGGCGCCAACGCCGATGCCGACCCGCCGCTGAACAAGGTGCCAGCCACGCTGCCGGGCGGCGGCCGGTGGATCAGCCTCGGCGGCAACTGGGCGGGCGGCTTCGACAACGCCCTCGGCGCCGATTACGGCTGGATGTACGACGACAAGGGATCGGGCTGGGGGCACCGCGACAACGTCCTCGGGCAATACGTCAGCGCGGCGCCCTGCGGCGGGCAGGCTCATGAGATCGCGATGGGAGCGGGCCACGTGACCAAGGGCAAGACCTACGGCGACAGCGAGACGGAGCTGTTCGCGGGCGTCTGCGGTCGCACCCCGACCGATGTCGTCATGACCTGGGCGCAGGCCAAGAAGCTGCTGCACATCACCTGACCGGTTCTGGCCGTAGGTTGGCAGCGTGACTGGTGGCAATGGGGACGGCCCCTATCTGGATCTGGATCGCGATGCGTGGCGCGGCTTG
>Ga0302326_10015163_pt1 | contig 16230 bp, 19 predicted proteins | sample Palsa_T0_3_FD_202264 | JGI IMG/M metagenome (GOLD analysis project Ga0302326, IMG submission 202264) | Peat permafrost microbial communities from Stordalen Mire near Abisko, Sweden - Palsa_T0_3 | ecosystem: Environmental > Terrestrial > Soil > Palsa > Peat permafrost | place: Sweden: Abisko... | reverse complement strand
TGGGCCTGGCACGATCATTCCACCGCCAGCCGGCGCGCACACGGCGCCGCCTACGCGACCTACGTCGGAAGCTGGCGCAGCCGCTTTCGCGTGACCCGGGGCGAAGCGGCGATCAGCCGCTACGTAGAACCGGCGACGGGGGCCACGAGAAACTTCTGCGCCCGGTGCGGCGCGCCCGTATTCTACGAGCGGGCGCGGGCGCCGCGAATGGTAAACATCCCTCGGGCCCTCTTCTCCACCCGCACCGGCCGCGAGCCGCGCTATCATCTCGCCATCGATCAAATGGCCGATTGGACCTACTTGGGCGAACGCCTCGTCCCTCTCAAAGGGTTTCCAGGGGTTGTCTGGGAACGGCCCAAACGGAAGAAACGCATTGCGGTCGGCGCCACCGTCGACTGATCTGGGGCGGCGGGGCGGGATGGAGAATGCGATGTATACCTTGTTCGGCCGTCCCGGCTGGGGCTCGGTGCTGGTCGAGGCGCAGCTGGCGTGGTTCAACCTTCCGTACGTGATCGAGGAGGTCGACGACCTCTTTGAGTCGGCCGCGGCGCGCGAGCGCCTGAGCGCGATCAACCCCGTTGCCCAGCTGCCGACGCTCGTGACGCCGGACGGCTCGGTGATGACCGAGAGCGCCGCGATAACCCTCCACTTGGCTGACGTAACTACTGGCGACCCCCTCGTTCCATCGGTGGGCGAAACGGAGCGGCCAAGGTTCCTGCGGTGGCTCGTGTTCCTGGTCGCCAACATCTATCCGACCTTCACCTTCGCCGATGATCCCCGGCGCTTCGTGACCGGGAAGACGGCGCAGGCTGCCTTTCGCAAGAGTGTCGATCGCTATCAGCGGGATCTGTGGCGGATGGTGGAGGAGGCCGCGGAAACGCCATGGTTTCTGTGCCAGAGGTTTTCGGCCCTGGACATCTACATCGCCGCGATGACGCGTTGGCGCCCGCGGCGCCCATGGTTCGCCGAGCATTGCCCTCGCCTTGCCGCGATCGCCGCGCGGACCGACGCGCTGCCCAGGCTGAGCGCCGTCTGGCGCCGCAACTTTCCCCCCGGTGTGCCGGAGGCGAGCCAGCCCTAGGCAAGCCGACAGGTTCCCCTCAGCCGGCGCGATCCCGCCCGAAGTTCGGCTCGCTCGTCTCCTGGCCGGCCTCGATGACGCCGCGGCGGATTTCGCGGGTGCGCGTGAAAAGATCCTGCAGCTTGTCGCCATCGCCCCAGCGGATGGCGCGCGAGAGCGCCTGCAAGTCCTCGGTGAACCGGCCGAGGATCTCGAGCACGGCGTCGCGGTTAGCGAGGAAGACGTCGCGCCACATCACCGGGTCGGAGGCGGCGATGCGCGTGAAGTCGCGAAAGCCGCCGGCCGAGTATTTGATCACCTCCCCGCGCGTGACTTCCTCGAGGTCTGCGGCGGTGCCGACGATATTGTAGGCGATGAGGTGGGGCAGGTGGCTGGTTACCGCCAGCACCAGATCGTGGTGACGTTCGTCCATCAGCTCCACTTGCGCGCCCAGCCCCATCCAGAAGGTGGTCAGGGTTTCGAGCGCCTGGAGGTAGGCTTCGTCGGTCCGGGGGCCGGGCGTCAGGATCGTCCACCGGTTTTCGAACATCGAGGCCAGGCCCCAGTCAGGACCGGACTGCTCGGAGCCGGCGATCGGATGGCCGGGAATGAGGAACACATCCGGCGGCAGGACGGCCGCCAGAGCCTGGGCCACGGCGGTCTTGACCGAACCAACATCGGTGACCGTGGCGCCGGCCTTGAGGCCTGGGGCCGCCGCGGCCGCCGCCTCGCCGATAGCCAGAGGCGGCGTCGCCAGCACGACGAGGTCCGCCCCTTCCACCGCCCGCGCCGGGTCGGCGACCACAAGGTCGGCGAGGCCGAGCGCCTCAATACGTCTCCGCGTCGCGGCGCTGGCGTCGCAGACGACGATGGCCCCGACGACGCTCCTCGCCCTGGCGGCTCGCGCCACCGACGAGCCGATGAGGCCGCAGCCGATGATCGCGATCCTCTCGTAAAGAACCTGGCTCACGTCCCCGTCCTATGGCCGAGAAACTCGGCCAGGGCGGCGATGACGGCCCGATTGTGCTCCTCCAGGCCGATGGTGACGCGCAGGTGGTCGGCAAGGCCATAGCCGGCCACTCCCCGGGTCAGCAGGCCTCGGCTGGCGAGGAAAACCTCGGCCTCGGCGGCCGTTCGGCCTTTCTCGAGCGGGAACTTCACCAGGATGAAGTTCGCCGCCGAGGGCGTGGCCTCCAGGCCCAGCCCCCCGTATTGCTGGGCGAGCCACGGGCGCCAGCGCTCGATGAGTTCGACGCTTCGCTTCTGGAACTCGGTGTCGTTCAGGGCCGCGACCGCCGCCGCCTGGCCGGCGATGGAGGTGTTGAAGGGAAGGCGAATGCGGTCCACGGCCTGAGCGACCTCGAGCGGCGCATAGGCCCAGCCGACTCTCAGCGCCGCCAATCCGTGCAGCTTCGAAAAGGTTCGGGTGACGACGACATTGGCCGCCTCGCGGGCCAGGTCGAGACCGTCGGAGTAGGCGGGATCGCGGTTGAAGTCGGCGTAGGCGCCGTCGAGGACCAGCAGGACATCGGTGGGCAGGCCCCCGTGTAGACGACGAACCTCCGCCGCCGTGACGAAGGTGCCCGTGGGGTTAGCCGGATTGGCGATGAAAACCAGGCGCGTGCGCGCGTCGACCTCCGCGAGCAGGGCGTCGACGTCGATCCGAAGGTGGGGCTCGGGGGCGAGCTTCACTTCCGCCTGATTGGCCCGCGCGCCGATGGCGTAAGCTCCAAAGCCGTATTGGCCCTGGACGATATTGTCGCCAGGTTCGAGGAACGTCTGGTTCAGCAGGGCGAAGATCTCGTCGGTGCCGCACCCAAGGATCAGGCGCTCCGGTTCGATGCGGTAGTGTTCGGCAAGCGCCGGCCGGAGGATGCCGCCCCGGCCGTCGGGATATCTGCCCAGACTGTCGACGGCCGAAACAAAGGCCGTGCGCGCCGCCTCACCGCAGCCAAGGATATTCTCATTGGCCGACAGTTTCACAGGCGCCGAGAAACCCTCGGCCGTGGCCTTGCCCGGCACGTACTGCTGGATTTCGAGGATCCCGGGCTTGGCCGTCGGACCGGCGCGCTGGCGCGACTTGTCTGTGGATGATGCGGCGGTCATGACCCGAGTACGTCCCTGGAGGAAGATGGGCTCTTACACGCGCCGGTCGTCAGGGACAGCCCGGAGGCTCAATAGACCCTCGGCGCCGGACCGATCGCCACTGGCCCCAAAGTGGTCTGGCCAGCCTGGAAATCGAGGGTCACCGTGACCACCGGACGTCCGCCCTGGGCCTCGAGCAAGCTCGCCGCCGTCGCGGCGGCCGTGGGACCGACGGCGCCGGCCTCGCCCATGGCCGCCAGAACCCGAGGCGCCTCCTTCAGGCTGGCGGTGATCGCGCCTTGCAGTCTTCCGTCCACGCCCACGGTGAGGTTCCCATGAGCCGCGTCGAGCAGGGCGGCGCCGGCGACGATCCTCGCATGGCGGAGGTTGAGTGCGCCCCCGGCGTCGCTCCAGGTCCTGACCGCCGAGGCCCAGTCCGGCCCCGTCAGGGCGCTGGCGTGTGAGTAGGCGCCATCGACGGTGAGGCTGAAGGTTCTCCCCTGGGCGATGCGCGCGAGGAGGCCGCCAAACTGAGCCCGGGCCCCCTGAAGGTCGACAAAAACGGCGCCCTGATTGTCGGGCCCGCTCCTGGTGTGGATCTCCAACTGGGAGGCTGCGCTGATGAAGTACGGTTTTGCCGACTTCGGGGTCGCGAAGGAGAGGCCCATGCCTTCCACCGACAGGCGCGGCGGGTGGGCGCCAAAGTCGGAAAGGCTGGCCCGCAGGACATTGGCTCCGACGACGACGCGCTCACCGTTGGCCCGTGTCAGGACAACGCCCCGAGGCGCAACGGCCACCCAATGGGTGGGGGCGAAGACAAAAGACTCGGCCTGGAGTATCGGCGCCAAGATGCCCCGACCGGAGGCGTCGCGAGCGTTAGCTCCCGTCAGGTCGACATCCAGACGGAAGGGAAAGCCGTAGATCCGCCGAGAGGCCCAGGAAAGCTCGCCGCCCTGCGCGCTCCAGGCGTGTCGTTCGCTCTCCATGCGACGGCCGACCTGGCTCTCCAGCCATAGCCATCCCAGACTCCAGGCGATGGCCGCCGCTGCAAGCGCCAGAAGGGGGGCATAGAGACCAAGTCTGTGGACTTGGCGCGCCGGTTTGTGATCGCTAAGGCTCACTGGCGTGACCGACTCCGAAGAAGCCTGGGTGTTCGGCTACGGCTCGCTCATGTGGCGTCCGGGATTTCCCTTTCTAGAGCGGTGGGCGGCGACGCTCCATGGGCGCCGGCGCGCCTTCTGCATCTTCTCGGTCCATCATCGCGGAACCCCGGAGCGACCAGGATTGGTTCTTGGCCTCGCGCCGGGCGGCTCGGTCCGGGGCATCGCCTACAGGGTGGCGCAATCCGACTGGCAGGACGTCCAAGCGTACCTCAAGGATCGCGAACAGCCCACGGAGACCTATGTCAAGGCCACGGTCACGGTCCGGCTCGACGATGGCCAGCCCAAACCCGCGCTCGCGTATCTCTCCGATCGCCATCATCCCCAATGGGCTGGGGTCCTTCGCCTGGACGCCCAGGCGCGGCTGATAGCGGGCGCGCGGGGACTCTCTGGCCGCAACATCGACTATCTGCGCGATCTCGTCGGTCATCTCGACGAGGAGGGGATTCCCGATCCACAAATGCATCAGCTGCTGGGTTTGGTCGTCGCCCTAGAAGAGACGGCTACCGCTCCAGAAGCGCCGTCGACGCCGACTCGAGCCGTGCTTTGAGAGTGCGCATGAACTCGCCCCGATGCAGGCCCGGGGGTATGGCGGGGAGGAACTCGTAAACGATGAGTCCGGGGCGACGCAGGATGCCGTGCGCCGGCCAATGGGCGCCGGAGTTGGTGGCCATCGGCGTGCATGGCAGGCCCAGGTCTCGATAAAGGGCGGCGATACCGGGTTTGTAGTCGCCTGTCATTCCTGGCGCCATGCGGTGGCCCTCCGGGAAGATGACGACCTGACGGCCATGACCGATCTTCTCGCGGGTGTCGGCGATGAGCTTGCGCAGAGCCCCCGACCCGCCCTCGCGGTCGACGACGATCATTCCGGCCTTGCTACAGAAGAGCCCGTAGAAGGGGATTCTCAGCAGTTCCTTCCTCATCACGTAGGAGGCGTTCGCCAGCACCTCCAAGGGCGCCATGGTGTCGAGCATGCACTGGTGTTTGGCCGCTATCAGGGCCGCGCCGGGCGGGAGATGCTCGCGGCCCCTGATTTCGACCCTGACGTTGCAGGCCGCCTGGACGAGCACCACTGTGCCCCAAGACCAGAGTCTCGCCATGGCGAGCACCCAGCGGCTCGGGCCAAGCAGGAGGGGCGCCATGCACAGCGCCATGGCTGTCGACCAGAGATAGAAAAGGCCGACGAAGAGGATCGAGCGAGCGAGGATCACGAGTGCGGCGGGCCGCCCGCGCGGTGCGTCATTCCTGAAAGGGTCTCCCTCGTCAGGATGGCGAGATACTTCAGATACTCCGTCGTCATCTTCCGCGCCCCCTGGGAGGTCGTAAGCCAGCGTCGAGCGTCGAGTTCTGGCGTCGCCACGGGAAAGGCTGTGATCGCGTCGGTCGGCAGAGCCGAGCGCAGCTCGAGCATGGCCCTTGGCATATGGTAGTCAGCGGTGACCAGGATCAGGCTGTGATAGTTCATCGCCTTGGCCCAGTCGGCCGCCTCTCGGGCGTTGCCGATGGTGTTGGCCGCCTGGAATCCGAGATCGACACAACAGTCGAAGAGCGGTTTGGCGGCGCCCATCACACCCTGAAGATCCTGGCGGGTCGCCTTGCGGTTGACGCCCGAGACCAGCAACCGGCGCGCCTTGCCAGCCTCCAGGAGCCTGGTCGCTTCTTCCAATCGAAGATCGGAGCCGCCGGTGAGGGCGACGATGCCGTCCACCGCCTCGGGCTCCTCTGCCGGGGTCAGTCGGGCGATCCGATCGCCGAAGGTCAGCAGCCCCGCCAGCCAGATCAGGGCCACGACAAGGACCGCCGCCAATCCTTTCACGGTGCGTTCATCAACACCGCTCGCGCGGTCAGCCGGGCGGTGACGGCGGCAATGGCGGCGGCGACGAGAGGGCATGGCAGCACGGCGATCAAATCGGTCCAGGAGACGGGCACGATCGCCGCCACGCTCTGCCCCCGGCCGAAAATATGCAGTCCCGCGCCCGCCAGGGCGGCCGCCAGTCCGCCGGCGGCCCCGGCCAGCGCCGCCATGCGCGCGAATCGCGCCTGGAACATCTGGGCGATGAAGTCGTCGTCCGCGCCTGAGTAGTGAAGGATCTCGACCAGATCGCGCCGGGCATCGAGTCCCTGGCGCGTGGCGAACGCCACCAACGCCCCAGCGGCGCCGGCGATGAGAAGGAAGAGACCGATCGCAGCCCACCGCGCCAGAGCTCCGGTGCGCATGATCTGGGCGGTCCACAGGCTGTGGTCTTCTACGGTGGCGTCCAGACCGTCGGCCTCGAGGGCGCCGCGAAGGTCGGCGCTGGTCGCCGGATGCTTCGAACTGAATTCCACCGCCACCAGTCTGGGCACCGGCAAATCCGCCGGCAAAGGATCGGGACCGATGAAACGGGCGACCAAGGCGTCTCCCTTTGCCTTGTCGAGCGCTCGCGCTTCGGCCACGCCTTTGACGCCGGCGAGGGTTTCGGCCGCCCGCGCGGCGGCGGCGTCGGCGCTCTCCAATCCGGACGCCCGAACCAGGACCGTCGCCGAACCAATGAGCTGGTCCCTCCAGCCCTCCGCCGCCCGCTCCGAGGCGATCGCCCCAATCGCCGACAGGCAGGCCAGAAACGCCAGCACGGCGATAACGAACAGCAGCGCGCCTTGAGTTCCGTCTTCCCGGGGAAGCAGGGACCTGGGCGACCAGCTTGTGGCGTCGAAACTCATCGGCCGCCCCGGCGGCCGCGATCGAAGCGCGTGAGCGTCCCGTCGCTGAGGTGAAGCACCGGGATTCCCGACCGGGACACCAGGTCCTCGTCATGAGTGGCGATCAGCACCGTCGTTCCAAGCCGATTAAGTTCGCTCAACAGCCGCAGGATGCGCTGAGCGATCGCATTGTCGACATTTCCCGTCGGCTCGTCGGCAACGAGAAGTTCGGGACGGTTGACGACCGCCCGGGCGATAGCGAGCCGCTGCTTTTCGCCGTCGGAGAGAGCGTCGGGGCGGGCGTCCATTCGCGAGCCTAGCCCGACCCAGGCGAGAAGCTCGGCGACATCGCTGCGATAGTCCGCGGCCCTGCGGCCGTTGATTCGCGGCGCAAGGGCGGTGTTGTCGAAAGCCGAAAGGTGCTCGAGGAGTCGAAAGTCCTGAAAGACTACGCCGATGCGACGGCGCAGGGCCGGCCGGTCCTGGCGCGGAAGAACCGTCACGTCGCGACCGAAGACTTCGACCCGGCCGCCTGTCGGCTTTTCAGCCATATAGATGAGCTTCAGGATCGTGGTCTTCCCCGAACCCGAGGCTCCGGTCAGGAAGTGAAGGGAGCCTTGTTCGAGATTGAAGGAGACATCCCTCAGGATGGGCGCGGCAGCCCCATAGGCCATGGTCACGCCGTGGAAGCGCACGGCGGGAACGTTATCCCCTGACTTGTCCTCGATTGGGGCCACCGTGGCTGAGGGGTTTCTGGACATGAGAGCGGAAATCGGCGACCTCGATGGTGAACCTCGCTCGGGTGTCGATTCGGCGACCATGATACTGTCCTGTCCTCACTGCGCTACTGACTATTTCGTGGACGAGGCGCGGTTGGGCCCTGGCGGCAGGTCCGTGAAGTGCGGCGCCTGCGGGAGCCGGTGGACGGCGTTGCCGAGCGCGGTCGACAACGAGCCGCAAGCCGGGCCCAAACCTGGCGGCGGAGGCGCGGAGTTTCCCAAGCAGTTTCGCGCCAAGGTGAGTTTGCAGCGACGGTGGCGCGCGGCCGCCCTCGCCGGAGCGGCCATGGGCGCGGCCGTGGTCCTGGTGGCTGTGCTGGCCGGCTCGGCGGTCATATACAGAAACAATGTGGCGCGCGTGTTGCCGGGCGCGGCCAGAATCTACGCGGCGATGGGCATGCCGGTTAACCGGCTGGGCCTGGTGATCGAGGGCGTGCGCGCCGAGCCGACCCTTCAGGACGGTCACGCCGCCCTGGCCGTCTCCGGCGTGATCCGCAATATCGAGGGCCGGTCGATCGCCTCGCCGCCGTTGCACATCGCCCTTTACAACGGCCAGGGGCGGCGAGTGGACGGTCGCATCGCCACCGCCTCTGATCTGCGCATTGCGCCCGGCGCCAAGCGCCGTTTCGCGGTGGCTATCATCGACCCGCCACTGGGCGCCACGAATCTCGAAGTCGGGTTCGCCCTGGGCGCAGTTGGCAAAGGACCTCTAGCCCGGCAGTTGTCGCGCCGGAGCCCCTCTGCACCGCCGTCTCCGGCGTTGAAAGGTCCGATAGAACCAGAGGCTTCGCCTACGCCGTCGACCGGCTCGAACGTTTCGAGCTGAGTTCCCCGCTCTCGAGTTGAGGGTTCAGCCAGGGGGCGGTCCGCTCTTTGGCCAGCATCTCCTGGTGACTGGGTCGCGCGCGAACCACGGCGAAGAGATCGTTCCGCACCAGGACCTCGGGGACAAGTGGCCGGGAGTTGTATTCGCTGGCCATCGCCGCTCCATAGGCGCCGGCGGTCATGAAGGCGACGAGGTCGCCCGCCTCGAGCGGTTCGAGCCGCCGGTCGCGGGTAAAGGTGTCGCCGGTCTCGCAGACCGGACCGACAACGTCGTGAGCCAACTTCGCGCCCAGCCTTGGGGCCACCGGCCGGATGTCGTGGAAAGCGTCGTACATGGCCGGGCGGAGCAAATCGTTCATCCCGGCGTCGAGCACGACGAACCGGCGACCATCGGGCCGGACGATGACACGCAGGACCTTCGACACCAGGACACCGGCATTGGCCGCGATCGCCCGGCCCGGCTCGAAGATCAACTGAAGCCCAAGAGCGCCGACCGTCTCGGCGGCCATCGCCGCCAGGTCTTCTGGAGTCGGGGGATCGGGCTGAAGGAAATAGGGCGCCCCCAGCCCGCCGCCGAGGTCCAGGCTGTCGACGGCAAGCCCTTGGCCACGCAACGTCTCCACGAGTCCGCGCATGGCCGAATAGGTCGCCTTCAGGGGCAAGAGGTCGGTGATCTGGCTGCCGATGTGACAGGCCAGGCCCTTGAGGTCCAAATGAGGGCTGGCCGTGGCCCGGGCGTAGAGGCGCGGGACTTCGGCAAGGGCGACGCCGAATTTGCTCATCGAGCCGCCGGTGGAAATCTTGCTGTGCACTCCCGCCTCGATGTCGGGATTGACACGGATGGCCACCGACGGCCGCGATCCAGAGCCGCCCCCTATGTCCTCCACCAACTCCAGTTCCGGCTCGGATTCGACGTTGATCCAACCCACCCCAATCTCGAGGGCGAAGGCGATCTCCGCAGCGGTTTTGCCGACGCCGGAAAAGATGATGCCATTTGGATCGACGCCGGCGGCGAGCGCGCGGCGGATCTCGCCTTCGGAGACCGTATCGGCCGCCGCGCCCAGCCGCGCCAACGTAGCGAGGATCGAGACATTACCACTGGCCTTCACCGCGTAAGCGACTATCGGCGCTCCCAACGACGCATGGGCCTTCAGGGCATCGCGAAACACGCGGTAGTGACGCTCCAGCGTGGCCGTCGAATAGACATAGACGGGCGTGCCGACTGCCTCGGTGATTTCCGCGAGCCGGACATTTTCACACCAGAGTTCGCCGTGGCGAAACTCGAAGTGATTCATTGAGGCTGCTGCGGCTGGTCGTAGGGATTGGGCAGGACGCCCGGCGGCGGCGCGCCGAGTGGGCCGGGGGACTCGCCGGGCACCGGGGCGGTTCGCGGCGGCTCCTGTTCGGGTGTCGACGAGTCGGGCGGCAGGGCCTCGGGCTCGGTCTGTGGCGTCTGGTTCGCTCTCGCGGCCGCCGCCTTCTGCGCCTCATAGTTCGCTTTGGCCTTGTCGCCGTAGAGTGGCGCGGGTTGGTCCAGCGATCCCACCTTGGCGCAGGCGCCAAGCGCGAGCGTGGCGCAGACGAAGAGGAACAGAGCGGGGCGGATCATCTAAAGGCTCTCCTTCCAGCGGGCGATCTGCGCCCGCACCTGCGCCGGCGCCGTGCCGCCGTAACTCGTACGGCTCTCGACCGAGGCCCTTGGCGTCAGCACCTTGTAAACCCCCTCGGTGATCCGCGGCTCCAGTTTTCGCAGTTCGTCCAGCGAAAGCTCCCAGAGGGCGCAACCACATTCCTCGGCGCGCTTCACCGCCGCCCCGGTCAGGTGGTGAGCCTGTCGGAAGGGGAGGCGAAGCTCGCGCACCAGCCAATCGGCCAGATCGGTCGCCGTCGCGTGACCGGCTCCCGCCGCTCGCGCCATCGCCTCTTCATCGACCGCCATGTCCCCCACCATCGCGGCCATGGCTTCCAGGCTGAGCTCGAGGGCGTCGAAGGCCTCGAAGATAGGCGGCTTGTCTTCCTGCATATCCTTGCCATAGGCCAGCGGCAGGCCCTTCATCACCACCGCCAGGGCGGTGAAGGCGCCCAGGATGCGGCCGACCTTGGCCCGCGCGAGTTCGGCGGCGTCGGGGTTGCGCTTCTGGGGCATGATCGACGAGCCGGTGGTATAGGCGTCCGACAGACGCACCAGACCAAAGCCTGGGCTCATCCACAGGACGATCTCCTCGGCCAGCCTGGAGATGTGGGTGGCGCAGACGGTCGCCGCGGCGACGGCCTCAAGGGCGAAGTCCCGCGCCGACACGCTGTCGAGCGAGTTGGCCGTCGGAGCGGAAAACCCCAGCGTCGAGGCGGTCATCTGGCGGTCGATGCGAAAGGACGTACCCGCCAGCGCCGCCGCGCCCAAGGGACACTCGTCCATGCGCGCCATCGCATCGCCAAAGCGCCCGGCGTCGCGGCCGAACATCTCGACATAGGCCATCAGGTGGTGACCAAAGGTCACCGGTTGGGCGCTCTGAAGGTGAGTGTAGCCGGGCGCGAGCGTGTCGGCGTGGATCTCGGCCTTGGCGACAAGGGCGCGTTGCAGATCGGCGATGAGCTCGAGCGTCCGCCCGCAGGCTGCGCGGACCCACAGGCGAACATCGAGGGCGACCTGGTCGTTTCGCGAGCGGGCCGTGTGCAGGCGGCCGGCGGCCGATCCAATAAGTTCGCCGAGGCGAGCCTCGATATTCATATGAATGTCTTCGAATTCCTCCCGGAACGGGAAGGCGCCGGCGGCGATCTCCGCCTCGATCGTCTCCAGGCCCTTCAGAATCGACTGCTCGTCCTCCCCATCGATGATCCCCTTGGCGGCGAGCATCGAGACGTGGGCGCGCGATCCGGCGATGTCTTCCGCCGCCAGCCGCAGATCGAATCCGATCGAAGCGTTGATCCGTTGCATCAACGGCGCGGGCTTGGCGTCGAACCGGCCGCCCCATAATGAATGGCCCGGGGGTTCGGAGTTGGCGGTCATGAAAGCATTCCCTGCAGCCCCCGGAGGATCCAAGCGCGCGCCGCTCGTGGCCCGGCTCCTCGGTCTGGCCGCCATGGCCGGGCTTCTATACGGCATGGGCGGCTGCGCCAAAACGCCGGGCGATCTGCGCCCTCTGGCCAAAGGCGCCATGGTCAAGCTGGCGGTCACCGACAAGGCCGCTGCCGCTCCCCCAGCGCCGTTCGCCGACGGGGCCGGACGCCCGCACACCCTGGCGGAGCTCAGGGGCAAGGTCGTCCTGGTAAATCTGTGGGCGAACTGGTGCGCGCCCTGCAAGCTCGAGATCCCCAGCCTGGCCAGACTCCAGGGCGCCTACGCGACCGCGCCCGTCGCCGTCGTGGCAGTGAGCCTGGGAAAGGGAGAAGACGAGACCGCTGGACGCGCCTTCATCGCCCGGAATCCGCCGCTCGTCTTCTACAGCGATCCCACCTATCAGCTGCCGTATGCCTTTCGACCGCCGATCGAGGATCTGCCCACCACTATCATCTTCGATCGCCGCGGTCGCGAGCGGGCGACGCTAGCGGGCGGGGCCGACTGGTCGAGCGCGCAGGCCCGGGCTGTAGTCGACAGCCTGCTTGCCGAGAAGTGACCTGGCTAAGGGGCATGGCCCGCGAATTGGAGCCGGTGGCGGCCAGGGGATGGCCGGCGGCCGAGTGCGACGAAATCGGCGGCTGGAGGCTGCATGCCGCCAGCGGTTTCTCCGGGCGGATCAACGCCTGCTGGCCGCTCGATGACCCCGGCCTGCCTGTGGACGACGCCGTCCAGCGGACCGAGCGGTGGTATTCCACGCGGGACCTGCCGACGCGCTTCAAGATCGTCGAGGGAACGGCCCCGGTGCTTGTCTCCCATCTCGCCGCTCGCGGATACCAAGCTGGCGACCCGACCTTGGTAATGGTCGGCGATGTCACCGGAACGGTCGAGCCGGGAGTGAGGACCGCCGCTACCCTGGATGCGGATTTTCTCAAGGTCTTCGCCGCCTCGCAGGCGGCCGTCGCGGGAGATGCCAGAGAGCGCCTGGAGGCTCTGGAGCGAGTAAGTCCGCCGCGGTTCTTCGCTGTCGCGGGCGACGGGGCCCCGGCCGCCGTGGGCGCCTGCGCGGTGGAAGAGCAGTGGGTGGGTATCTTCGCCATGCGCACCCACCCAGATCATCGGCGCCGGGGACTTGCCCGCCGCGTGCTCTCAACGCTCCTCGCCCACGCCGAACAGTCCGGAGCGCGGCGGGCCTATCTGCAGGTCGAAGCGGCGAACCTCGGCGCCGTAGAGCTCTATCGCCGCGCGGGATTCTCAGAAGCGTACCGCTACGGCTACTGGGTTCGCGGCGCCTAGGCGGAGGGTTTCTCCGCACCTACGAAGGGGGGCCTGCGATGTCGAAGCCCAGTTTCTTGCGCACGTCGGTGACGGTCCAGCCTCTGGCCCTGAGATCGGCGAGTGTCTCGGCGGTGTCCCGCTTGGCGAACCGCTTGCCATCCGCTCTCAGGATAAGGGGATGATGGCGATAGATCGGCGTCGGCAGACCCAGCAGCGCCTGGAGGATGCTCTGGCTGTGGGTCGCCTCGAACAGGTCGGCGCCGCGGATGACGTGGGTCACGCCTTGAATGGCGTCATCGAGGACCACGGCCAGATGATAGGCGACGCCGAGGTCCTTGCGGGCCAGGACGATGTCTCCGGCCAGGTCGGGGCGAAAGGGGACAAAGCCCGCCCCCTCCTCGGTAAACCCGAGATCCTTGAAGCCCTCGAGCCGACGCCGGGCCGCGGCCAGGTTCAGGCGCCAGGCATACGGTCGGCCCTCGGCGACGAGGGCTTCCTCCTCGACGGCGGGCAGGGGCGCGCCGGTGAACGTCGATCCTGCGCGATGAGGCGCGCGGGCGATGTCGGCCAGGATCTGGGATCTCGTGCGGAAGCAGCGGTAAAGAAGGCCCCGATCGCGCAGCGCCTCCACCGCTGATCGGTATTCGCCCAGATGCTCGGATTGGCGGCGCACGGGGGTGGGCCAGGAGAGGCCGAGCCACGCGAGGTCCTCGTAGATCGCCTGCTCAAAGGCCGGCCGGCAACGGCCAGCGTCGATGTCCTCGACTCGCAACAGGAATTGACCACCGGCGTGCTGGGCGGCTTCGAAAGCGGTGATGGCTGAAAAGGCGTGGCCGCGATGGAGACGGCCGGTTGGGGAGGGGGCGAAGCGGGTGACGAAGGGGCGCGGTCTCACTCCGCCCGGGGATGTCTGGGGCGCCCGGAGAAGACGCCGATGTGCTGGAGCACGGCGCGCACGAACGGCTCCTCCCCACCCATGCTCGCCTTGATGTTTTCGAATTCCTTGAAACCGGCCATCTCGGCGACGCCATGGGCGGCGCACCAGGCGGCGATGGTCGCCAGTTCCAGTTCGTGCGGATCGTCGGGATCGGCGCCGGCCTCGATGATCGCATCATGGACGTGACGCCAGCCGCTGTCGGAAGACTTGGCCGCCTCGCCCATCGTCGCCTTGTCGCAGGCGGTCTTGTACATGGTGCGGTAGAGCGCCGGGTTCTCCCTGGCGAAACAGACGTAGGCGACTCCGATATTGGTGATCGCGCCGACCGGATCGGGGGCGCTCGCCCGAGCCTTGGCGCAAGCCGCGCCGAGCTCCTGCCAGCCCTCCTTGGCCACTGCGTCGAGAAGCTCGCCCTTGTCCTTGAAGTGATGATAGGGCGCGGCCGGACTGACCCCGGCCTCGCGGGCGACGCCGCGCAGCGATAGCGCCGCCGCGCCTTCGGTCTCCAGGATCCGTCGGCCGGCCTGGACGAGGGCCCGCGACAGATCCCCATGGTGATAGGGGCGGGCGATGGCGTTCGCAGTTTCTCTCATGGCGGTCACCGTAAAACTTAATCCAAGCGCTGTAAAGATTATGTTGACATCGTTCAGATGGGAGCCTATCTAAGCGCTGTCCAGATCGGACACCCCCTTCGGTTCGCCGGGGGCTCTAAGTGAAAAAACAAGGATATAAGTCATGTCAGTCTCCAAAGTCTTCGCCATCTTCGATCGCACCATGGCCGTTTTCCTGGTCTCCCTGGGCGTCATCGTCGCCGGCGCCACCGCCGTCGTCGGCGGGTGATCACGGCCGTGGCCGCACCGATGCTTCGAGAGGGGTTGCAGAATGTTCCGGCCGCCCCTCTCGAACGCATCCCCACCATCCTCGTCGAGAAATCGAGCAAGTCCGCCGACCTCCTTGCTTAAGGACAACGCAGTCCTGCGCCCCGGTATCGCGCACCAATCCTGATCAACTCCGCTGACAGTCAATCGTTTCGCTCCGCCCACCGCCCGGGAGGCGGCAAGGCCGTTTCGATAAGCGTGACTTTCGCGCAACCCCTCAGCCCTCGCGAACCGACGGCCCCACAGGCCGCGCGCTTCGTCATGGAGATGTCGCCGAACATCGCCTAGAGTTGTCTCTTCAAGAGGTCAGCCGGACAAGAAGGAGACCGGGTCTTCAGTCCGAAGTCGAGCCAATCCTTTTTCGGCCCAGCCGTCGGCGATGGAGGCGGTCGTGCAGGTGCTTAACCGTCCGCCGTCCGGCTCTCCGGCCTTGGTCCTGAACGCCGACTACCGGCCACTGTCCTACTATCCGCTCTCCCTGTGGCCCTGGCAGGAGACGATCAAGGCCGTGTGCCTGGGCCGGGTCGACGTGGTCTCGACCTACGATACGGTGATCCACTCGCCGTCCCTCGAGATCCTCCTGCCGAGCGTGGTCTCTCTCAAGAGCTACGTCGCCCAGGACCGTGCGCCGGCCTTCACACGGTTCAACCTCTTCCTGCGCGACGGCTTTTCCTGCCAGTACTGCGGTCGGGGAGAGGATCTGACCTTCGACCACCTTCTGCCGCGCTCGCGGGGTGGCCGCACGACCTGGGAGAACATCCTCACCGCCTGCGCCAGCTGCAACCTGGCCAAGGGCGGCAAGACACCCGCCGAAGCGGCCATGCGCCCGCGCCGCCAGCCGTGCCGGCCGACGATGTACCAGCTCCAGGAACGCGGCCGGCGTTTCCCGCCCAACCACCTCCATGAGAGCTGGCTGGACTATCTCTACTGGGACATCGAACTGGAGCCGTAACCCGAGACTTCAGGCCGCCATTGTCAGAAGGGTACGTCACTCTTCTCCGGCGGTGGGGCCTCGTCGGATGATGGCTTGACCGGCGCCGGCGGCTTCTCGCTCGCCGAGGTGAGGATATCGTCGATGTCCTGGGAGGGCTTGGAGGCCTTGGCCTGCACCGCCTGGGCGGCCGCCGTCTGGGCGGCGAGGTCTTCCTTGGCCTTATCGGCATTGCTAGCCGTCGCGTCCGGCTTGGGCTCCTCCTTCGCCGGCTGCGGGGCGGTCACCGGAGGGGGCAGCGCGACCAGGGGTTTCGCCGTGACCGCGTCGCCCAGGGAGGCTGAATTCGCATCTCCTATCCCCGGCTCCGGCGCCGAGCGCCAGGCGGCCCGAAATCCGAGGCCGACGCCGGCCACGGCCAGGAGAAAGACCACGGCGGCGGCGGCGAAGGTGAGGCGGGGCGACGGGAGAGTTACGGGACCCTCGCCGGTCCAGGAAGAGCTCACTGGGGCCAACTCCAACTTCGGTGGACCATGCTCGAACCTAGTACCCGCTTTCGCTAG
>Ga0302326_10015160_pt1 | contig 16232 bp, 14 predicted proteins | sample Palsa_T0_3_FD_202264 | JGI IMG/M metagenome (GOLD analysis project Ga0302326, IMG submission 202264) | Peat permafrost microbial communities from Stordalen Mire near Abisko, Sweden - Palsa_T0_3 | ecosystem: Environmental > Terrestrial > Soil > Palsa > Peat permafrost | place: Sweden: Abisko... | reverse complement strand
GGGCCGCGCTGCTGTCGCTGATGGTGCGCTTGGCGGGCAAACGCAAGTTTGATCCGGTGGCTGCCTACATCCTTCAGAACCAAAAGGTTTTCGCCACGGGAAAGAGTTGACAAAGCATGACAAATAGGAGCAGCATTAGCTAAGGAGCTTTGCGATGCGCTTCCTAGTGGTTGGCTGTACGTTGGGTGTTCTGGCGGCGGGCTCGGCCTGCGCTCAGTACATGATTTCGGCTCACGCCGGCGTGGTCCAATATGTGGAAGGCCGCGCGTATCTCAATGACCAGGTGGTAGAGCCCAAGTTCGGCCAATTCCCAGACATCAAGGAGAACCAGAACTTCCGCACTGAAGAAGGCCGCGCGGAGATTTTGCTGACGCCCGGCGTCTTCCTGCGCGTGGGTGAAAACAGCTCCATCCGCATGCTCTCCACTCGTTTGACCGATGCCAAGGTAGAAGTGCTCTCGGGGTCGGCTGTGATCGAGTGTAACGACGTCCCCAAGGACAACTCGATCCAAGCGGTATACAAGGGAAACGCGATTCGGTTCGACAAACAGGGTCTATACCGCATCGACACGGATCCGGCTCGATTTAGAGTCTATGAGGGCCAGGCCGTTGTAACCGACTCGTCCGGCCAGCTTATTCTCAAAAGCGGCAAGGAAACCAACCTGTCCGGTGTCCTGCTGGCTGAGGGCTTTGACCGCAAGGATCAAGATGCCCTTTATAGCTGGAGTGATCGGCGGGCAGCTTATGTTTCGCAAGCCAATATCGCGTCGGCCAGCGCGGTCAGCAACAGCGGCTATAGCGGATTTGGCAGCGGCGGCGGCTACAGTCTGTTTGGAGGCAGCGGGCTCGGATACGGTCCCTCGTTTTTGGGTGGCTGGATGCTGAATCCGATGTTTGGGATGTACACCTACATGCCGTATTCGGGCTTCGGCTACAGTCCTTTTGGATATACCTACTACAGTCCGTACACGGTAGGCTATGCGCCTGTATTCAACAGCGCATATACCAACACCGTCGCGGGACGCGTGGGCGGAATTACCGGAGGAAGCCGGATGGGCAACGTCGCGGCAGCGTCCCGCACTGGTGGATCCGTGCTTTCAGCGGCGAGCACCAGCAGCGGAGGCAGTGTGGGCGGCGCGGCCCACGCCAGCGTCGGCGGCCACGGCGGCGGCCACAGATAACGGCCGCTCAGGCCTTCGCTTTCATTTCAAGTTCTTTTCGAAGAAGTCGGTCGTCTCCTCCAACAGCTGCCGGTCGGCCGGTCCGCTTACTCCGTGACTCTTTTGCGGATAGATCACCATCTGGAAGATCTTTCCGGCTTGCTCTAGCGCGTCCGACATTTGGAGAGTGTTCTGAAAGAGCACGTTGTCGTCTTCGATATTGTGAAGGATCAGAAGCTTGGCTTTCAGCTTCGCGGCATACTCGAGAACTGAGCTGGCGCGATATCCTTCGGCGTTTTCAGAAGGAAGCCCCAGGTAGCGCTCCGTATAAATGGTGTCGTAGTTGCGCCAATTCGTCACCGGCGCTCCGGCGATGCCTGCCCGGAACACATCGGGCGCATTCAGCAAGCTGTATAGCGTGAGATACCCGCCATAGCTCCAGCCAAAAATACCCAGTCGCGCGGGATCGACAAAACCTAGCGACAGCAAATGGCGGACGCCTTCCAACTGGTCGGCCAGTTCCGTCTTTCCAAACCGGCGATACAGGGGTGTCTCAAACGCGTGCCCGCGGCCGGATGATCCGCGATTATCCATCTCCCAGACAACGAATCCACGTGCGGCCAGCACTTGCGCCCATGCAGCGCCATGCCACGTGTTGCGAACCACCTGTTCACCCGGTCCGCCATACACCATCACTACTGCCGGATATTTCGCCGTGGCACTGAAATTGACCGGCTTGATAAGGCTGCCGTATAGCTGGGTTCCATCCTGAGCCTGGAAGCTCCCGATCTCCGGCTGCATAATTGCATAGTTGTCGATCAGTTTGCGGTCGGCCTCATGGAACACCGCCGATTCGGTTCCATTGATGGAATGGACCGTGGTCACGGGCGGTTGCGTGAGACTGGAAAACTCGTCCAGATAATATTCGGCGGTTGGGCTCATCGAGATTTCGTGGGTGCCCTCGCCCTGGCTCACTCGCACGCGATCCTTGCCATTGAGTTTGACCGAATAGAGCTGGCGCTCCAGCGGACTGGCTTCGGTGGAAACGTAATAGATCCTTTGCCGTGCTTCGTCCACTCCGGCAATGTCGGTGACTTCCCAATTCCCCTCGGTGATGCGCCTGCGCTGCTTGCCGTCCAGAGAGTACAGATACAAATGACGGAAACCGTCTCGCTCGCTGCCCCAAAGAAACTGGCCATCGTCGAGAAAACGGAACAGATCGTTTTGGTTGATCCAATACGGATCCGATTCGCTTACGATGGAACGCGCCGTGCCCACGGACGCGTCCGCCAGGAGCAAAACTAGCTGGTTCTGTACGCGATTCAGCCGCTCGATGGCCAGCTGAGTGGAATCGGGGGTCCAATACACGCGCGAGATGAGGAAGCCCCGCGTGTCTCCTAACTCCATCCAATGTGTGGGGCCGCCGGCGGCTGCTACCACTCCCACTCGCACTTCGGCATTGGCGGTGCCGGCTTGCGGATAACGCTCCGGCTCAGACAAGGCACGCAGGCCGGCCAAAGAGACCTGTGGGTAGACGAACTCGCGCGCGATATCGAACTGCATGTACGCGATGCGTTTGGAGTCGGGCGCCCACCAATACGCCGTGCTCAGATCCAGCTCTTCCGGATATACCCAGTCGAGTTCCCCGTTCAGCAGCGTAGCGCTGCCATCGTCGGTGAGCCGCGTTAGCTGCTTATTCGCGATTTCGAGCACGTAAAGATCGTGGACTAACCGGAATGCCACGCGCGTGCCATCGCCGGATAACTTGGGATCGCGCTCGGCCTCGGGCGTCGCGGTGAGCTGTTGCCATTTGGCGGTGTCGAGCGAGAACAGGAACAGGTCGCCTTTCACGCTCAGCAGCAATTGCTGGCCGGACTGCGACCATTCGAGGCTATCCTCGCTGACGCGCCGATTTTGCCAGTCGAAGCGCGCCGGCTCGATAACTGGAACCGCGGCTTTTTCAAGCGGCGCAAGCGTGAGCAAGGTCTTATCCGATTTTGCAGCCACGTCATAAAGCCGCACTTCCCCGCCCTGAAAATAGGCGAACTGCTTGCCATTCGGGGCCCACACCGGCGTAGGGGCTTCGGCCTTGCGGTTTTGCTCCATCAGCGTATCGATGGTAACCGGCTTCTTTTGCGCGAAGAGGGGAATTGCCAGAACGCCGCAGAAAAAAATGAGGCGGGATGTCACTTCCTGTGATTGTACGCTAAAGACCCGCTGGAGGGCTGGATACTGAACGCCGTATTTAGCTTGTAAACCGCCGCGCCTTGGGATGCATACACCTTGCGGAAACTCGGCGACCGCATAGCTTCCGTGAGCCCCCGCGTACCCATGTCATGCAGATCCCGATGATAATCGTCGGGCGTGAGCAGCAAATATTCCAGCCGGTAATCGCGCGCGAAATTCGCCATCGAGCCCATCAGTTTTTCGACGCCCCCGTTGTCGCCGTGGTAGTAAAACTTGGGAGGAATCGGCAAGCTGACTGCCCTGCGCCCGGTATAAAGAAACACCAGCGGGTCTTCATACGCATACAGGTTCGCATCGGCCGGCGCATGGCGCGCGATCCATTCATATGCGGGCCGGCGCGCTTCGAAATCGGCGCGATAGGAAGCAAACAGGTCGGGAACGAAGCGTGTTAGTCCGAAGACGGTGCAAAATACCGCAAAGGCTGCGATCGCTGCGAACAAGGCGCCCACGCCCGCAGTGGCAAAACGATCCGCGAAGGTCGCCTTCGCCCACGTGATGCGTAACATTCCCCAGATGTTTTCAAGCTCTGTTGCCAATCCCATCAGCAAGAGCGGGCCCAGTGGGAAAACGAAGCGTTGATCCGGCGGAAAATGCCACACCAGCAGGATGGCCGACATGCCCAATGCCGCCAAAGGATATTGCAGCCGGCGCCTGCGCGCTACCAGCCGCGCGCAGCCAACGATTGCAGCGATCGCCACCACGCGCTCCAAGTGTTTCGACCCGTATGGCACATCGAAGATCAGCAACTTGCCCGCGCCGGTCAAGAAGCCATCCAGGTTGTACCAAATTACCAGGGGGAGATCGTGCAGCGGCACATTGTATTTCTGAAAACCCACGTAGTCGGTGTAATAGAGGGTCACCAGATCCCACGAATGCGTCAGATGCCGCGCTACCCACCACTGCCAGGCAACTACGGCGGGTAGCATGGTGGCGAAAAAAAGCCCGGCTTTCTTGTATTGCCTTCGCCATGCGAAGCAGAGCGGAACTGTAAACAACAGTGGCATCGCAATCGACTTTGTGAGATACGCCAGTCCGGCGCAAGCCCCGGCCAGCACCGCCATCCTGGCCGGCGATTCGGGCTTCATGGCACGCTCGGCGAGGATCAAGCTTCCCAGCAGCAATGCGGTAAACAGCAATTCCGGCATCAGCGAGAAGCTGAACACCACCGTCACGGGGCTTAGCGCCGCAACCGCGACCATCAGCCAACGGGCCCGGCCGCCGAACCCGTATTCGCCCAGCAGCAGCCACAAGGTCCACAAAAACACCGGTAATAAAAGCCAGGCAAAAAGCGTTGCGAGCGGGAGATTAGATGGAAAACGAGGATTCATCTTCCAAATACCCGCTAGTAAAGCGCAATAAAGCGGCGGATATTTGGTTTGATACGGCTGGCCCGGCAGGCTCTCGATGCGGTATCCGTCGCCCATCGCCAGGCTGCGGCCCGACACCCAGTAGATGCTGTCGTCATGATAGAAGCCCAGGTGCGGCATGCTTCGCAGCGTCCAGGCCAGGTAGCCGGACGGAGCTAACACTCCGAGCAGTACAGCGAAAATGGCGAACTTCCTCAGCATCCACCCTGAATCTAACAGTAAGTACGCCCTCAACCAATCGGGCATTCACCTGAGACCGCGTATTCTAAAGAGGATGAAACTGACTTTCTGGGGCGCGGCCAAAGTCGTCACCGGCTCCATGCATCAACTGACCATCGGCGACAAAAGCTATTTGCTGGATTGCGGCGAGTATCAGGGGCGCCGCCAGGAAGCCGCCGACCGCAACAAACAGTTCCCGTTCGCCTGCAAGGACATATCAGCCGTGCTGTTGTCGCATGCGCACATCGATCACAGCGGCAATCTCCCGCTGCTGGTCAAGAACGGCTTCGGCGGGCCCATTTACACCAGCGCGGCCACCGCGGATTTGTGCCGCCCTATGTTGGCCGACGCGGCTTCGTTGCAGGAGCGGGAAGCCGAGTTTCTCAAGAAGCGGAACGTGCGGCGCAAATCGCTGAATGTGCCCGGCATCGCCATCGATGAACCCGTGGAGCCACTCTACACAACGGCGGATGCCGAGGCTACCTTCCCGCTCTTTCAACCAGTCGCCATGCACACTCCGACCAATGTTGGACCCGGCCTTGTCTACCAGTCCTTTGAAGCCGGCCACATCCTCGGATCCACCTGCATGCTGCTGGAGCTGAATGACAGCGGGGGAAAAACTCGCCTGGGATTTACGGGCGATCTGGGACGGCCCGGTTTGCCCATCATCCGCGATCCCGAGCCGCTGCCACCCGCCGACTACCTGATTATGGAGAGCACCTACGGCGATCGCGTGCATGAACCTATTCAATCGGTAGCGGCCAAGCTGGCCGACATAGTGAATCGCACCTATAAGCGCGGCGGCAAGCTGATCGTACCCGCCTTTGCAGTCGGGCGCACCCAGCAGTTGGTCTTGCTGCTGCATGAGTTGATTGATGCCAACAGCATCCCAAGATTCCCCATCTTCGTCGATAGCCCGCTGGCGGTGAATGTCACCGACGTGTTTCGAAAGCATCCCGAGCTGTACGATGAGGAAGCCGCCGCCTTCCTTCAAAACCACGGCGATCCGTTCGGGTTCAAGTTGCTGACTTATGTGCGCGATGTCAACCAATCCAAAGCGCTCAACGATCTGCGCGGCCCTTTCATGGTGATCTCCGCATCCGGAATGTGCGAGGGCGGCCGCGTACTGCATCACCTGAAAAACAACATCGGAGATCCGCGCAATACGATTCTGCTGACCGGCTATCAGGCCGAGTATACGCTCGGAAAGAAGATCGAGGAGCAATGGGATGAGGTGCCCATCTTTGGAGAACCGCTGCCCTTGCGCGCCGAAGTCCAGAAGCTCGACGCTTTGAGCGGACATGCCGACCGCGAGGAACTACTCACGTGGATGAAGCCGATCGCTGCCGGGCTGAAAAGGGTGTTCCTGGTGCATGGCGAGCCTGAACAACAAACCGCTCTAGCGGCCGCCATTCGGGAGCGCTATCGGATTGAAGTGATTGTGCCGGAACGTGGCCAGATCTTCGATCTTTGAAATTGTACTAAGGTCAACGCCTGAGAGTACTAACGTCAAAGTACTCTTTCTGCCTAAGGTATTTCCCTGTTATATTTTGGGCCGGATGACTGACACCGAGCTTGCGATCCAGACCCGTAATTCAACGGATCAACGTCAAACGTCGCTGAATCAGCTCCTATGGCAGTTTTCCTACTTGCAGATCCTGGATTTTCTTACTACTGTGGCCTTCCTGGTACATGGGGTCCGAGAAGCGAACCCAGTAGTGCGATTGGCCTTCAGCGCCGGGGCTAATCCCCTGGCGGTCCTGTCGATGGTGAAACTGCTGGGGATCGCGCTCGGTTTTTACTGCTGGCGCCGAGGACGGCGGCAGCTGCTGTTTCGCATCAACATCCTGTTCGCGCTTCTGGTTGCCTGGAACCTGGTAGCGCTGATCGTTCAGAGCGTTAATTAGCCGGCACAGCGTCAAGTAGCGACGCGAGATCCTTACTTTACCGGCAACATCACCGTGTTGCTGTCCTCGCCGTTGATGCTGACCAGCACTGGGACGGCGCCGCTGGTCAGGCCCGAAGGAACCTCGAATTTAGTCAGATCCATGCCGGTAAAGCCCGGTGCGGCCGTGGATTTGGAGGTTGGTTTCCGTCCGCCGACCGAAAGCACCACCGAGTCCTCTACTGCGGGTGGTGGATTAGACGGGAAGAATCCGTCTAGCACAGTCTTCTGATAGGGCCCAAAACCTGTTCCAAGCAGCGAGATCGTTTCTCCGGCTTCGGCGGGATTGGCCGTCGTTACCAGCGAGCCGTCGCCATGCATGGCCGTCGCATAATCGACGGAATTGATGGTCTGAAAGAAGAGTCCAGGGGCGTTGCGCGCCACCGTGAAGGTTCCCGAAACCTCGGTCTGCCCCGCCGGTTGTACTTCCAGCGTATAAGCGCCTGGTGTGAGGCTCGAAGGAAGCTGGGCGTTGATCTGTTCCGGCGAAACAAACATCAGCGGCAGGATCAAGTCGTTCACCGTCACCGTTACTCCATTCAGGCTCTGTGACAATGGATTCGAGGGCCCCAACTGCGTGGACGCCGCCAGGCTTTGGCCGAAAATCGAAATTATAGATCCTGGCGCCACCGCTCCGCTGGGCGTTTCACCGACGCTATTCGAAATGCCGGCCGGCGCGATGTATGGAACCGAGATCATCTCCGCTACGACCGTCTGCGGACCCGACATTGTCAGCGTGCCCGAGGGGTGGCTTCCCGACAAGGCTCCGGTCCAATCTCCGAACTGGAAGCCCTTATTCGGTTCGGCGGTCACGGTCACCTTGGTATCCTGCGCGAAGTACAAATCGCTCGAAGAGGGCGAAAATTTGAACGCTGAACCGTGGCTTGGGTTCGAGCTCGCACTGAACCGGTAAAAGTTCTTATAGACGGCCGTAAGCGAAGTGTCGTTCTGACTCACGGTCACCGTGTGGGTGGACGCTCCGCCGTCGGACCAGGAGCCGAAATCGGCGCGCGATCCTGTGCCCGTGGCTATCTGCGTCGGCGCAGTCACCTGGACTGTAGCGCCACTCTGCCGATCCACATTGCAAGGGGTCACGCAGCTGACACCATCCACTACCAGCGCCAATCCGGAAGGCGAGCTCTGTAAAACAATGCGGTCTAATTCGCTATAGTTCGCCGTGTTGCGGTATCCGCCGGTCACCGCGGCTTGGTTCACCGTATATGTTTGCGTGGCCGCGTCGCCTCCGATGGACCAGTCCTGGAACGTATATGCCCGGCCGTTGGGGCCTGTTTGCGTCGCCGGCGCTGTCACCTGATGCGTGCTGCCCAGCCCCCAAAGGAAATTGTAGGAGGACAGATTAGATTGCCCATCCACCGTTAATTGCATGCCACTCGGCGAGGTATTCAACGATACTTGCGCCCCTGCCAGATATTCGGCCGTCATCACCGCGGGCGCGGTGGGGCTGTTGGGCACTAAATAGGTCGCGTTGTTCCCTTGCCCATTGCTCCATTGGTTGAAGACCCACCAGTTTCCAGCTTGGTCCCGCTGGGGAGTTACAGCGGCGATAGTTTGAGCCGACCCCGGTTGAAAGTAAAAGTCCCCATTACAGATTGCGGGAAAGTTCAATGGCACCGGCTCCGGCTGAGTTTGGCCGCTGGGACATGCCGGAACATCGTTGACGGTCCTGGTCGGAACTGGCGTGTCATCGATCACCAGGTTTAGTCCCGGCGGCGACGTGACGAAGGACACTTTCTCGCCTACTTCAAAGTAGGGTGTGATGTTCATCGGCCCCGCCATCGTGAATTGTGTCAGGTAAGGGGTGGGTGCCGCGCCATTCACCGACCATCCGAGAAAAACGTAGCCGGGGTAAGGGAAAGCGTTCAAAGTGATCACGCTGTTCGCCTCTTCAAATAATGCCACCGACGACCAAAAGCACTGGGAGCCGATGTAGACAATGCCGGACTCAGATACCCCGGCCGGCAGGGCGCCGGGAGCGGCACATGTCGCAGGAATCGGAGTGGAACCGTTAAAGCCGTAAATCAGGCGAAGCAAGTAAGCGACCGTGACTTCCGCGGTCAGCGATGTAACCGCCGGATTTGCTGTTATCACCTGAACCAGAGCTGTTGCAGGCTGAAGCAGCCCCTGGTTGTCGACCCAGCCGCTAAACGTATACTGCGTGCGGCCATCGAAGGTAGTCTGGACGTTATTGGTGATCTGTCCCGGCAGCGCCGGATCGGTAACAAATGCAACGATGTGCTCGGTTCCCTGCGGCCAGTTAAAGACCGCGGCCGTGTAATACACTGTGCCGTCGACCGTGAACCGGGCACCCGGCAAACTCGTCGAAATCGTAATCGGGCTCGTCACTTGCGCCTGCAAGCACAGCCCGCCGAAGGTCAAAATTAGTAAAAGGAAGAACCGATTCATAGACGACACCAATAACTACATCGGCCTCGGCACAAGCAGGCTTTAGGTTCCACTCCGAACGCCCAAGAGGGGCTCGCCGGACCACCCAAGCGACCCCGAAGCCTGGGAGCGGCCAGCGTGGGTTCGACGAATTGCTACCTCACCGTGAGGTGTGTCCACTTTTGGCATGAATTGCGTATGATGTCATCATGCCCAAGCGAACCGAATGGAACGACAAAGACAGGATGACAGCCATCGCCCTCGACGGACTGGGCATGGAGATAGGCTGGATCGAGAAAAAGCTCGGCCACCGGTATTCGCAAGCCCAAATCAGGCGGGAGATCAAGCTGCTGGAGGCACCACTAACGCTCCAACGGACGCAGAAGATTTGGAAGGAAATGACTCGTGGGGCGAACTCTCAGAATCCATCTCCGCTCCACCACCTGCTTGAAAGCTGAAGCCGCGCACCTCTATTGACCCGTTTGGGGTCAATAACTTGAGACGCTCCGCGAGTACGTTTCTGCGGTCGGGCTGGCGAGAGCTTACTATTGCTTCCGCCGGCGGCCGTACTCTTGCAGCTGTTCCAGTTGCCCGCGTACCATTGCGTTGGTCGGATCAAGTTCAAGTGACTTTTGAAGGTTCGTAATAGCCGACGCATCGTCCACTTTGCGGGTATAGGCGAATCCGATCAACGCATAAGTCTTGGCTGACTGCGGATTAAATTCCAAGTTCATCCGCAGCAGCGCGATGGCATCGTCGGGCCTTCCCTGGACAACGCGCTGCACCGTCGCAAGCAGCGCCTCTTCGCTGAAATCGTAGGTGTCCCGGCTGTAGAACTGCTTCCGCAGGTCCCGGTATTGCTCCACGGCGGCCGCACCGCCCTTCTCGGCGACTGTTCGCAAGATGATCGCCGAAAGAGGCTGGGGAATCGCGACGCCGCGGTGGCAGGTGACGCATCGCACCTCGGTAGCTTCGCCGGCGGGCTTGCCCGTGGCCGTCTGTACCTTGGCGTTGAGATCCCGGGTCATCGCCATCATCGCCAGCGCGACGTCCTTCTTCGGCTCCGGCTGGCCGCTGCCGCGCGGCGCGGAATGACAATATTGGCAATGCACTCCGAGCGCCTGTGCCACTTCCTGCATGTCCATGGTCTGCGCTCGTACCGCGGCTGCGATCGCGGCGGTACAAAGCACCAACCTCCCGGTTTGCGTCATAATTTTTCGGTTCATTCTTTACGGCGCTGGTATCGCCTTCTGATAAAAATCCGCCATGGAACCGTGTAAACTATCCAGGCAGCTTTTCTTCGTGTACAGCATATGACCAGCTTCGCAATACGTCAAGCCCACATGATTGCTCAACGACGGCTCCAAGCCCAGATGGCTCACAGTATATTCGGCCGCGAAGAACGGCGTCGCCAGATCGTAATAGCCGGTGGCGATCATCACCCGCAGGTTCGGGTTTTGCGTCATGGCGTCGCGCAGCATCCCGGCCACATTCACGTACCGGTTTTGAAATTTCTCGTAACTCCAGGGGTCTACCTTGTCGGTCAAAATCTCATAAGGCTGGTCGCTCTTATACCCCAGCTCAGTGCGTACGTACTCGTTAAACATCGCAGTATAAGCGCCCTGGACCGACGCGTAGCTGGGATCATATTGCGGCCTATCGCCTGCCGCATCGGTGTCGTAACCCTCCAGCCGGCTATCATAGCGCCCCACCGTTTTACGCTGATCGCGAAGCAGTTCTTTAGTAAACCGAGCTTCCGAAACACGCAGATTGCACTCTTCGATGAACGATTCCGACAGCCCCGTCAGCCTCGCCAGCTCATGCACCACGCTGCTCCGCTCGGTCGCCGTAAGCTTGTCGCCTTTCATCAAAGCGGCCGCATACTCGTTCCCCGCGAACCGACGCGATTCGCCCACGGCCTTTTCCAATTCGCCTTGCAAATCCTTTGGCAGCTTCTTGTGATACCACGCAGTAGCGGTATAGGTTGGCAGAAACAGCGCAAACGGCAGATCGTTTCCGGGCGCAAAGGAAATCGTCTCGAAATTCAGCACCGACGAGATCAGCGTAATACCGTTCAAATAAATTCCGTGATTGTCCAACAGGTATTGCGATAGCGCGGACGCGCGCGTAGTCCCGTAGCTCTCTCCGGCCAGAAACTTCGGCGATCCCCAACGTTCCGCGCGAACCGAATACAAACGGATGAACTCGGCAACGGATTGCAAATCGCCGTCGAAGCCATGGAACTGTGTATCTTTCTCGCCAGGCGCCGCGCGGCTGAAACCAGTGGTCACCGGATCGATAAACACCAGGTCCGTGAACTGTAGCGCGGTATCTTCGTTGTCCACCAGATGATACGGCGGCCTGGGCTGTTCGCCGTCCGTCCCCATGGCAATGTGCTTCGGCCCCAGCGCGCCCAGGTGAAGCCAAACGGATGAAGATCCCGGCCCGCCATTGAACGCGAACGTGATGGGCCGCTTTGAGAAGTCCTGCACGCCATCCAACGTATAGGCGACGTAGAACATGCTGGCCCACGGCTTCGCGTCTTTCTGAATGACCAGCGTTCCCGCCGTCGCTGTATACGCTAGCGATTTGCCGTTAATCTGAATCGAATGTTTGGTGATGGACGACGTGTCCACTGGTGGTGGTGGAGCGGGCTGCGCCGTGGCCTCGTGAGGTGCACCCCCGGCCGGCGTGGGAGGGTGTTCCTGCGCCTGCAAAACTGAAATCGTCAACAGCCCGCCAACAAAAGCCATCAGCCTCATTGCCAGCATCCCTTTCGATGCCCATGTTAGCGTGATTCGATGCTTCAGGCTTTCCTTCATAAACTTGCCGCGCGGGAAAATCTGTCGTCCGCCGAAGCGCACGACGCCATGCTGATCATCCTGAATGGCCATGCCACTACGCCTCAAATCTCGGAGTTTCTTCTGGGCTTGCGCAAAAAAGGCGAAACAGCTGAAGAGCTGCTGGGGTTCGCTCGGGCCATGCGTGCGAAATCCGCAGCCATCCATGTTGGCCCGGATTCGCATCCGTTGCTCGATACTTGCGGCACGGGCGGCGATGGCGGCGCCACGTTCAACATTTCCACTATCGCTGCGTTCGTTGTCGCGGGTGCGGGCGTGCGCGTTGCCAAGCACGGCAACCGCTCGTTTTCCAGTCAATGCGGCAGCGCCGACATTCTGGAACAATTAGGCGTTCATGTTTCGTTGACTCCCGAACGCATAGGCCAGGCGATTCGCGAAGTCGGAATCGGATTTCTTTTTGCGCCCTTGCTGCATCCTGCCATGAAGTATGCCCAGGCTGCGCGCGCTGAGCTGAAGACGCGCACTGTTTTTAATTTGCTCGGACCTCTCACTAATCCCGCGGGCGCCACGCGTCAGTTGATCGGCGCCCCTTCCGCCGAAAGTGCCGAGCTGATGGCCAACGCGCTGGCCGGCCTCGGACCGGAGCGCGCCTTCATTGTGCATGGGTCCGACGGGCTCGATGAAGTCACCACCACTGCATCGACGCTGGTCTTTGAAGTCACCGGCTGGCGCGTTTGCTCGTTCCATTGGACGCCCGCCGATTTCGGCATCCCCCAGGCCAACCCCGAAGCCCTGCGTGGCGGCGATCGTGCGTGTAATGCCGCTATCGCTACAGCCATCCTTCAGGGAACCCTGGGCGCTCAGCGCGACATTGTGCTCGTGAATAGCGCCGCTGCTCTCGTCGCCGCCGGCGCCGCCGCCGATCTACGTGACGGAATCAAGCGTGCATCGGACTGCATCGATACGGGTGCAGCCTGGTCCAAACTGCGGCTGCTGGCCGAGTTTACCCACGCTTAAGCACGTAATCCACCAGCTCCGCCATATCGTCCACGACGAAATCGGGCGGATACTCCACGAACGTCTCAGGTTGAAAACCGTAAGAAACACCGCAAGCTCGGACTTTCGCATTGCGCGCGGTCTGGATGTCCACGCCGCTGTCCCCGACCATTATGGTGCGCTCGCGCGCTAGCCCGCTTTCGCTCAGCAGCGTCTCAATCCCAATCGGGTCCGGCTTCTTTTGCTCGAAACTATTGCCCCCGTAGACTTGGATGAAATGGCCGTTTAGACCGAGTCCTTCGACCATCGAGCGGCTGATCCGCACCGGTTTGTTGGTCAGCACGGCCATCTTCTCGCCGGCCTCAAGCAAGCGGTCCAACGCATCTCGCACGCCCGGATACAGCCGTGTGTTGTCGAGCATGTGAGCGCGATAATAGTTCATGAAAAACTCCAGCCCACGGGCCACATCAGCTTCGCTGGCTTCCGGCCCCAACGCCCTACGCATCAACATCGGCGCGCCGTTGCCGACATACGACGCCACCAGCGCTTCAGAAATCGGAGAAAGATCCATCAGTCCCCGAGCCGCATTCACTGCATGAACCAGGTCGAGCTTGGAATCCACCAGTGTCCCATCGAGATCGAAGATTAGCAGGCCACGCACCGCAGGACTCATTCTTGCCGCGCACCCTCTGGCTTTTGCGCCGTTTGCGCGGACCAATCCGCTTTCACCTTGTCCTTCGTAGCGGAGAAGGAATCTTTGATTTCACGCGGCGTTAGCACGGCAAAGATCCCCGACACGCTGATCACATAGGGCATCAACTTAGAATTCACCACCGACCCCGGCGGCGGCGATGGCGCAAAGGCCAGCAGCACAGTCACCATGCCGGCGGCGATAACCAACCCGCGCGCCAATCCGAACGTGCCGCCCAACAAGCGGTCCAGCCACGATAGCCCCACCCACCTGAAAAACTTTGCCAGGATTCGCCCTACGATGGCCCCAACAATCAATACGCCGGAAAATATAACAAAGAAGCCGATCAGATTCGCAATCGCGCGCGAACTCACGTAATCGAGGACGTAAGCTCCTACCACTCCATAGAACCAGAATCCGCAGAACAACCCCACGATCATCGCGACGAAACCTACCCCGACACGCGCAAATCCAGCTGCGAAACCTGCCAAAACGGAAACGCCAATTACGACCACCAGTAACAGATCGATCCAGTTCAAAGCGGCTTCCCCGTCAAGACCCGGTAGGCCTCGCGATATTTTTCGCTGGTCCGCTCCATCACCTCCGGAGGCAGGGCCGGCGCCGGAGGTTGCTTGTTCCACTGAATGGATTCCAAATAGTCGCGGACGTATTGCTTGTCGAAGGATGGTTGCGCTCCGCCCGGTTGATAGCTCTCGCGCGGCCAAAAGCGCGATGAATCCGGCGTGAGCACTTCGTCGGCTAACACCAGGCGGTCGCCTACAAATCCGAATTCGAACTTCGTGTCGGCGATGACAATCCCGCGCGTCGCCGCATAGCCAGCAGCCCGTTCATAAATCGCAAGCGTCAAGTCCCTCAGCATCCGAGCCAACGATTCGCCGATCCGCTGAGCCACTGCTTCGTAGGTAATGTTCTCGTCGTGCCCGGATTGCGCCTTCGACGCCGGCGTGAAAATCGGCTTCGGAAGCTGCTCGCTTTCACGCAGTCCCCCCGGCAACGGAATGCCGCAAATTCGCCCGTCCCGCCGGTAATCCTTCCAGCCCGATCCGGAAACATACCCGCGCGCTACGCACTCCACGTCGATCATTTTGGCCCGGTGCACCAACATCGAGCGGCCTTCCAGCAGATCCCGGTAGGGCTGAAACTCGGCTGGGTAATCGCTCACATTTGCCGAAACGAAGTGGTTCGGGACGATGTCTTTTAACTTCTCCAGCCAGAAGATCGTCAGGGCGGTTAGTACCTTGCCTTTATCCAGGATCGGCGTAGGCAGTACATAATCAAAGGCCGACAGTCGATCCGAGGCTACAATCACCAGGAAATCGCCAGCTGCGTAAATATCCCGCACTTTGCCCCGTGCGATCAACTCCACGCCGGGCAAGTGGGTTTCGAAAATGGATGTCAATCTCTACTGGTATCACGATGCGGCGGATTTTTCTAATCGTCACGCTGGCGCCCGCCGGGCAACTGTAAGTTTTGCCGCGTTACCCGAAGGTGTCCGATTGATATCCGGCAATTTGTCGAATGGTCATTTCCGTGCTCCAGTCAGATCGAAGGAGATCATACCGCTATGAATTGGGACACAATTGAAGGCAACTGGAAACAGGTCAAAGGTAAGGCTCGCGAGCAGTGGGGCAAACTGACCGATAGTGACTGGGACCAGGTAGCTGGAAAGAAGGACCAGTTGGTTGGCCGTATTCAGGAGCGTTACGGTATTACCAAGGATGAGGCTCAAAAACAGGCCGACGCTTGGGCCAAAACGCAATCGGACGCCGCTCATCAGCGGGAAGCCCACGTGAGCCCGGACCCGGTAGTTCCCGGAACCAGGCGATAGAAGAACGTTAAACAACTTATGTCGGAGAAGGCCGCTCTCGAAGCGGTCTTTTCTTTTGGGCGGCGTGTTTCGAGCTAGCGCTCGCGAGTTGCCGCGAAGAACCTGGCTCGTCCGGAAATGTTAAGATGAAGCATCAATGACCGTTGAGATCGAGCAGGTCAACCGCTTGCAATCGCTCGATAAGAGGATTGCAGACCTGGAGCGGGAAATCGCTACCTTACCGAAACACATCGCGCTAGTGGAAAAGGCCCTGGATTCGCACCTCCGCCGACTGGAGGCCGACCGCGCCGCACTCGCCGCCAACCAGAAAGAGCGCAAGCAGCTGGAAGATGACGTCAAAGTGGAGACGCAGAAAATCTCCAAGCTCAGAGACCAGATGCTGGGCGCAAAAACCAACGAACAATATCGCGCGTTTCAACACGAGATCACATTTTGCGAGACTTCGATTCGGACCGCCGAGGACCGTAACCTGGATCTCATGTCCCAATCCGAGCCTTTGGACTCGAACGTCAAGAAGGCCGAGGTGGCGCTGAAGGAAGAAAAGCAGCAGGTAGA
>Ga0302326_10015159_pt1 | contig 16232 bp, 12 predicted proteins | sample Palsa_T0_3_FD_202264 | JGI IMG/M metagenome (GOLD analysis project Ga0302326, IMG submission 202264) | Peat permafrost microbial communities from Stordalen Mire near Abisko, Sweden - Palsa_T0_3 | ecosystem: Environmental > Terrestrial > Soil > Palsa > Peat permafrost | place: Sweden: Abisko... | reverse complement strand
CGGATGGTAGCAACGCCCCCCCTCACGGATGTCTGGCGCCGGACTTGGTTAGAGAGCGCGCGACCCCCCGGTACAGTCCACGGAGTGCTCGCGGTCCATCTCCTCTGGACTGACGACGAGGGTGGTCGCTTCCTGCTGTGGGGCGAGGACGGCGACCTGGCGCCGTCCGGCCCGCCACGGCGCGGGCGCAATCCGGCCATCCCGGTGCCGCGGCCGCATCCGTTCACGGCATCGGCAACACGCCTGATCGCCGGCGTCGTCGACAACGCCCCGTCTCTCCACGCTGCGCTGACCGGCGCCGTCGAGGGAACCGAGGTCGTCTGGCTGCCCGGGAGCGCCCATGCGCCCCTCCCCTCACCCGAACTGATCTGGAGCACGCGCCCAGCGGCTCGTCCCAAGCAGGCACCGGGACTCTGGCCCTTCGAAGTGAGCGCACTTCGATTGGATCCCTCGGCGGCGCTGGATGTTGCGCTGGCCCTGAAGGGAGTTGGGTCGCCCGAACTGCACGCCGGCGCCTCGCTGTCGACGTTCTCCGTCCTGGCTGCTCTCGCCCTCGAGATCGTGGCGGCGGGCCGGGTCCTGCCGGATCTGCGGCTGGGTCCCGATGGGCCCGAGGCCAGGTGGGAACCTCTCCTGAACGGCGCGGACGACGAACGCGTGCGCATCGTGGCCAGCACACTCCCTCCGGTCTGCCGTTCGCTTACGGCTGAGGGCGTTCCGCCCGAAGGCATCGTCCGTGGCGCCCTCGCTGCGTTCGTCGATGCGGTGACCCGGGACACATTGACCGCGCCCCGGGGGTCGGTGATCCGCTTGCCTCGTCGTGACGCCGACTACGCAGCTCCGGCCCTCGAGTCCTGGCTGATCGCGTTGGCGTCGAAATCGCCGCACGTGGTCGCCGACCCAAGCGAGCTGGCCAAGCTGGAAGACCTGGTGGCGGAATGGCGCGCCGATGCGGCGTCTCGCGCCGGGTCCTGGCGGTTGTGCCTCCGTCTGCAGGAACCGGCACCGACCGGTGACGCCGTCGGTTTCGACCAAACGGCCGTCGATTCAGGAGACGACGTGTCGACGTCGTGGAGTTTGGAGTTCCTGCTGCAGGCCACGGATGATCTCAGCCTGGTCGTCAACGCCGAAGAGGTGTGGCGGGCCGGCGACCAGTTGCAGCGGGCCAGCCGGTCGCTCAGCGCCCCCCACGAGGTCTTCCTGGCCGAGTTGGGTCGGGCGGTGCGCATCTATCCAGAGCTGGAGCAGGCGCTGCGCCAACCCACGCCGACGGGCCTCGCCCTCGACCTGGACGGTGCCCACCGCTTCCTCACCGGTGCCGCGCCCGCCCTCGAGGTGGCCGGGTTCGGCGTGCTCCTGCCATCGTGGTGGGGACGTCCCCAGGCCCGCCTGGGCGTGCGGCTCAAGACCACGTCACCTGCCACCTCATCCCGAGGTGCGAGCTCGGGAGGCCTCCTCAACCAGGACGGCATCTGCGCCTTCGACTGGGAAGCCGCACTGGGCGACCAGCAGATCGACCAGGCCGAGCTCCTGCGACTGGCCAAGCTGAAAGCGCCTCTGGTCAATGTCCGCGGCCAATGGATGGAATTCCGACCGGCCGAGGTGGAGCGCCTGGTGCGCTTTCTGGGGGCGCAGCCCAAGGGCGCGGCCGAGCGCACCATGACCATCGGCGAAGTGCTTCAGGTGGCGTCGGGCGTCGGCCCCGAGCAGCCGGGCGTTCCGCTGCTCGGTATCTCCGCCGAAGGTCCCCTGGGGGCGCTGCTGCGCGGCGAGCTCGAGGGAATGCTCGACGTCCGTCCCACTCCCGACGGTTTTGTCGGCGAGTTGCGTCCCTATCAACAGCGCGGTGTGGCCTGGCTCCAGATGCTGGAGCGCTTCGGGTTGGGAGCCTGCCTGGCCGACGACATGGGTCTGGGCAAGACCGCCACCGTGCTGGCCCTGCTCCAGGCCGAGCACCTGACTGCGACACAGGAACGTGGACGGAGCAAGAAGGCCGCAGCCGCCGGTCGTGGGCCGACACTGGTGGTGTGCCCCACGTCGGTGGCCGGCAACTGGGCGCGCGAGTCGGAGCGCTTCACACCCGACCTTTCGGTGATGATGCACCATGGCGCCACCCGGGCCCGGGAAGCCGCCTTCGAGAAGTTGGCTCTGGCGGCGGACATCGTGATCACGACCTACGCCCTGGCCACCCGCGACCGAGCGGTCCTGGCCAAGGTGCCGTGGCGGCGCATCGTGCTCGACGAGGCCCAGAACGCGAAGAATCCTGAGGCCAAGCAGACCAAAGCCGTGCGCTCCCTGCCGTCGCCCCGAAAGATCGCGCTCACCGGCACCCCGGTCGAGAACCACCTAGGTGAGCTCTGGTCGATCATGGAAATTCTCAACCCCTCGCTTCTCGGGTCCGCCGCATCCTTCCGGGAGCGTTTCGTGATCCCGGTCGAGCGGTTCCGGGACGAGGAGGCGGCCGAACAGTTGCGACTACTCACCCGGCCGTTCATTCTGCGGCGGCTCAAGACCGACCGCTCCATCGTCCCGGACCTGCCGGAGAAACTCGAGATGAACGAGCTGTGCACGCTCACCAAGGAGCAGGTCACCCTCTACCAAGCCGTCGTCGACGACATGCTGCGCCGCATTGAGGACTCAGACGGCATCACCCGGAAGGGATTGGTGCTCACGGCCATGCTGCGCCTCAAGCAGGTGTGCAACCATCCGGCGCAGTTTCTGGGAGACGGCTCCGCACTCCCCGGTCGCTCCGGCAAACTCGAGCGCACCGCTGAAATTCTCGATGAGGTGCTCGACTCGGGTGAACGCGCGCTGGTGTTCACGCAGTTCTCCGGGATGGGCGCCCTCCTGGTCGAGTACCTGTCGTCCCGACTCGGTTGCCGGATCGCCTATCTCCACGGCGGCGTGCCCCGGCGCCAACGCGACGACATGGTGGAGGAGTTCCAGAATCCGGACGTTGACGTCCCGATCATGGTCCTCTCCCTCAAGGCCGGTGGGACAGGTCTCAACCTGACAGCCGCCAACCACGTGATCCACTTCGATCGATGGTGGAATCCGGCGGTGGAGAACCAGGCCACCGATCGCGCCTTCCGCATCGGGCAGCGCAAAGATGTCCTGGTGCGCAAGCTCGTCTGTGCCGGCACGCTCGAGGACAGGATCGACCAGCTGATCGCCTCCAAACGCGATCTGGCCGAGCGCGTCGTGGGCGCCGGCGAAGGCTGGCTCACCGAGCTGTCCACGGACGACCTGGCTGACGTCCTGCGACTCTCGGCCCAGGCCGCGGTCGGCTCATGAGGCCGCCCCGCAAGAAGCCGGGCGCTGCTCGTGAGGCCGACCGAAATCACGCCTCGCCGGCCGCGATCGGCGATCTACAGGCGCTGATCGATCAGGTCCAGGCGTTGCGGCGGCGGCACAAGGCGCAACCGTCAGCCCAGGGTGCGGCTGAACTGTCCCGGCTCCGGGCGCGCCTGCTCGAAGCACTCGACCTCGACGAGGACGACAGCGCAGGCGAGGGTGAAGAGAGCGGGCAGATCGACGACGTCTTCGACCCTGATGACGACGAGGCGGGGTTCGACGCCGACATCGACGAGGTGTGGGAAGAGGACGAGTCGGGTGAGTGGCGCGCCCGCCGGGACTGGTCCAAATTCACCGGGGCCAAGCGGATCCCCGTCGATGACGGACTGGCGCTCCGGAGCCGAAGGGGCGCCATCGGCGAGAACTGGTGGTCCCGGCGGTTCCTCTCCGCCGTCGAATCGATCCTGACGGGCGGGCGTCTCACCCGGGGCCGCACGTATGCCCGCCAGGGACAGGTGATCGACCTCGGTATCGGGTCCGGTCTTGTCGTGGCGCAGGTCCAGGGCAGCCGCCGCGCCCCGTACGGGGTCCAGATCTCCATGCCGGCGGTGAACGACGCCCGCTGGAGCGCCATCATCGAAACGCTGGCCGGACAAGCCGGATACGCCGCCCGCCTTTTGGCCGGCTCGTTGCCCCACGAGATCGAGGACGTCTTCACAGAAGCCGGCGTGGCCCTGTTCCCCGAGCGGGGCTCGCATCTCGTCGCCAACTGCACCTGCCCGGACTGGGCCACGCCCTGCAAACATGCGGCGGCCGTGTGCTACCTCATGGCCGAGGCGTTCGACGATGACCCCTTCCTGTTGCTGGCGTTCCGGGGCCGCGAACGCGAGGCGCTACTCGACGAATTGCGCGAGCGACGGGGCGGGGCGAATGACGAAGCCGCCACCGGGAGTCCGGCTTCCTCGGTAGCGGAGATGCCCGCACCACCCCTCGCAGAGCACCTCTCCGACTTTTGGAAGGCCGGCCCTGCGTTGGCCGATGTGCACTGTCTCCCCCGCGCCGCGGAGGTGCCCGAGGCGGTACTGCGCCTGCTTCCCCGGGGCACACTGGTGGTGCGGGGGCGAGACGTCGCCGACCTCCTCGAGGCCGCCTATTTCCGGTTGACCAGCGATGCCGAGGCGCGTGCCTTCACGCCACCGTCGTAGCGGGCGTCTCACGGTCCGGGCCACAGCACAAAGTGCCGGGAACGTTCAGCTCGGTGATACCCAGCCGCGTGCGGTGATGAGTGGAAGATCCAGATAGGTCACGATGCCGGGTCGGGCGGCACAGACGCTTGGGATCGCATTGACCGCAGGAAGGGCGGTCATAATCATGCCAAGGATCATGAAGTCGCTGAACGTCTGCGCTTGGAAGTCGGAGGGAGGATAAACCTCGAGCTTGGTGCGGACACATGGTCTTCCCTGAATGTCGATGATGTAGCCGTGTTCGATCGACCAGTCCGGGTCCAGGTGTTCGCCTTTACGCCAACGAGCGTTCAAGGCGATCACGGTCCGGCCGGCACGCCGTCCTTGCCAGCTGATGGAAACGCCCGCAACATGGCCCGCCGGAATCGACCATGATCCGAGGTCGAGGTCTCGGGTCGTCTGGGCATATTCAGCTTCGCACACGATGTCGTCCAGCTCGAGGCGGAGCGCATCGGCCACAAGGCGCACGGCGTCACCAAAAACCGCCGTGCCGGACTCAGTCATCGCAGGGAGTCCTGGATCGTCGAGCGGGCGGGCGAATCCGACCGGGAGTTCGGTCTCAGGCGAGTCATAGCCGGTGGAATCAACAGATTCGGTGATGGTGATGGAGTCGATGCGGTCGCAGATGTTCGCCGACACGACGCCGAGGAGGTTGGCCAAACCGGGATTCATGCCCGAGCCGAAGATCGAACTGTGTCCGCGATCGCAGGCCTCGAGGATCCTCTCTCGGTCGGCCCCGAACGCGTCGCCAGTGATGAACGCTGCGGTTGTCACGACGTTTACGCCGGCCTCGAGGATGGCGACGAGTTCGTCGACGTCGGGCCACTTTGGGTTATAGACGACGCAGTCGGGACGGAGGGCGAGGAGCGCGGCGCGGTCGTCCGTCGCGAAGACTCCCAGCGGCTCGTCGAGCCCACAGAGCTCGCCAACATCGCGTCCGACCTTGTCGCCAGACCAGGCGTAACAGCCGACAAGCTCGAACTCGGGGTTGGCACAGATCGCGATAACGGACCTCCGTCCGACGTTGCCGGTCGTCCACTGGACGACGCGTCTGGCTCGCGAGGTGGTCATCGTTGTCTCTTTCGCGACGGCAGACAGGTCCAGATCGTCTTTGGTCTCAGAGGGTCGGGATGCCGTCGCGCTTTGGTCGTAGCGCGCCGATTGCCGGGGTGTTCGGAATGTGCAGCGCGTCGACGATTCCCGGTTCAGCCGCGCACACCCAGGGGATGGCGTTGACGGCTCGCATCCCCGTTGCGAGGAGGCCGTGGGGGGTCGAGTCCTCGTTGGCGTTGAATCCGACTTCGAATTCGGCGTCGAAGCTCGGCTCACCTTCGATGATGACCCGCCACACACCGTCGATCCCGCCCGCACGGCTCTTCGGCCATTCCGGCGCAACGTCGTCGCACATTCGGTCGATGTGTTCGATGGTAATGACTTCCTCTCCGTCGACCACACCGATGCATCGGAACCAGATCGCACCGACCGTCCCTGGCTCGACCACGCCGGAGGCAGTTTCAAGTCGACGCGGAGCGGGGGCGAACTGACACGACTCACGGATCTCGTCGAGCTGCGCCCCGAGCGCCTCCGCGACCATCGTGACCGCCGCACCCCAACCGAACTTGATGACACCGGGCATCATGACTCCTCCCTGGTAGTCAAGCGGTTGGCCGAAACCGAAGAGTTCACGCATCTCGTAGACCAAATTGTCGCGGGAGTAGTCGGTGATCTCGAGCCCGCGGATCGAATAGATGCGGCTGGACATGGATGTGAGTGCGACAGCGAAGAGGTCGCAACCGAAGCCGGGTTCGATGCCCGTGGCGTAGATCGAGCTGCCGCCCTGATTCGCAGAGACCTCAAGGCGCGTCAACGCGGACTCGCGCATGGATCCGCGCGGGTAGACCAGACCGGGGAGCGACGTCGTCACGATGTTCTTTCCGGCCTCGAGAATGCGGCAGAAGTCCTCTATGGCTTCCCGGGGCCGGTTGGTCGCAGGTCCGGTATAGACGACGCAGTCTGCGTCGCCTCCCAGTATCGCGTCCTTGTCGCGCGTCGAAGTGACTCCGAGCGAGCCGATCTCGGCGAGGGCACCGGCGTCCTGGCCGTCTTTTGATTCCGAATGGACCCAGACGCCGACAAGATCAAGGCTCGGTCGATCAGCGATGGCTCTGATCGCGAGCTTGCCGACTCGCCCTGTAGCCCAGACGACGACCTTGTACCTTCGATCAGGTGTATCAATCGGGTTCTGTGTCATTGTGCGCTCCTTAGCTTCGCCGTCCCATTTGGTCGCTGTGATGGGACGTATCAACGGCGCGGGGACCTGTCGCCATGTCCGCGGCTTTCGAGATGCATCGTCAGCAGATCAACGAGCGCGCGCCGCTCGTGCGTGAAGTCGAGTGGCTCTTTGACGACCATCTGCGCCAACGCGAGGCCGCGCAGAGCGGCCCAGAACAGGTTGCCAATTGCTTGGCGCCTTCGTCCCCGACCGAGGGGATCGAGAGCACGTCCGAGGCGGGCCAACTGGTCCGCGAGGTCGGAAAGGTGCTCTTCGAGCCACGGCTCGCGGCTGGCTCGTGTGGCAACAAGGATCTCAAACGCTGCGAGCGATGCCGGATTGCTGAATGCATTCCAGCCTGCATCGACGACGGCCTGCACGCGCTCGCGCACCGAACCACCCGGTAGACCCACATCGTCGATCGCTTCACGCAGTTGGTCGTACCCGTGGTCGACCACAGCCATGAGCACGGCGTTGCGATCGCCAAAGTGATATTGGATCACACCCCACGTCACACCGGCGCGTTCGGCGATATGACTCGCAGATATCGCAGCGAATCCCTCTTCGCGAACGCATCGGATCGTCTCGTCAATTATGAGTTGGCGGGTCCGGTCACCTCGGGTCTGGCCCTTTACAGCTCGTCGCGTGGGAGCGGTCCGACGAACCGGGCGCACGTCAAGGGTCGTCATGGCATGAGCCCGCGTACCTGTGAAATGGGCAGATCGCGCAATGAGACAAGGCCCGGTGGCGCGGCACACACCACCGGAATCGCGTTGACGGCTTTCATGGCGGTGGAAATCACACCCGCCTCGTTGTGATCGGTTCCATCGAGACCGACGTGGGTGTTGATCTCGACCCCAGGTCGGCCAGCCACGACCACCCGGTGCACGCCAGAGCGTCCTTCGGGCGGAAAGGGCCACTCGGGCGCCGCAGCCTGGGTGAGACGGTTGATGTGTTCCATCGTGATCACGGTGCGGCCGTCTACGATGCCTTCCACGGTGAACCGGACTGCCGCAACCCGTCCCGGATCGACATGCATCATGGTGCAGTCGATCGGCTCGGTCGCCGTCCACCGTTCCACACGCTCGCGTATCTCATCGAGCTCTATGCCGAGTTCATCGGCCAACAACTGGACCGGACCGCCCCAGATGGAGCGCAGCACGCCGGGGAGGAAGAGCGTCGGGACGTGCTCGGGCGGCGTGCCGAATCCGAAGCTGACGCCGGTGAACTCGGCGTCGTCATACGTTCCGTAATCGAAGATCTCCTGGACGAGAACGTGGTCTGCCCGATCGACCAGGCTTAGCGCCGCCAGGGGCAGGAGATCGCCTGAGAATCCGGGATCAATGCCGTTGATGTAGATCGTGGAGCCTCCCTCTGCGCAGGCGCTCTCGAGGGGGTCACGCAGCCAAGCGTCGGCGTGCGGAGGGTAGACGAGCCACACCAGGGATGTCCCCACGACATTCGTGCCCGCCGTCAGAAATGCCGTCAATTCCTGGAGCGCCACATCGGGTCGCGTCTCAGCCTGCGATGTGTATACAACGCAGTCCGCTCTCAGGCCGACCAGTGCCGCGAGATCGTCGGTTGCGACCACTCCAGTGGGCTCCGCTAGCCCGCACAACTCTGCCGCGTCACGACCGACCTTCGCGGGGCTAGCCGCATGCAGACCGATGAGCTCGAGCTCGGGTCGTTCGATGATGGCCCGCAGCGAGTGCCGGCCGACATGCCCGGTGGAGAACTGCACCACTCGCAGGGTCACAGCGTCCTTCCTCAGAGCAAGTCGGTGATGGTCTTGAGCCCGGCTTCGTACAGGACGCCGGGCAACATGCCACCATCGATTTCGATCGTCGTGCCGTTGATGTAATCAGCCTCGCCATTGCAGAGGAAGACACAGGCTCGACCGACCTCACTCGGCTCGCCGGCGCGGCCGAGCGGCACGAGCGCGAAGTATTCCGAACCCGTCGGATCATCGGGAGGCAGTACGAACGCACGGAAGTTCTCGGTCATCGTGGGTCCGAGCGCGAGGCAATTGACGCGGGCCCTCGGCCCCCATTCCTCCGCCAACGAACGCGTCAAATGGTTCAGTCCGGCCTTCGCCGCACCGTACGACACGAGCGTCGGGCTGCCGGCTGGATGGCCCGCGCCACTCGAGATATTGATGATCGATCCGGTCCCGTTCTGTGTGTGCATCTGGCGGTAGGCCCGAATGGCGAACCACAACGGACTGATGAGGTTCATCTGCACCGCGAAGGCATGGAACAAGACGGTGCGTTCGAACTCGTCGTCACTGCGCGGGGCGCCCTGGAGCTTCTGAACGAGCTCCGGAACCGCCTCGACGTGCGGTGAAGGCACGGTTCCTCCCGCGTTGTTCACGAGAATATCGAGGCGCCCGTACGTATCGACGACCCGCTGCACGAAGGCGTCGATTGCCTTGTGGTCGGCCTGATCGCACACCCACTGTTCCGACCGCTCAACCCCATCCGGCACAGTGTCGGCTCCGGGCAGGCCCGGTAGCTCGGACCGAGAGCACCCCACGACCGTCGCGCCGGCGAGCAGCAACTCGCGGGCGATGCCGACCCCTACACCACGACTCGTCCCGGTAACGATCGCGACTTTGCCGTCGAGCGAACCCATCGGACCCCCAAAATAATGAACTCTTCTATTACATTGGGAACTCTATAGTTAGCCCGTCCATCAATCAAGCGGCGAGCTCTTGCCCACCAGGCGTTACCGGGCCGAGCCCCGCTGAGCACCGAGTGAAAGCAGCACGCCATGAACGCTCCACCAAGGCTCCATCACGTCGTGTTCTGCGTCGAACCCGCCAATCAAGACGCAGCAGCGGATGTCTGGCGCAAACTCGGCTTCGAGTTCGTCGAGATCCTGCTCGATGACGTCTCGCTGCGCGTTCTACTCGACTGGACGCGAGGGATCGAGATCATCTCACCGACGACAAGCGATGCGACCGTGTGCGCGGCGCGTGCGTTCCTCAATGACCAGGGAGAAGGTGTCTATTCCGTCGTGGTGCACACTGACGCAATCAGCGCTGCGACGGACGGCCTGCGGCGCTGTGGAGCCGAACTTACGTACCAGCAAAGCCGGAGTGGAGACGGCTATACGCTTGAGGAAGCGATGTTCGCTCCGGTGTTCGGAATGCCGATCACACTGCTCGAGACCGACCTCGCCGGATAATGGTGATCCTAAGAGCTCGCCGAGGCCGGGTTTAAGATGGACCCGCCCGTCAGAGGGCCATGTGCTGCACGGGAAAACGACCTCGCCTCAACGGGCACCCGCCATGAGGAGGGACCCCATGATGCGGGCACTGAGAAAGGGAGCGCGCTCATGACCGGACGATCGGGCGACGAACTCAGTGAGCAATCCCCAGCCGACCACGCAAATGGGATGATCGACGAGGCTGAGGAAGAGTCCTTTCCGGCCAGTGATGCACCGACCTCCTGGTCGGGACAAGATCCTCGAGACCAGGACGTTGACGAGGCTGAGGAGCGCTCGTAGGCCACTGCGTCGTGCCCGATCCCGCGCTCACGCCAGCGAGTGGTTCTCCCGCAGGAACTCAGCGAAAAGGGGCACGGTGAAGTCGACCCGTCCCCGCCGGGGGCTCCAGATCAACCCCTTTTGGATCAACCCTTCCCGATGCATGGAGACCCGGCGCTGGTCGTTGACCCCGAAGGCTTGTGCGACCTCGCCGACCGGGTACGGCCCCTCCCCGAGTGACGCCATCGCGGAGAGGTAGCGCTGCTCGGTGTCCGTGGCCATTTCGAACCGGGTCCCGAAGAAGTTGCGGGCCAGGCTGTCCTGGACGATCTCCCGGGCCCCGTCGAGGTCGGTGAGCGTGATCGGCGTCGCCTCGGCATAGTTCCAGAGCTCCCGCCCGTATTCCTGAATGAAGTACGGGAAGCCGGCCGCTTCGGCCACGATCTGCCGGGCCGCGTCCTCGTCGTAGTTGGCCCCTGCTGCCGAAGCAGGTCCGATCAGAGCCGACCGAGCGGCGGGTTCGGACAGGCGGCCGAGTTGCTCGTACGTAAAGAGGCGGTCGGCATAGGGCTTGGCCGAAAGCAGGCGGACGCGCAGGTCGGGCAGCCCTGCACCCACCATGGCCACCGGCAGGCCGGCCCGACTGATGGCCTGGAAGGCCATGCAGATGGCGCTCAGCGAACCGGCATCGAGGTTCTGCATCTCGTCGATGAGGAAGAGGGCGCCCATCTGGTTGGCCTGAGCCACTTCACCGATCTCCCGGAACAGACCGGCCAGGTCCTGCTCGGGATCTCCCGAGTCGGCCACACCTGCCGCGGCGTCGACATCGAGCTTGATCTCGATCGCACCGGGAATGGCGATGCTGAAGGCCTTCACCACGGAGAGGGCGCGCTCGATGCGCTGCTTTGCTCGATGCCGCCGGCTCATGTTCACCAGGAGGCGATTCGCCATGCGGGCGAAGGTGGTGCGGAAGTCGGCGTTCGAGCCGACTTCCTGGACGTCGGTCGTGGCCCATCCGGCCTCACTGGCGAGGACGTCGAACTCCATGAGCAGCACCGTCTTCCCGACCCCGCGCAGGCCCGTATAGATCAGGCTCCGCTCGTAGGCGCCGGCGTCGAGACGCTCCACCAGGCCTTGGAAGCTCTCCAGTTCCTCGTCCCGTCCGGCCAGGGTGCGGGGCTTCCTCCCTGCTCCCGGCGTGTAGGGGTTCTCGCGCTTGTTCATGTCTGCTCCCCGAATCGAAAGGATTCTAAAGAACACCTTAGAATAGGTTAGAGACCCGTGGTGGGATGCCTACTTTCTAAGAAACACACTAGAAAGTACGAGAAAGCGACCGGGCATCCCAAAACATCGGATCCGATCAGTCGCTAGGCGATCCCAAAGGGCGTGAAGGTCTCGAAGCCGGGTTCGAGGCGGGGGTCCGGTAATCGAAACGCCCGCAGTCGGGTTGGCTCGGCGATCGGTTGGGACTGCCAGCCGGTATTGAGCTCGAAGTAGCGAACCGCGGTGGCCACCGACGGCCAGTGGCAGTCGTCGAGCACGACCAAGCCCCCGGGACGAACGAGTTCCCGCAGGAAGAAGAGGTCGACGAAGACATTGTGAAAGATGTGGCTGCCGTCCACGAACGCGGCATCGGCAACCAGACCCTCCGTCACGAGACGCGGGAGCACCAGCTGCGACCGTTCGCGCAGGAGCGAGCAGCGGTTCCCGAGGCCCGCCGCCACGATCGCGTTCCAACCGGCGTCCTCGAACAGGTCTTGGTAGGCGTCAATGATCAGATGCCACGTCTCAGAGTGTCCCTCCGAAACCAGTGCTTCTTCGATGGCCAGGGCTGAGCCGCCATAGGCGAGACCGATCTCGACCACGACCCGCGCCCGTTCGGCCATGAACAGGTCGCGCAGCACGTCGCAATCTGCTCGGGGTAGGCCTACGAGCGCGAAGTCTCCGTCGGCCCTTTCGCTTTCGGGGCCCGCGTCGTCCAGCATCTGGCGTGCCTGGCGGATGGCTGTCAGGAGTCCTCCATCCACTGGCACCGGCAAAGCATCGCTGATTCCCGCACCCTCCGCGTGGCTCGTCCGTCGTGGCAGCTAGCAGAGGGAGGGGTCGTAAGGGGGCAGCGACGACGGAGCTGGCGGTTGCGCCGTCGCCCTACCGGGTGGAGTGGTCTGCGGGTTCGTGGTGTTCGTGGTCGTGGTGGGAACGGCGATCGGGTATCCGTATTGATCGAGTGGGGGCGTGGCTGCCGCAGCGGCGGGCCCGCCGAGGAATTGCGCAATGGTGTCGACGTAGTCGTTCGGCGGCTCGGTGTTCACCAACTCGACGTCGCCGGCCGGAGTGCCCGACTGGCCCACGGTAGGCAACGACCAGGTCTGCAGGCTGCGCGCGGAGAACGCGTGGTAGCGGGCGATCAAGTCGTACAAGGTGCCCAGGGTGAGTTTGTTGTCGATGACGATGTTCCGCTTCACCGAGTCGACCAGAGACTGCAGGGTGAGCGGGTTGTAGGTGGATTTGGCTTTCTCGATCATGGCTTCGATGATGACGTTCTGCCGCAGGATCCGACCGAGGTCATAGGAAGGGTCGATCTGCCACTCCCCGTCGGCGAAGTACTCGTAATAGCGGGAACGGGAGAGAGCCAGGACCTGAGCGCCGTTCAACTCCTGGCAACCCGTTTGCGTGACGGCGAGGCCCGATTCGTTGACGCCGTCGTTGTCATCGCGGACGGGGTACCTGAAGTCCAGCTTGATGCCGCCCAGCGCCTTCACGGAGTCGATCACGCCATCGAAGTCAATGACGATCCAATGACTGATGGAGATGCCGAACGTGTTCTGGATCGTCTCGATGAGTGCTTCGGGCCCGTTGTTGAAGGCCGCATTGATCTTCTCGGGCCCGTCCAGCCCGGTGCTGGGTGACAAACCCGACGTGGTGACGTAGGTGTCGCGGGGAATGGAAAGGACGCGCGCCGTTCCGGCGACCGGATCGATCCGGAAGATCTTGATGGTGTCGCTGCGCTGCCCGCCGATGGCCGAAGCAGTCCCGAACGACGAGGCCGCTTGTCCGGTGTTGCCGGCGCGCGAGTCCGACCCGATGACCAGGAGGTTGTACGGCTTGCCGGCGGCGACATGCACGCAGGCGTGGCACGGTGCCTTGCGCACCTGGTCGAACTGGTAGCGGACGTAGGCATACCCGATCCCGACGATCGCCACGGCCGACGTGACGAGAATGGTGATGGCCACCACGATCTTGCGGCGCAGGCTCCAACGGGGTTTGCCATTGCGGCGCCGGGATCTGTGCCGGGTCGACACGCTGTCGATGCGATCGCCGAGAGCCGGCAATCGATGTTCGTTGGCCATCGGCCGGGTCGTTCGCACTTCGTCGATCTGGTCTCCCAGGGCGCGCAGCCCTTCTTCTGCGGGACCTCGTTCGTGTGCTTTGCGTGGCACCCTCGGCCTACGGGTAAACGGATCCGGGCGCTGGTTGCTTCCCCGTGCCGTACGGCCACGCGGGCGGCAATGGGGGCGCACCGTGCGGGACCGACTGCGACGAATCGGCGATCCCGTCGAAGATGAAGTCGGAATACTCCTCCACTTGGCCCGATGTGAGAGGAGCGGACACGTGGCCCGCTTGGACCGCGCCGGCCGCGGATCCAGAGAGGCCAGCGCCTGCGGTGACAGTGGTCCGCAACTCGAGCAGTTGTGACGTTGCTACATCGAGGATCGCCTGCACGGCCATCCCCGCGTAGTCCGCCGGAATGGACAACAGGGTACCGGTGCGGTCCGTGCCTACCGTCCTCGCCGAGCCGCGATCGCGCACGCCGGGGATGGTGGCCATGAAGCGCAGGAGTGCGGCTCGTTGGGTCGACGAAGCCCCGCTCTGGAGAAAATCTGCCGCAGTGACGAACTCCCAGACCGCATCCCTCCCGTAGGAACGGTCGATCGTCAGATAGGACTGGTTGGCGAAGTACGCCGCCATCCGCGAGGCCTTCGTCGGAAGATCGGCCACGTCGTAATAGGTGGCGGTGCCGCCCGCGCCGAACCCGCTCTCCAGCGGCTGGGACCCGTCGGCCTCCCAGGCCTCCCGATCGGCGCCCGACACGAAGCGGGGCACGCCGACTATTTCCCACGTACTGGCGCCCGGCCCACCCGGTACGGACCACACCTGATGCACTTCTTGGACGTAGAAACGCTCGACCCGCGCGTCGGGGGTGGATCCGGTGCCGTCGATGGACCCCTCGAGGGTGCGGACGAAGAGGAACTGCCCCGGACCGGGGACGAGCGCGGGTTCGCTCACCGCCGCCTTGGCGGCTTCCTTGAGAAGGGCGCCGGCCGAGGCGGGAGGAGTGCCGAGCTGCGCGTTCCACGGCGCCACGACCAATCCAACGGCGACGGCGGCGGCAACAAGGACACCTGCGGCCGCGACGCGTCTGTGGCCGTGCCGATGGCGCCGGGCATCGTCACCATGTCCCGGTCCCGGGCCGGCGGATGGGTGGGCGGCCACTATCTCGTCGACCGTGACGGCATCGGCGCCGGAGTCGATGAACTGGCGGATCTCCTCACGGAGCTCAAGCATGGTCGGGTACCTCCATCGAGCTTCTGAGGCTGCGCAGGCCTCGTTCGAGGTGACTCTGGACGGTCGTGACCCGGATGCCGGTCAGTTCGGCGACCTCACGCATCGTCCAGTCGAACCCGAGGATCAGGACCACGGCGATCCGCTGGCGCTCGGAGAGCGCGGCCAGGGCAGCGCCCAGAGCGGGCTCGATCCACGGTTCGGCGTAGTCGTTCCGCACGAACGACACGGCGACCTTGCGGCGGCGCATGCTGCTCTGGCCGACCCGGAAGAGGTAGGCCACCTTGTTCTGCACGCGCCCGATGCGGCCCCAATTCTCCCAGGACCAACTCAGCGCATCCGCCGTTGCCTCGCGCCCGCGCTCGAACCCGTAGGCTGCAATCAGCGCCCGCCGGAGGCGGGGCTCGACGTCCTGCACGAATGCCTCGAACTCCGGGCGCTGAGCCTGGTCCACGAACCCCTCTCATCATCCTGTACCCCTATAGAGCAACGAGAGCGGCCCTTTTACGTCACGCCTGGCGACGTGATCCGGTTTACGTCACGCCCGAAAAGACGGGAGACCTGCCCCAGCGACGGCCCGGTAAGTTCGGGCCGTGGTCGAAGGCTGGGAGTGGGATCCCTCGCTGTACGAGGGGAGCGCACCGTTCTATGCCGTGGGCCGGGTGCCCTACCCGGCCGAGGTGGCGGCCGTTCTCCACCGTGAGCTGGGGCTGGACGGTAGCGGGCGCCTCCTCGATGTGGGCTGCGGCCCCGGTCCGTTCGCCCTCTTGCTGGCCGATCTCTTCGCCGAGGTGGTGGGCGTGGACGCCGATGCCGGCATGATCGAGGAGGCGGGCCGCCAGGGTCGTGCGGTCGGTGCCGACAACGTGCGCTGGGTCTGCATGCGGGCCGAGTCCCTCCCGGCCGGGTTGGGGACATTCCGTCTCGCCAGCCTGGCCCAGTCGTTCCATTGGATGGATCGTCCGCGCGTGGCGGCGATCCTCCTCGGCATGCTCGAGCCCGGAGGTGCGGTCGTCCACGTCGGTGCGTGGACCCACCGCGGCATGGGAAGCGAAGGCGACCTCCCAGGGCCGACACCGCCCTGGGATCGCATCGACGAACTGGTGGCGTCGTACCTGGGTCCGGTCCGCCGGGCCGGCCGAGGGATCCTCCCGGCCGGAACGGCATCGGACGAGGACGAGGTCTTCCCCGCGGCCGGTTTTGCAGGTCCCACACGGATCACGATCGACTGGAGGGAGGCGTTCGTCCGGTCAGAGGATGAGATCGTGGCCTCGGTGTTCTCCCTGTCCAGCGCCACGCCGCACCTGTTCGGGGCACGAATGGGCGCCTTCGAGCAGGACCTGCGCTCGCTCTTGCGCAGCGCCACTCCCAAC
>Ga0302326_10015158_pt1 | contig 16232 bp, 10 predicted proteins | sample Palsa_T0_3_FD_202264 | JGI IMG/M metagenome (GOLD analysis project Ga0302326, IMG submission 202264) | Peat permafrost microbial communities from Stordalen Mire near Abisko, Sweden - Palsa_T0_3 | ecosystem: Environmental > Terrestrial > Soil > Palsa > Peat permafrost | place: Sweden: Abisko... | reverse complement strand
CTTTGAGACGACGCTTTGGCGGCTGAAGGGCTGCGGGTTTCTCGAATCAATCGATGAATTGAAGGCCCGCGCAAGCGAAATGTCGCCGGAAAACCGTACCAAGCTCGGCGCCCGCACCGACGAGCGCTTGGCACTCCCCGCCGAGTTTGCGCGGATGCTAGATGCGGCGCTCGAACGGCAGATAATCTCGAAGAAACGCTTTGACGAACTTAGCGGAAGGTCGGCCGAACCCGAGGTCGCCTTCTAACGTGGCGATCGTCGTCAGCGACGCAGGCCCACTCATCGCGTTTATCGACGCCGACGCATTTGAAGTGCTCATCTTGCAGTCGAGATGATCATCGTCCCGGTCGAAGTGGGAGCCGCCGTTCTGCAGCGGTTCGCTGAATTGCGCCAGCAATTAGATTCCGGCGAATCGGAGGCTTGCTCTTGCAGAGCTCAAAGGCTTACCACTACTCGTCGACGAGCGCGCCGCCAGCAACATTGCCGCTGCCCGCGGGCTCATGATCTTTTCAACCGCAGACGTTTTTGCCAACTCGTCGATTCGAAACGCATAACCACGAAACGCGCTCGAAGGATCGTGCAACGAATGCGAGACCTCGGAACGTTCATGCCCGACATACGTTTTTCGGCGTAGCTCTGGGCGACGTGACGGTAGACCAAACGTGAGCGCTTGGCGGACACTGGCGCTGTACGTAGCCGCGGTCACGCTTGGCACAACATGTTGTGCACTGCCGTCCGTCCGGACACAACGAACTTCCGTTCGCCTGGTCCCGGACTTTACAGCACGCTATACTGACGCGGCGATGCTAGCCAATGTGGCCGATCTTATTGACTTTTCGGGGCTGGCACCGTCGCGCGCGGCGACAGCGGAAATCGTGGCGGATCCATGCGCACTGTGCGGAGCGATGCCCCTTGCGCCTGATGCCTCCCTAAACGCGACGCTTCTGTGGTTGGAGATCAACGCGCCGGAGGATGCCCTACGAGTCCGTGCGGACGTCGAAAAAGAGCGCAACGAAATCGCCGCAGCGACGACCGGTGGTCGGTCGGGCGGCCCAATGGACGAGCCCATTCGTTGGACGGACGAACGCAGCCGCATCGCCGCCGACTCGCGCGTGGAGGCGGGGTACGCCATGCCCATTTCATTCCTGCAAAGCGCTTGCGCTAGAATGGATGCTGCGCTCGATGAGTTTGTGCCCGATGCTTTTTTGGCCGCCATCTGCGGAAACTGCGCGTGCGCGACCTATCCCGTCGAGTCCTTTGCGCCCCGATTACAAGAACTCTACATCCAGCGACACACTGAGGGCAACGAGGCCGCGGCACGGCGGCAGCCGTCCTGGGATCTCGCTGAACGGTTCATCCTGCTTGTCGCGGATATCGCCGCACAACATCGCGATGTCGCCTAGCGCGCGCGCTGTCGCCGTAGCGCCGTGACGTTTGGCGCGCCGGGAACTATTCGCGGCGGATTGCGCGTCAGCGCGACGACGTGACCAACGGCGATTGTGGTCATTCGGTCACGGTCGACATCTCCAAACGGATCGAGCAACACGTCCACTACTTTTTCCCTTCGTTCGAGCGCCAATCTTATTCTTTCGGCAGAAGCCTGAGAAATAAGGTGGACACCCCTCGTGAGAATCAGCGTGAAGTCGTCGTCGAGGCGCATGGGAAGAGTGTCGCACGAATAGATGTGGATTTTCCGCGGGTGCCTTTGGATAGCCCTAAAATCTCGTCCATAACTCCTATCCTCGCGGGCATAACATGTGAAAGGGTAGACCTCGGCACCAGTCCACAGCATGTGAGCGCTGTGAAATCTGCGAATTCTGGCACAGTTGGCCCTCCCTGGACACGCAACTAGATCGCGACAAGAAAGGTCGGCGACAAGTCGTGCGCCACATCTAATGCCCGAGAGCCGGCTGCGAATCAGCCTTCTCCGCGCGTCGTAGATCGCGTGCACCACTCGCAAGGATCAGCTCCAGGGCCGCCTCACTCAGGCGAACAGCGGAGATATCCTTCCCAAGCGTCACGATTGTTTCGTCAACCTGCGCCTTCCTGAAAGCTTCTTGATAGTCGCCGGCAACAACGACGACCGGACTCGCACGCGTACCCCCGCTGGGCGACCACGTACATGTATAGAGCGTCGCCACGGCCTCCGCTTGCGGTTCGCCGGCCGCAGAAAAGCCCGGGGAACGATCGCAAGTAAACGCGATATCCCCCGGATCACCGATCGCGCTATGCTTCAAACATTATGGAGTGACCCGCCCTGGGTCTAGGCCTTATAATGGGTGCCATGACAATCCGATCGGCTTCCCGCGCCTCGATCCAAACCGCGGCGATTTGCATGTTGGCCGCGGCTTCGCTGACGGTAGGAGCACACGCGGCCCCAGAACCCGGCGTAACGAAAACGCCGGTTCCGATAACCCAATGCCTTCCGAACGACTTCGGCGTCGTCTCGATTAACGGCAAGCCCGCGTGGGTCGCCGAATATTACGGTCCGAGTACCTCGGACGTCGCCCCGTACGGACTCGAGCCGTTCGTGCCGCTCGCGTCATTCCTGACCGCTGTCGGCGCGACCGTCTCGCACGATGGTAAGGTCGATACCTTCAAAACGTCCGCTCACACCGTCACCGTCGACACCGCTTCCGGCGCGGTCACGCTCGACGGAACGCCGCGCGATACGGCCGCCACCCCGCCGGTTGAGATTGCCGGTACGCCCTACATCGACGCCGGACTCGCCGCGGATCTTCTCGGCGACGCCGCGTACGCTTTCGCGGCCCAGTCCACGATCCCCGAACGCTCCTGGGGCAAACCTCTACCCGTAGCCGCAGCCTGCATGCCGAAGTTGACGCCGGCACAAAAAGCGTTGCTTGACGAGGCCGCCCTCCCGTTTCCGCCGCGCAGCACGCAAACATTCTGGTGCACTCCCGAGGACTTCGGGCCATTCGACGCGACGGAACCCAACGTCAATCAGAAAATGCTCGTCGCGTCCCGCGCTAGCAAAGAGCTGTGCAACGGGAACTATGCCGCCGCCATGACCGATTACCGCAAAGCGATGCCGGGTCCCGGCACCGGCAAGAGCGGCTCCGAGCAAGTCGTCTTCAATCGGGCCTACGTCTTTGCGCAAACCTTCGGCGGCAATCCCGATGCGGCTCGCACGACCCTGCCGTCACCTTCCCCCGAACTGCGCGCGTTCTTTGCCGGCGACTCCTGCACGTCCATCAAAGGCTACGCTGCCGACGACGCGCAGGTCTGGCGCACCCCGGACAGCCAGGACGAGTATAAAAAGAGCGGCCCCGATCCTCATCTCGCCGCCGCAGCGAAAGCCGTGTGCGCCGGCGACCTCAGCGGCGGCCTCGCTCAATTATCCAGCCTGCGCAACGTGCACAGCCTTTATGACCTCATGGTCGGCGATCTCTACGCCGCGCAGCGCAACTGGCAAGCCGCCGCGGCCGAGTGGCGCAGCGCCGCCTCCGAATACCCGGACGTTCCGATGATGGAATTCATCTCCGCCGACCAATGGCAAGGTGAAGCCCTCTGGATGATCTACTACTACCGCGCCCATATGCCGCAAACGTAATCGTTGCGCGCGCCCTCACGCAGCATCGTGCTGCGTGAGCGGGGTTCTCTCCCGCGATAGCATGCTCGTGGGCCGCAACTCGGCCCGTCGTCGAATCTCTAGCGCCGCTGCGACATCGGCGTGAACGGACCAGCCGCACGCCACGCAACAGAAGCGCCTTCTTCGACGACTCTTCGCCGCGACGTGCAGACAGCGCCCGCACGTTTGCGACAAATATCTAGGGTCCACGGCGATCACCTCGCGAGCAGCATATGCAGCTTTCTCGCGGATCAGCTGGCCCAAAATTCCAAAGCCGGCATCGAGCATCGCTCGACTGAGTCCGCTTTTGGCCGCAACATTGCGACCAGGCTTGGCAACCGTTCCCCTTCGCCGAATGGGTCATCGCACCGAGGTTAAGGTTGCAGCAGGGCGTTATGGGTCTGGCGCGTGACGTCGAGCATGAACGGTAGCCGGGGGCTTCTTGCGAGGCCGCAGGGTAGAGGCGAACGCGATGCATCCAACGCATGTCGGCATCGTACCGCTGCGCTGTGCCACGAGGGTGGCACAGCGCGGGAGCGAATGACGCGCACGGCCATGAACTCGGGCGCCCCGAGCAGCAACGCGCTGCGCTACACTCCGCGACGGCTGCGCCCCGTCGATAGCCGAGCGGGTCCCCCGGGCGGCGTCGGTCGCATCCTGCTCCATTATCAGGGAAATGGCGGGCTTGGTGGCGTAAGGTTACTTGGAGCGCGCGTACTTTTACGCGCCAGGTTCGATTGTTCGCGGTCGATGTATCCCTACCCGGAGGCCCTTTTTTCGTGCAACGTCTTTTTATCGCAGCCGCCTCGCTCGCGCTCGCCTTGGCCTTCGCGGCCGCGTCGAAAGCGGCGCTTGCCCAGAGTGCGGCCGCGACGCCGACCCCGGCGCCGAGCGCCTCGCCCAACCTTCCGGTCGGAGTCGCGCACGAGACCTTCGTAGTCGGAGATTACCTCGCGAACCCGCGCGTGTATAACGAGGCCAGCAGCGGGAATTCCGGCCTCACATCGTATCAAGCGCGGTTCGCGGCCGAATTCAAGGTCCAAGATATGCCCTTCATGGTCGCGTTCGACCAGATCGGCTACGCGTACACGCACTTCGCGAGTACGCTCGGGGCCTGCCCGAGACCGGGGTGCGTCGTACAAATAGACGGGACCGACGAGTACATCCACCAGTCCGTGGAACGCGACACCGACGTGCAGGGCGCAGTCGGCTTCCGCATCGCGTTTCCGCGCATCTACGCGGTTGCAGCCTATCTCGGACGCTCGAGCAGCTTCAATTACCCCGTCGTCAACGGGCTTGGCCTCGGTTTCCAAAAGCTGCCCGACGAGGAGCGTGCCCTCTCGGTGTACTTCTCGGCCCTCTACTTCCCCGATCTCGAGGGGAAGTTCACGGTGAACAATCTTACGACCGGTACGACGACGATCTACACGCTCACCGAACACGTCGTTCACTACAACCTCGGCGTCACGGTCTCGCCGTTCAAAAAAGCCCCCGCGTTTCTCGATCTCGGCCTCGTCGGCGACAACGTCAAAGCAGGCTCGGCGGATCCCAGCAGCGGGAGCCATTTCGCAGGCTACGCGGGAGTCGGCCTCTACTCGAAGTAGCCAAGCCCGCATCCAGGTTCGAGGGGCCGAGCGGGTATCGCTCTTGGCCCCTTTTGCATTGATTTCGAATCGACGATAATGAGCACCACGCGAGGAGTATCCCCGATGGCCAAGACACGAACGACGTTCTTCTGCTCAGGCTGCGGGCACGAATCGATGCGATGGCTCGGGCGCTGTCCGGGCTGCGAAGCATGGAACACCTTCGTGGAGGCGCCCGCGAGCAACCAGACGATGAAGCCAACGCCCGCCGAGCGCGTCTCGCGCGCCGGTTCCGGTCCCGTGCGCTTGGGTGACGTTTCGAGCGGAGCGGTCGCTCGCATCTCGAGCGGCATCGGGGAGTTCGATCACCTGCTCGGCGGCGGCTTGGTACCCGGCAGCCTCGTTTTGCTTGGCGGGCCGCCCGGCGCCGGAAAATCGACGCTCGTCTTGCAGATTGCCGCGCATCTCGCAAAGGGCGACGGCCCCGTCGTGTACGTGTGCGGCGAGGAGTCGGCCGCGCAGACGAAATTGCGCGCGGAGCGCTTGGACGCGCACGACGAACTCTTGATCTTTCCGGAAACCAACCTGCGGACGATCCTCGACGCGCTTGGCGACCTCGCACCGCGCGCGCTCGTCATCGATTCGATCCAAACGATGGCGCTGCCGGAAGTCGAATCGAGCGCCGGCAGCGTGGCGCAGGTGCGCGAATGCGCGACCGCGCTCATGGAGTTTGCCAAACGCACGCACTGCGCCACGTTCTTGGTCGGGCACGTGACCAAGGACGGTGCGATCGCGGGGCCGCGCTTGCTCGAACATCTCGTCGATACCGTGCTCTATTTCGAAGGTGAGAACGGCGCGGAATACCGCATCGTGCGCGCGCATAAGAACCGGTTCGGTAGCGCCGACGAAATTTGCGTCCTGCAGATGACGTCCGAGGGATTGCGCGAGGTGGAGAATCCCTCGAAACTGTTTCTCGGTGCGGGACACAACGGGGAACGCGCCACGGGCTCGTGCGTGGTCGCGAGTTTCGTCGGATCGCGCCCGGTGCTCGTTGAGATTCAAGCGCTCGTCGGCGAGACGAGTTTCGGAACGCCGCAACGCTTAGCGGCGAACGTGGATCGTGCCCGGCTCGCGATGATTCTCGCCGTGCTCGAGCGGCGTGCCGGAATGAATCTCGGCAACTTCGACGTGTACGCGTCCGTGGCCGGCGGACTGCGCGTGAACGAACCCGCTGCCGACCTCGGCATAGCGCTCGCGATCGCCTCGGCCTTTCGCCGGCGCGCGCTTCCCGCCGGCACGCTCGCCTTCGGTGAACTGGGACTGTCGGGCGAGGTACGGCCCGTCTCGCATCGCGCGCGGCGCGTCGCCGAAGGGCGCAAGCTCGGCTTCACCACGATCGTCGAGCCCGCCGGTCCCCACGCTGCCGGGGGCGAGGGCACGATCGCCGTGCGGGATATCGCGGCCGCGATCGAAGCGACCCTCGGGTAGGATGCCGGCGGCCGTCGTGGACCCTGCTATCTTCGAATGCGTTCCCAACGTCTCCGAGGGGCGCGACATCGCGATCGTCGACGCGTGTGCGCGCGCGATCGAAGCCGCGGGCGTTACGCTCGCCAACCGCACGAGCGATGCGTTCCATCATCGCAGCGTTTTCACGTTCTTCGGATCGCGCGAAGAGGTGCGCGCGGCCGCTCTCGCGCTCGCGGCCGTGACGACGGAGCGCATCGACATGCGCGCCCATCGCGGCGCCCACCCGCGCATCGGCGCGCTCGACGTCTTGCCGATCGTTCCGTTCGGTTCGGCGACGATGGCCGATGCCGTGGCGCTCACGCGCGAGGTCGCGCTTGAGATCTGGATTACGCTGCGCGTGCCGAGCGTCTTCTACGCCGAAGCCGCTACGACCGAGCGCCGCCGCCTGCTCGGCGACGTGCGGGCCGGTCAATTCGAAGGGCTCGTCGAGCGCCGGCGGCGCGATGGACCACCGGACGCGGGCGACATCGCGGCGCATCCCACGGCCGGCTGCATCGCGGCCGGCGCGCGGCCGCCGCTCGTGGCGTTCAACATCGTCCTCGCGAGCGGCAACCTCGCGCTGGCTCGCGAGATCGCTCGCACGATTCGCGAGCGCGGCGGCGGTTTGCGGACGCTGCGCGCACTCGGCATCGCGCTCGGCGACGATCGCGTGCAGGTGTCGTGCAACCTGACCGACCATCGCGCGACCCCGCTCCATCGCGTGGTCGGCATGGTGCGCGAACTCGCGGCGCGCTCGAACGTGACGATCGAACGCACCGAGTTGATCGGCCTCGTACCGCGCGCGGCACTCGCCGCGCTCGCCGCACACGCGCTCGGCATCGAGGTCCTCCGGCTGCCGACGCAGTAGGACCGGCCATGACCCGACGCTGGCTCGGCATACGGTGCCGCACGTTTCTCGTTGCCCTTAGCTGGTTCGTTCTCGTCGGCCCGCCGAGCATCTCGAACGCGGCGGCGGCGGACCGGACCCACACGGACGACGTTCCGATCAGTTTCGAAACGCTCGACAACGGGCTGCGCGTCGTGGTCGCCGAGGATCTCGCGGCACCCGTGGTCGCGACCGGCATGTGGTATCGCTTCGGCGCGACGCAAGAGCGCCCTGGAAAGAGCGGCCTCGCGCACGCGCTCGCACACATGATGTACGACGGCACGCCGTATCTCTCGGCCGCGGGGCTCGACGATATCGTTTCACGTCTCGGTGCGAAAGAGAGCGCGACTACCTCGAACGACTACACGGTGTACCGCTTCGTGATGCCCGCCGACAAACTCGAGCTCGCCATGCGCGTCGAAGCCGATCGCATGCAGCACTTGCTCATCGCGGACGGCGATTGGCAAAAAGAGAAGCGCGCCTTGCTCGCCGAGCGTGCCGCGGACCTCGGCGGACCGCTGACGAGCCTGTATCATCAGGTGTGTCTGGCGGCATCGGCCTCACCCGTGTGCGCGCTCTCCGCGCTCGGCGATGACGCCTCGATTGCGAACGCTTCTTCCGAGGACATCCGATCGTACTACCAAGATTGGTACGCTCCCAACAACGCGACGCTCGTCGTGAGCGGCGACGTCCATAGCAGCGATGTCTTCGCGCTCGCCCACACGATCTTCGACAGCATCCCGCGCGGCAACGTACCCGCCGCGGGCGCGGCCGAACCGGACTACGCGCAGGAGAAGCAAGTCGAGGTCAGCGGAGATTTTCCATACGAAGTGGTCGACCTCGCGTTCCCGGCGCCCGGCACGCTCGATCCGGACGGCGGGGCGCTCGCGATCATCGATTCGATCGTGAACAATCAGCGCTCGGATTTCTACAAGGCGCTAGTACGCAGCGGCTACACGTACGGCTACTCGACCCAGCTCGACCAAAACGTGCACGGCGGACTGTATCACGTCTTCATCATCGCGGCCCCCGGCCATACGAGCGCGCAGGCGCGCGACGCATTTACCGACGTCATGAAATCGGCGCAAGAGAACGGCTTCCCGGACGACCTGCTGCGTGCCGCGAAGATCGCGATCTCCCGCCGCAAGAGCTACGCGCGCGATTCGATTTCCGGCCTCGGCGAACGCGTCGGGTACGTGACCGCCGTGGAAGACGCCACGTCGCTCGCCGCCGGCGACGAGAGCATCGAGAACACGTCGTCGCAAAGCGTCACCGCGGCGGCACGGCGCTACCTCACGACTCCCGCGGTGACCGGTTTGCTGACGCCGTCGAAGACGGGGACGGGAACGGAACCAGGCCCTCCGGCGACGAGCGTGACGGACGATTTCAGCCGGCGGCCGCCGCACGGCGCCATCCTCGAAGCACGCGCGTTTCGCGAGCTTTCGGTCGCTCCGGTGACGCTCGGTTCGCGGTTGACACCGACCTCGTTTACCTTGCCGAACGGGTTGCGCGTGCTCGTGCAGGAAGCGCATGCGAATCCCACCGTGTTCGTGCAGGGCACGTGCCAAACGTCGCCCGCGTTCGACCCGGCGGGCAAGGACGGGCTCGGCGCGATGTTCTCGAACCTCCTCGACTCGGGCTCCACCACGGTCGGATTCGACGAACGCCACCGGATGCTCGATGAAATCGGCGCGACGATGAACCTCTCGCTCAGCTTCGATGCGCACGGACGCGCGCAGGATTTCGGTCAGCTGATCGACCTCATCGCCGACGATCTTCAGCACCCGGCGCTGCGCGGTACCGACGTCGAGAACGTGCGCAAAGAAACCCTCTCGGCGGTCGCGCAGCGCGACGCCTCACCCGACGATCGTGCGGATGCTGATTTCAATCTGCTGCTGTACGGCCCGCGCGATCCGAACACGCGCGAACCGACCGAGGGGACGATCCGCTCGATCACGGCCGCGGACCTGGTCGCATTTGGGCGCAAATACGTTCGGCCCGATCTTACGGTCATCACGATCGCGGGCGACGTCGATCCCGGGGCGGTCCAGGCGAAGATGCTGGCGGCTTTCGGTGGTTGGCAGGCGCCCGGCTCGAAGCCGGATCTCGATCCCGGGCGGATTCCGTCGCCACACGCTGCCCTGCGCTACATCGTGACCAATCGCCCGTACGCGCAGGCGCGTTTGGGTACGCCGGCGGTCGCGCACGGGAGCGCCGATTTTCCCGCGCTCAGCGTCCTGAGCGAGATCCTTGGTGCCGGCGGCGCGTTCGACACGCGCTTGGTCGAAGCGCTGAAGGTGCGCCTCGGCCTCGCGTACCGCGCGGAGAGCTTCCTGCACAGTGACCGGTATCGCGGGAGCTTAGAGTTTGTCCTGAGCGCGTCGCCGAAGAATCTCCCGGCGGCGGTCGCCGCTTTGCGCGACGAACTAAACCGCCTCCATAGCGATCCCGTCGGCCCTTTCGAACTCGAGCGCGCGCGGATCAAGATCGTGGCCGGTGGTTTCGTTTCGGAAGAATCGACGCAAGTGGTCGCCACGCGGGTACAACGGATCGGGCTCGACGGGTTGCCGCTCGATTACGAGCAGACCTTGCCGGCCGCCTACGCGAAGCTCGATGGCGCGACGCTGCTCGGCGCCGCGAAGACGTACCTGCACCCGGAACATCTCATCGAAGTCTACGAGGGACCGCAACCATGAGCTCGACCGCGTCGGCCGCCCGCACCATCACCACGATCGATCCCGCTACGGGCGAGACACTCGCGACGTACGAAGAGCATGGACGCGCTGCGATCGAGGCGGCCCTCGACCGAGCGACGAGCGCGTTCGCGAGCTGGCGCACGACGCCCGTTATCGAGCGTTCGCAGGCGCTCTCGAGCCTCGCACGGGCGCTGCGCGCTCGCAAGAACGAGCTTGCCATCCTCGCCACGCGCGAGATGGGCAAGACGATCGCCGAAGCGGAAGCCGAGGTCGAAAAATGCGCCATCGGCTGCGATCACTACGCAGCGCACGGCCCGGCCTACATCGCGAACGAAGCGGCGCCGTCGACGGCATCGCAAAGTTACGTCGCGTATCGTCCGCTCGGCGTGCTGCTTGCGATCATGCCGTGGAACTTCCCATTTTGGCAAGTGTTCCGCGCGGCCGCGCCGGCCATTTTGGCGGGCAACGCCGTCGTTCTCAAACACGCGGCCAACGTGACGGGGTGCGCGCTCGAAATCGAAAAGATCTTCGATGCGGCGGGGCTCCCGAAAGGCCTGTTCACGACGATCGTCGTCGCCGGGCGCGATATGGCGGCGATCGTCGCGGATCCGCGCGTGGCGGCCGTCACGCTGACCGGCAGCGAAGGCGCGGGCAGCGCCGTCGCTGAGGTTGCCGGAAAGCATCTCAAGAAAACGGTGCTCGAACTCGGCGGGTCCGACGCCTTCCTCGTCCTCGAGGACGCAGACATCGCGGGCGCCGCGGCCGTCGCTGTAAAGGCGCGCTTCCAAAACAACGGGCAGAGCTGCATCGCCGCGAAGCGTTTCATCGTCGAGGCGGGCGTCTACGATGCGTTCCTCGACGCGTTCGTGCGCGAAACGGCGAAGCTGCGCATCGGCTCGCCGCTCGACCGCGACACGACGCTCGGACCCGTCGCGCGCGCCGATCTGCGCGAAGCCCTGGATAAACAAGTCCGCGATTCGCTCGCCGCCGGCGCGAAGCTCGCCTACGGCGGCACGTTCGTCGATCGGCCCGGCTTCTTTTACGAACCCACGATTGTCGCCCGGGTCACGCCCGGCATGGCGGTGTTTGACGAAGAGACCTTCGGCCCGGCGGCTGCGGTGATTCTAGCCCGCGACGCCGACGATGCGATCGCGCTCGCGAACCGGTCGCCCTACGGCCTCGGCGGCAACATCTGGTCACAGGACCTCGAACGCGCGCAAGCGCTAGCGGCGCGCATCGACACGGGCGCGGTGTTCATCAACGGCATGACCGCATCCGATCCACGCCTCCCGTTCGGCGGCGTGAAGCGCAGCGGCTACGGCCGCGAGCTGTCCGCGTTCGGCATTCGCGAGTTCGTAAACATCCAAACGATCTGGATCGGACCCGCACTGGGAACAACGACTGCGGCTGTTCCGGCCGAGTAAACAGGTCGGAGGCGATATGCTCGAATCGGTCTGGGGCCCAGATGCTCAGGCGGTCATCGACGGAGCGCGGGCGAGCGGCTTGACGGCGTCGCCCGCCGACTGGCGCGACGGCTGGATTTATTTCCTGATGGTCGATCGGTTCAATAACCCGAACAAAGCAATCGCGAGCGTGCCCTTCGATGCACCGGTTACCCACTACCAAGGCGGATCGAATGCGGGCGTCGTGGCACAGCTTTCGTATATCAAGGGTCTGGGCGCGGGCGCGATTTGGCTCTCTCCCGTGCTGCGCAACGTTCCGAGCGATCAGACGTATCACGGCTACGGAATTCAAAATTTTCTGGTTGCCGAGGACCGGTTTGCGGCCGGCGGCCGGGCCACTGCGGATCAGGAACTGCGGGCGCTCGTCGATGCCGCGCACGCGACGGGACTGTACGTAATCTTCGACATCGTGCTCAACCACACGGGCGATGTGTTTCACTATCCGGGAAATCAAGCCCAAGAGGGGTTCCAGAACGATCCGCTTGCGGCGCTCGAATGGCGCGACCAGACCGGGACCGCACGCGCGGACGATCCTGCGATCGAGAGCATCCCGTCGCCAAGCTACGACGGGTTCGTCTGGCCGAGCGAGCTGCAGCGCAACGCGGCGTTTCGGCGGCAGGGCATGCCGCTGCCCGGCGGCGACGACACGATCGGCGATTTCTACTCGCTCAAGCAATTGATGACAATCGATCCCGACGTGCAGCGAACGCTGATCCGTGCCTATCAGTATGTGATCGCACGCTTCGACGTCGACGGATTCCGCATCGATACGCTACGGTACCTCAAAGGCGACCTCGCGTGCACGTTCGGCAACGCGATGCGCGAGTTCGCGCTCGAGGTCGGGAAGAAAAACTTCTTCACCTTCGGTGAAGTCTGGAGCAGCGACGACGACATCGCGCGCTTCATCGGCCACGTTGCCGGCGACCCGAGCGATCTCGTCGGCGTCGATGCCGCGCTCGATTACCCGCTGTTTTACGTGCTTCCGCCCGCGGCAAAAGGCCTCATTGCGCCCTCCGCCGTCGCCGCGATGTACCAGCATCGCAAGTCGGTCGAAGCGAACATCATCAGTTCGCACGGCGACGCGACCCGATATTTCGTGACGTTTCTCGATAATCACGATCAGACTTCGCGCTTCCGCTACGTCGAGCCGGGCAACGAAGACGCCTTCGACGACCAGGTAACCCTCGCGCTCGCGAGTCTGCTTTCGCTGCCGGGCATCCCCTGCGTCTACTACGGCACGGAGCAAGGGCTGCACGGCAGCGGCGCCGTGTCCGAATGCGTGCGCGAGGCATTGTGGGGCGGTCCCGGGTTCGACGCGACGATTCCGTTTTATCAGCACCTGGCGCAAATCGCCGCACTACGGAGCGCGCGCCCGGCGTTGCGCTACGGACGCTTCTATTTTCGTCCCGTCTCGGGCACGGACTCGACCACCTTCGGAATCTCGCCGTACGCGCCCGGCGTCCTTGCTTTCTCCCGCATCCTCAACGATGAGGAAGTCGTCGTCGTGGCCAACACGGCAAACGATCCGGCCGGCATCGCCCTGAAGGTCATCGTCGACGCGCAGCTCAACGCCCCCGGTGCGTCTTTTGGCGTACTCTATAGCAACATATCGAGCGCGCCCCCGAGCCCGGCGGTGCAGCTCGTTTCCGGCGCCACCGTGAACGAAGTGGACGGCAGCACGAGCAATGGGAACGTGAACGCCATCGCGGTAACTCTCGGGCCGCTCGAAATTCAGATCCTCGGGCGCCCCCTCGCCGTCGTGAGCTGAAGCACGCGGCTCGTGGCAACATCGGAACTCGCGCGACTGCGGCGTCGAGCCCTCGCGCACTCGCTCTTTGCGCCGGCTACGCTCGCGGTGGCGATCGATCGACTCGGTTTCGTGCAGGCCGACCCGATTCGCGCACCCGCCCGCGCGCAAGATCTTATTCTCCGCCAGCGGGTCGCAGGCTATAAAGCGGGCGATCTCGAGCGAGCCTATCCGTCGCTCGGAATCGAAGAAGGCGACCTCTTTCTCTACGGCTTCTTCCCACGCAGCACCCTAGAGCTGCTGCACCCGCGCAGCAAACGCACGATCGCCGTTCTCGAACGAAACGTACTCGAATACGTGCGGAATCGCGGCCCCGTGCATCCGCGCGACTTACACGGTGCGTTCGGAAGCAAGCGCGTCGTCAACGCGTGGGGAGGTCAGTCGAAAGCCACGACGCGCGCGCTCGAACGCTTGCACTACTTCGGACACGTTCGGATCGCACGGCGAGACAACGGCGTTCGCGTGTACGAAGCATTGCCGCCGGCGTCGCCTAGGCTCTCGAAGGCCGAGCGCGTGCGCGCTCTGCTTCTGGTCTTTGCCAATCTTCTCCCGCCCGTTTTGGAAGGCACCCTGCAGTCCATACTTCTGCACTTTCGACGCGAGATCGCACCGCCCGGAAAACTCATCACCGTTCGCTCGATGGTCGCCTCGGGCGACCTCGACGCCGAAACCATCGATGGGAAGACGTACGTCTGGCCCGCCGGACTTCGAGACGCGACGGCAGACGATGTGGACGAAAACCGCCTGCGCATCCTCGCACCATTCGACCCCGTCGTGTGGGATCGCAAGCGCTTCGAGTCGTTCTGGGGCTGGGGCTACCGCTTCGAAGCTTACACCCCGCCCGCGAAACGCGTTCGCGGCTACTACGCGATGCCGCTCCTCTGGGGAGAGCAGATGATCGGCTGGGCGAACCTGGGCATCGCCGCGGGCGTGCTCGACGTCGACCTCGGATTCGTCGATGCTCGGCCGAAAGACCGCGCGTTCCAAAGAGCGCTCGAGGAAGAGCTCCAGGCCATCCGCGAGTTCCTCGCGGTCGATGAGATCCCGGGAGGAGGGATTGCCGCTACGGCCGGCCGTCGTGAGATAGCATGAGCGATGCGACTTCCACAGTTTGGCACGGTCGACGAATTCGTCGTCTGGGAAGAGCGGCAACCCAGAGATATGAATTCTCTGGCGGACAAGTATCGCTTTTTTCCCGGCGCGAGCGCGCGCCACGAGATCATCGTCGTCAATCTGTGCCTCGCGCTGCGATCGGTCGCCAAAGCGCATCAGGTACGCGGCTCGGGGCTCAAACAACTAACCGGCACGAGCAGCCGTTATCCCGACGTTTCCGTTTCCTTCGACGCACGCGATGCCGTGCATTTGCGCTACGCACGTTTTCCGACGCTGCTACTTGAACTGCTCTCGCCATCCACGAACGATACCGATCGTGGACAAAAATTCGACGAGCGCCGTACGATTGAGACCCTGCGCGAATACCCGCTCGTAGACTCGCGCAATCCCTGGACGCAAACGGCGCGTCGCAGCGGCGACGATTGGATCGTTTCGCTCCCGCTTCGAGAGGGAGTCCTTCGCTTCGAACGCGTCGGACTCGACCTGAACTTCGACGACCTCTACGCGGGAACGGAACTGTAGACGTCGCTTTTCGATCAGCGTTTCGGCGAAGGCGAGCGTCTCCGTGCCATTTCGAAAGGGGCGATGAATGAATCCGTTAGCGGCGACAAACCGCCGCCCTTTCGATTGCGGATGCGCGTCGCGGGCGTCTGAAACCACCACCCTTGGAAATTGCGAGCGCATGCGGACCAAGCTTGCTAGTTAGTTCGAGCGAGGCACTTTTCGGTGCGAGAAAAGGAACTCCCAGGTTACGTCCCGGTGGCCCTCCACTCATCGGGAGTCCTTCGATTCCGGGAGCATCGGACTCGGCCTGATCTTCGACGACACCATGCGGGTTCGTCTTAATCCGAATCCGCCAAGCGGAGCTTAACCGACAAGTCCCCACATGCAACTTCAGCGGCTATGATCCGGCGAACGACCAGTCCCAGGCGTTCCAGTACGGCGATGTGGGCGACGGCGCGAACCCGCGTAAGCCCGTGGGCGTTACGTAGATCGCGTTTTGACTCCAGAGCGAGACATACGGCACGATCTGCGACACCCGGCGCTGGACGATCGCGGCGAGCCGGCGCTGCTCCGCCTCATCGTAAGATGTAAGTACACCCTGGAGCGCCCGTTCGGCGATCGGATCGCAGAAGCGGCTCTCGTCGAAGCCGGCCGGCGGAATTTGCGCGCAACTGAGATACCAGCTGCTATCCCAGTCTCCGGTCGTAAAGATTTCGAAGAACCCGATCTGGAAGGTCCCACCGAGCAGCGGGCCGCCGGCCGACGCCTGCGCCCGGAACAGCTCCGGCGAGTACGGACGCAGCGTCAGATTTACTCCCGCCGCCCGCAGCTGTTGCTGCAATTGCACGCCGATCGACGCCGATGTGGCCTTACCTGTCTCGAATGCGTACTGCAACGACAGACCGCGTGGTGCCAGAAACGCTCGTGCGGCCGCCGGGTCGTACGGCGATGGATCGATGCTCGCATCCGCGGTCCGGCCGAACAGCGCGAAGTTCGGATCGGCGGTCGTCTGCGTTCCGCGGGTTGCGTTGCGAACGATCTGCGGCAAGTTCAGCGCCTCGACGATCGCGCGCCGGACGCGCAGA
>Ga0302326_10015155_pt1 | contig 16235 bp, 13 predicted proteins | sample Palsa_T0_3_FD_202264 | JGI IMG/M metagenome (GOLD analysis project Ga0302326, IMG submission 202264) | Peat permafrost microbial communities from Stordalen Mire near Abisko, Sweden - Palsa_T0_3 | ecosystem: Environmental > Terrestrial > Soil > Palsa > Peat permafrost | place: Sweden: Abisko... | reverse complement strand
CGCTGTAGCCGTTCGCCCAGCTGTAGCCGTTCGCGCTGCTGTAGCCGTCAGCGCTGTAGCGGTCCGGCGCGGCGTACCCGTCACCAGCGCCGTATCCGTTCGCGCTCTCGTATCCGTTCGCGCTCTGCCCGTTCGCGCCCTCGTGCCCGTTCGCCGCCGCGCGCCCGGCCGCGCCATGCCGGGGCCGGTCACCGCGATAGCGGGCGCTGCCGTCACGCCAGGCCGCCGGGCCTGCGTCACGGCCGGCCGGGCCGCGCTGCTCCTGCCAGTACGGCCCGGCAAAGTCTCGATTACTCAAGCGTCCTCGCTGGTCGGGGGGATAAGCGGTCGCGGGCGAGCAGCGTTACTGACGGGACTCACGGTACCCGGCAGATGCAGTCCTCCCGGCGGGTTAGGCAGGTTAGGCGGGTTCCGCCCGCGCCGTCTGGAGTGGCCGCTCGGTGCTGCCGCGAGGTGAGTGACCAGCCGACTCACTCACCGGCCCGGGCACGCCGACCACGCCGGGTCTGCTGCTCGCCCGTGCCGAGTACATACGACGACGCGAGATGATTCCAGGCACAACTCTGACAGACCTCAACCACGTAGACCCGGAACTCGCCGTATTCCGTCGCCATTTCCGCCAGTTCCGGTCCCTGCTTTACCCGTCCCTCGTACCGCCCGAGCTCGTCGCCGTAGACATAGGTGACGTGGGTGAGCCTGGCCTTCCGGCAGATGGGGCAGGCGGTGTCGGTGGGCTCCCCGTGGAACTTGGCGGCCCGCAGCAGGTACGGATGGGCGTCGCAGACATCGGTGACCGTGACGCGGCCCGCGAACACGGACGCGAGCGTCGCGCGCCGTGCGAGACCGTAGTCGACGACCGATCGCCTCATCCCGACAGATTACGACGGAACTTCGCCCAGGCCGAGCCCGGGTGACCGCAGAGTTGCGTCCTGCCACCACAGCACATATCTTTGCGATGTATCGAGCCGATACATCGGAGCGAGACATCAGGCATCAGGGCGCACACGGCACGCGGACGGCGGGCACGCGGATGTTTTCCCTGAGCGCGACACGGCACGCGAGACGGAGGTGGACAGGAGCGTGAGCAGCCAGCGTTCGGGCGTGCTTGAACTCGCCGTGCTCGGGCTCCTGCACGAGACTCCCATGCACGGCTACGAGCTGCGCAAGCGCCTCAACGCCGTGCTCGGCGCCTTCCGCGCCTTCGGTTACGGCTCGCTGTATCCCTGCCTCAAGGGCCTGCTGGCCAGCGGGCTGATCGCCGAGGAGACGATCGCCAGCGCGCCGAAGCCGCTGGCCGGGCGCCGGTCGAAGATCGTGTACCGGCTGACGGCCGACGGCAAGGAGCGCTTGCAGGACCTGCTCTCCCAGGCAGGGCCCGCGGCGTGGGAGGACGACGGGTTCGGCGTGCACTTCGCCTTCTTCGGCCAGACCCGGGCGGACATCAGGCTGCGGATCCTGGAAGGCCGCCGCTCCCGGCTGGAGGAAAGGCTGGAGAGCGTCCGCGCGGCCGTGTCCAGGACGCGGGAGCGGCTGGACAGCTACACCCTGGAGCTGCAACGCCACGGCCTGGAGTCGGTCGAGCGGGAAGTGCGCTGGCTTAACGAGCTGATCGCCTCGGAGCGGCAGTCGGATTCCGAGTCCGGAGGCAGCACCGGGGGTCCTACAGAAGACGACACGGCAGGCACGGCTGGCTGACGCCAGCATGATGCCGCCGGTGAGCGGCAGGAGATAAGGAGCAGTCCTCATGGGTTCGGTACGGGTAGCCATTGTTGGCGTCGGAAACTGCGCGAGTTCCCTTGTCCAGGGCGTCGAGTACTACAAGGACGCCGACCCGGTGAGCCGGGTGCCCGGCCTGATGCACGTCCGATTCGGTCCCTATCACGTCAGCGACATCGAGTTTGTCGCCGCATTCGATGTTGATGCCAAGAAGGTCGGCCGCGACATCGCCGAGGCGATCGTTGCCAGCGAGAACAACACCATCAAGATCTGCGACGTGCCGCCGACTGGCGTCACGGTGCAGCGCGGCCCGACGATGGACGGGCTGGGCGACTACTACCAGGAGATCATCACCGAGTCCGATGACCAGCCGGTGGACGTTGCCCAGGCGCTCCGGGACGCAGGCGCCGACGTGCTGGTGTCCTACCTGCCGGTGGGCTCCGAGGACGCCGACCGCTACTACGCCCAGTGCGCCATTGACGCCGGCGTCGCTTTCGTCAACGCGCTGCCGGTATTCATTGCCTCCGATCCGGCCTGGGCACGGAAGTTCACCGAGGCCGGGGTGCCGATCGTCGGGGACGACATCAAGTCGCAGGTGGGCGCGACGATCACGCACCGGGTGCTGGCCAGGCTGTTCGAGGACCGCGGCGTCGAGCTGCTGCGCACGTACCAGCTCAACTTCGGCGGCAACATGGACTTCATGAACATGCTGGAGCGCAAGCGGCTGATGTCCAAGAAGATCTCGAAAACCCAGTCGGTCACCTCGCAGATCCCGCACGAGATGGAGAAGGCGGCCGTGCACATCGGCCCGTCGGACTACGTTCCCTGGCTGGACGACAGGAAGTTTGCCTATGTCCGGCTGGAGGGCCGCGCTTTCGGCGACGTGCCGCTCAGCCTTGAGTACAAGCTCGAAGTCTGGGACTCGCCGAACTCGGCCGGGGTGATCATCGACGCGGTCCGCGCCGCCAAGATCGCCAGCGACCGCGGCATCGGCGGGCCGATCCTGTCGGCGTCGTCGTACTTCATGAAGTCCCCGCCGCAGCAGTACGACGACGACACCGCCCGTGACCTGGTGGAGAAGTTCATCCGCGGCGAGGTCGAGCGCTGAAGCCGGGCGCGGGCCCGCCCGCACGCCGCAATGCCCGGGACCTCAGGCTTCCCGGGCATTCGCAGGCCGGCCGCGCCGGCGGCGGATGGCCCCGGGCCGGGCCGGCCGTACGCTGAGAGCGTGCCACTCCTGGCGGGCCGCCGCGGCAAGCCGGCCGGACCGGCCAGGCGGCCGCATTTCGCAGCCGATCTGCGCACCGTCCTGGCCGAGCGGAACTTCCGGCGGCTGTTCGCGACCCGGCTGATCTCGCAGACCGGCGATGGCGTGTTCACCGCCGGGCTGGGCACCTACGTGTTCTTCAACGCCGCGACCTTCCCGAGCCCGGCGAAGGCGGCGGTGGCCTTCGCTGTGCTGTACGGGCCGTACTCGCTGATCGGCCCGTTCGCCGGGGTGTTCATTGACCGCTGGTCGCGGCGCCAGATCCTGGTCCGGTCGGCCCTCCTGCGCGCCGTCTTCGTCGCGCTGACCGCGGCGCTGATGGCCTCGGGCAGCCTCGGCGCGCCGCTCTACGTCGCCGTCCTGCTCGTGCTGGGCGTGAACAGGTTCTTCCTGTCCTCGCTGTCGGCGGCGCTGCCGCACGTGGTCGCCGCCGACAAGCTGGTAATGGCCAACTCGGTGTCACCGACGGCCGGAGGCATCATGGCGGCGCTCGGCGGGATCGTCGCCCTCGGCGTGAACGCGGCCACCGGCGACAGCGAGGGCGGCGCGGCCGTCACCCTGCTGATCGCGGGCGGCTGCTACGTGACCGCCAGCCTGGTCGCCGCCACCATGCACCGGGATCTGCTCGGCCCGCAGCGCGATCCTGGCCAGCCGCCGCCGGGGCGGCTGCTCGGCGAGCTCGCCGCGGTCACGGCCGGCCTGGCGGCGGGCGCGCGCTACGTGCTGCGCCGCCGCGCGCCGACCGCCGCGCTCTTCGCCACCGGGGCCAACCGCTTCCTGTACGGGATCTTGTTCCTGATGTCGATCCTGCTGTACCGGAACTACTTCTACGCCTCCAGCCCCACCGTGGCCGAGGGGCATTACGCAGTGCTGGCCGCAGTCTCGGCCGCCGGCTACGGCTGCGCGGCGCTGGTGACCCCGGCGGTGACCAGGCGGCTCGCCAAGCCGGCCTGGATCGCGCTGCTGCTCGCCGCCAGCGCCGTGGTGACAGGCGCGCTGGGCGAGAGCTTCGATCAGGTCGCTTACCTGCTCATCGGCTTCTTCCTCGGCCTGACCGGGCAGGGCGTGGCGATCTGCGCGACCACCATCGTGCAGGAGGAGGTGCACGACGCGTACCGCGGCCGGGTGTTCTCCTACTACGACATGATTTTCAATATCCCGTTCGTGGCCGGGGCCGCGCTGAGTGCGGTCTTCATGCCGCTCACCGGCAGGTCGACGGCCATCATCGGGCTGGTGGCTGCCGGGTACGCACTCGCCAGCGCGGGCTACTGGCTGCTTGGCCGTCAGTCCTCCGCCGGCGGCGAGGCAGGGATGTCGATCCCTTCGCCCGCGGCCCAGCGCAGCAGTTCCTGAGCGGCCTGCTGCGGGCCGAGCGGGCCGCGGTCCAGGCGCAGCTCCAGCAGGTGGGCCAAGGCCCCGCCGACCAGCGGCCCGGGCCCGATGCCCAGGATGCGCATGATCTCGGTGCCGTCAAGGTCCGGCCGCAGCCTCGCCAGCTCCTCCTGCCCGGCGAGCACCGCGATGCGCTTCTCCAGGTCGTCGTAGGACCGGGCCAGCCGCTGGGCCTTGGCCTTGTTCCTGGTCGTGCAGTCGGCCCTGGTCAGCGCGTGCAGCCGGGTGAGCAGCGGGCCCGCGTCCGTGACGTACCTGCGGACCGCCGAGTCCGTCCACTCGCCCGACCCGTAGCCGTGGAACCTCAGGTGCAGCCAGATCAGCCGGGACACGTCCGCCACCACGTCCTTCGGGAACCGCAGCGCGGTCAGCCGGGACCTGGCCAGCTGGGCGCCGACCACCTCGTGGTGATGGAACGCGACCCGGCCGTCCGGCAGCAGCGACCGGGTGGCCGGCTTGCCGATGTCGTGCAGCAGCGCGGCCAGCCGCAGCACGAGGTCGGGCTGCAGGCCGTACCGCTCCTCCAGCTCGATGGCCTGCCCGAGCACCGTGAGCGAGTGCTGGTAGACGTCCTTGTGCCGGTAGTGCTCGTCGGCCTCCAGGCGGAGCCTGGGCACCTCGGGGAGTACCTGCTCCGCCACGCCGGTGTCGACGAGCATCGCGACGCCGCGCGCGGGGCCCCCGGGCAGCGCGGCCAGCATGAGCCTGGCCAGCTCGGCGGAGATCCGCTCCGCGGAGACGATCGCCAGCCTGGGCGCGAGTTCCGTCATGGCGGCGCGGAGTTCCGGCGTCGCCGAGAATCCCAGCTGGGCCGCGAACCTGGCGGCGCGCAGCATCCGCAGCGGATCGTCGGCCAGCGAGTCCTGCGGCCTGCCCGGCGTCCTGAGCACGTGGTCCCGCAGGTCGCCAAGCCCGCCGAACAGGTCCACGAACTCATACGACGGCAGCCGCGCCGCCATTGCGTTGATGGTGAAATCACGGCGCGCAAGGTCACCGCCCAGCGAGGTGCCGTAGGTCACCGCCGGCTTGCGGGACTCCGGCACGTAGTGCTCGCTCCGGTAGGTCGTTATCTCGACGAGCACGTCCCCTTTCCGCAGCCCCACGGTGCCGTAGGCGATCCCGGCCGCCCAGGTGGCGTCGGCCCAGGCCTCGGTGATCTCCAGCACGCGCTCCGGCCGGGCGTCGGTGGTGAGATCGAGGTCACGCGGGGGCCTGCCGAGAAAGGCGTCCCGCACCGGGCCGCCGACCAGGGCGAGCTCGTGACCGCGCCGGGCGAAGAGACGGCCGAGCTCGGCGGCGGCTGGCGACGCGGCGGCGAGCAGCTGCGCGGCGGCTTTGCGCTGCTGCGGTGACGGGGAACCTGGCACGGGATTTGAGGGTAGGTGCTGCGCGTAAGCTTGGGAAACCCGGGGAGCCCGGAGGAACCCGTGACGGACGTTCGAAGGACGTTCTCGGCCAGCGCCCATAGCATTTGCGCATGTCCCGCCCGTGCTCGTGCCGTCTTTTCGCGCGCCACCGGCGGGCGCGGCGCTGGCGGCGTGACGCGCCACCCGGGACCGCGTTCGGAGCGCAGGTGAGCCGGCTGGCCCGGGTCGCGCTGGCGATGGCGGTCAGCTCGGCGGCGCTGGCGCTCGCCGTGGCGGGCCCCGCGGCCGGTGCCGTGGCGGGCGGGGGGCAGGGAAGCGGGCAGGGCAGCGGGCTGCCGGTCGCGCTGGCGATCACCGCCATCAGCCCGGGCTATGCCACGCCGGGCACGCCGGTGCTGGTCTCCGGATCGGTGACCAACACGTCCGGCGCCCCGATCTCCGGCCTCACCGTTCAGCTCCGGTCCTCCCGGACGCCCATCGCCAACCGGGACGGCCTCCAGCTCTACGCGGACGGCGTGACCGTGACGGATTCCCCCGTGCCGGGCGCGGTCACCACCATCACCGCGAAGCTGGCCCCGCACGCCACCGCCACCTGGCAGATAGCGCTGCGGGCCAGCCAGCTGCACGTGACCGATTTCGGGGTTTACCCGCTAGCCGCCGAGGCCGACAACGCGGCCGGCGCTGCCCTGGTGACCAGCCGCACCTTCCTGCCGTTCTGGCCAGGCAGGCAGGCACTCGACCCGGTGCGCCAGGACATCGCGTGGATCTGGCCGCTGATCGGCCAGCCGCAGCAGTCCGCGTGCCCTGGCCTGCGTACCAGCAGCCTGGCGGCCAGCCTGGCACCTGGCGGCCGGCTGGCCGGGCTGCTGGCGGCAGGTCGCGAGTACGCCGCCAGAGCCCAGCTGACCTGGGCGATCGATCCCGCCCTGCTGGCCAGCGCGCAGACCATGACCGCGACGTATCAGGTCGGCGGGACGGCGACCTGCACCGGCCAGCGCACCAGGCCCGCCAGCTCCGCGGCACGGGCCTGGCTGGCCGGCCTGCGGTCAGCCACGGCCGGCCAGCCGGTCTTCGTCACCCCGTTCGCGGACGTCGACGTGGCGGCGCTGAGCCACCGGGGCCTGAACGGCGACCTTGCCAACGCGCTGCGCCTCGGCCGCGTGACGGCGAGTGAGATCCTGCACCGGAGCTTCAGCCCGTCCGCCGGCGAGACAGCCGGCGGAAGCGACTCAGGGCAGCTCAACGGGCTGGCGTGGCCGGCTGACGGGATCGCCAACTACGGCGTCCTGAACAGCCTCGCGGTCAGCGGGATCACTACCGTCGTGCTCGACAGCGCGACGATGCCGCCAGTTCCCAGCCAGAATTTCACCCCGAGCGCGGTCACCACGACCCCGTCCGGGGTCGGGCCGCGGATGCACGTGCTGCTGTCCGACGACACGATCACCCGGGTGCTCGGCACTGCGAACCATGGCACGGCACCGCCGGGCACGTCCTTCGCGGTCGCGCAGCGCTTCCTCGCCGAGACCGCCATGATTGCCGCCGAGCGGCCGGAACTGGCGCGCAGCGTGGTTATCGCCCCGCCGCGGCGCTGGGATCCGCCGGCCGGCCTGGCCAGCGACCTGCTCGCCGAGACCGTCACGGCGCCGTGGATCCGGCCGGTGAGCCTGCCGCGCATCGCCGCCGCGGGCCCTGGCGCGGGACAGGTGAGCCGCCAGCTGCTGCAGGTGACGAGCAGCGCCGAGCTGGGCCGCGGACTGCTGGCGAGGGCACGGCAGCTGGATCGCAGTGCCGCGCTGCTGCAGAGCATCCGGCTGCGGCCGGACCCGGAGCTGAGCCCCGCGATCATGGCCGCGGAGTCGTCGGCCTGGCGCGGCCGGACGCGGGCCCGGAAGGCACGCGAACTGCTGGACCGGATCTCCGGCTACCTGTCCAGCCAGCAGCGGTCGGTCGTGATCATCGGGCCGGACCGGGTGACCCTGGGCGGCCTGTCGGGCACGCTGCCGGTCTCCATCTCCAACGGCCTGCGCTACGCGGTGCGGGTCCGGCTTGCCGTGACCGTGCCCGGTGGCGGGCGCCTCTCCGTCGGCGTGCCGCCGGGCCCGGTGGTCGTGCCCGCCAGGTCCGACGTGACGCTCAAGCTGCACGTCCGCGCCGCGGCCGTGGGGTCGACCACCATGGGCCTGAGCCTGGTCACGCCGGAGGGCGCCCCGCTGCCCGGCTCGCCGGTCTCGCTGACCGTGCAGGCGACCCACTTCGGCACCCTCGCGCTGGTGATCATCAGCGCTGCACTCGGCGTTTTCGTGCTGACCTCGATCCGGCGGGCGTTCATCCGCGAACCGGGTGACCCGCCGCGGCCCGGCGCGGGCGGCGCGGGGCCTGGCGGCGCGGGGCCCGGCAGTGAGGATCCGGGCAAGGAGGAGCCCGGCGGAGGGCCACCCGGCGGGGCGGGCCGCGGCGGGGCGGACAGCCCGGATCGGCCCGGGCTGGCCAGCGGAGCCGATAACGTCGTGACTGACCACGGTGATGACAAGGATCAACCGGAGGACCCGGATGAGTACGCCAGCCCCCCCGGCAGGACCGAGCGCCGCTGACAGCGGCGGCGGCCCGGCTGGCGGCGGCAGCCCAGGCGGCGGCCAGGGCGGCTCGGTACTGGCGGGGTCCCGGCTGCGGGCACCGGATCCGTACGCGGCGGATCCGTACGCGGCGGATCCGTACGCCGATGATCCGGCAGACACCGCGGACCTGGCGGCCGTGACCGGCCCGGTGACCGGCGGCCCTGCGCCCGGCTCGCCGCCCGATGACGACGCGAGCCTCGTCCGGTCCAGCGGGATCATGGCCGTCGGCACGCTCGCCTCGCGGGTGACCGGGTTCCTCCGCACCGCCGTGCTGGTCTACGCGGTCGGCACGCACGATCTCGGGAACGCCTACAACATCGCCAACACGCTGCCGAACGCGGTGTACAACCTGATGCTGGGCGGCATCCTCACCAGCGTCGTTGTGCCTCTCCTGGTGAACGCGGCGAAACGGGAGACCGATCGCGGCGAAGCCTACGACCAGCGGATATTCACCCTGGGCGTGTTCGCGCTCGCCGCCATCACCGTGGTCGCCACGGCGGCGGCCGCCCCGCTGGTCGACCTGTACGGGCGGAACATCGGCAGCGCCTCGACCCATCACCTCATGGTGATTTTCGCGTACTTCTTCATCCCGCAGATTTTCTTCTACGGGGTGAGCTCGCTCGCGGGGGCCATCCTGAACGCGCGCGGGCGGTTCGGCGCGCCGATGTGGACGCCGGTGATCAACAACGTCGTGGTGATCGCGATCGGCGTCGCGTTCATGGTCACCGCGGGCCTTGATCAGACACCCGGCACCATCTCGCCGGGCGCCGTGCGGCTGCTCGGCATCGGGACGACCCTCGGCATCATCGCCCAGACGGCAGCGCTGGTGCCGGCGCTGCGCACGGTCGGGTTCCGCTGGCGCCCCCGGTTCGATTTCCGGCGCTCCGAGGTATCGGAGATCGGCCGGATGGGCGGCTGGATGTTCGGATACGTGATCACCACGCAGGTCGCGTTCCTCGTCACCACCATCGTGGCCAACCAGGCCGGCGCCCGGGTCTCCCAGGCCGACGCCGGCGCAGGCTTCGCGGCCTACAGCAACGCCTGGCAGCTGTTCCAGATGCCGTACGCGATCGTCGGCATCTCGGTGATCACGGCGATGCTGCCGAGGATGAGCGCGCACGCGGCCGAGCGCCGTTACGGCCTGGTCACCGGCGACTTCTCGACCGCCGCGCGGCTCGCTTCGGTCATCGTGGTGCCCGCTGCCCTCGTGCTGGCGGTGCTCGGGCCGCCGCTCGCGGAGGGCCTGCTCGGGTACGGCAGTACCTCGGCCGCCGACGCGCGCTACCTCGGCGAGGTGTTCGCCGTGTTCTCCGTCGGCCTGCTCCCCTACATGATGTTCCAGCTGATGCTCAGGGTGTTCTACGCGATGCACGACAGCCGGACGCCCGCGCTGATCGGGGCACTCACCATGGCCGTCAATATCGGCGCCAACCTGCTGGCGCTGGCCGTCCTGCCGGCTGATCATGTCGTCGCAGGCCTGGGGGCGGGTTTCGGGGCCGCGAACCTGGTCGGCGCGGTAATCGGTTGGCGGATCCTGAGCAGGCGGACCGGCGGGCTTGACGGCCACCGGATCGCCGGGAGCCTGACCCGGATGCACCTGGCGGCCATCCCGTGCGTCATCTTCGCCATCGCCGTCTCCGTCATGGTCGGCGCGGTGCTCCCGGCCGGGACGGTACCGGCCCTGATCACCGTGGCCCTCGGCGGCAGCGGCGCGCTGCTGCTGTACGTGCTGTTCGCCAAGGCACTCGGGGTGACCGAGCTGACCGATCTCAGCTCGACGGTCGGCGCGCGGCTGCGCCGCTGACCGACGTCTCCCGGAGGTAACGGTTTGCGATGGTGGGGCGCGCGAGCCGCCGGAGCGCCAGCCGCCCCTTAGCATGTTGTCCAGCACGCTAGTTTCCCCCCGCCCGGCTGACCGCACGGGGCTCGGAAGGAGGTCGAGCGCCAGCCCGCTCTTGATGGGACGAAATGAGTACCTTCATCTCTGAACCGGGAACCCGGCTCGGCGGCCGCTACCGGCTCGAGGACCGGATCGCCGCGGCTGGCGGCTGGGCTGCGTGGAAAGCGATCGACGAGATCCTGGCGCGGGCGGTCACCGTCTTCACCTTCGCGCCCGGCTTTCCGCGGGTCACCGAGGTGGTGACGGCGGCGCGGGCCGCCAGCCGGCTGACCGACGCGCGGCTGACCCAGGTGTTCGACGTCGAGGACGACTGGAATCGCGCCTACATCGTGATGGAATGGGCGGCCGGGGACCCGCTGGACGATCTTCTCGCGGCCGGCCCGCTGGACCCCGCGCGGGGAGCGCGGATCGTGGCCGAGGCGGCGGCCGCGCTCTCGGTGGCCCATGACGCAGGCCTGGCCCACCTCTGCCTGGTGCCCGGATCGCTCCGCTGGACGCCAGGAGGCGGGGTGAAGGTCGTCGGCCTTGGCATTGACGCCGCGCTGGCCGGCATAACCTCTGATGATCCTGCGCTCGCCGACACCCGCGGGCTGGCGAGACTGCTCTACGCGGCGCTGACTGGTCACTGGCCAGGCCCGGACAGCCCCGACCTGCCGCCGGCACCGGTGGCGGACGGGCTGCCGCGAAGCCCGCGGCAGGTCAGGGCCGGAGTTCCGGCCGCGCTTGACGACATCACCTGCCGGGCGCTGTTCCAGCAGGAGCGGCGCGGCGGCAGGGCGCTGACCAGCCCCGGGCAGCTGGCCGGCGCGCTGTCGGCCGCGATTCCGCCCGTCCCGCCGCCCCAGGCCGTCCCGCAGCGGACGTCATCGCGGCCCAGGGAGTTCAGCGAGACCGGCCCCCTGGCGGCGAGGACCAGCGGGTACTGGCCGCCCGAGGAGCCCCCGGCAGACCAGCGCGGACGCCCGCGCGGACCCGGGCGCGGCAGCCGTGCGCCAATCTCCAGGACCAAGGCTGGCCTGGTCGTGGCCGCCGGGCTGGTGGTCGTGGCGGCAGCGATAACGGGCGCGCTGGCATTCCGGCCGGGCCATCACCCCTCCACCCCGGCGGGCGGCCACAGCGCGTCACCCAGCCAGTCCTCGGCCGCGGCGGCCGGCATCCTGCGGCCGGCCAGCGCGCGCGGACTCGATGAGACCAGCGCGGACGCGGGAATGGCGATCGACACAAACCCCCGCACGGCCTGGCAGACGCAGTACTACAAGGGCAATCCGGTCTTCGGCGGCCTGAAGAAGGGCTCGGGACTGCTCCTCGACATGGGTCACCCCGTACGGCTGAGTTCCGTGAAGGTGACGTTCGGGCCGACATCCGGCGCCGACGTGGCGATCAAGATCGGGAACAATGGCAGCACCGACGCCGGGTTCACGACCGTTGCCAGCGCGGACGACCTGCCGGGCGGCTCGCACACCTTCGTGTCATCCTCGGCCGCGACGGGGCGGTACGTGCTGATCTGGTTCACCCGGCTGCCGCCAGAGGCGGGCGGGCCTTCGAGCAACTACCAGGCCGAGATTTTCAGCATCATCGTCAGGGGCTCGGGCTGATCGTCATGGGCTCCGGATGAGTGGCGCCAGCGGCGCCAGCGGCTCGGGCTGACCGGTACCAGCGGCGGGCGTGGCTGGAACTACCGGACGATCCGGGCCCAGGCCGCGGGGGCGGTGACCGCGAGGCGGTGACCCCGCCGGGGACGACGGGAGGACGGCGACGGAACCGCACCAGGCAGGCGCACCCCGGGCGGCAGGCCCAGGGTCGGCGCGGCGCGGCGCGGATGACGCGCAGCCGCCCGATGCTGAGCTGCTGAAGCGGCATGTGGCGGGTGACGCTGACGCCTTCGGCCAGTTGTTCCTGCGCCACCGCGACCGGCTGTGGGCCATCGCGATCCGGACCTTGTCGGACCCGGACGAGGCCGCTGACGCGCTGCAGGATGCGATGATCTCGGCGTTCCGGCGGGCCGACGGGTTCCGCGGCGACTCGGCCGTCACGACCTGGCTGCACCGGATCGTGGTCAACGCCTGCCTCGACCGGATGCGGCGCACGGCCGCGCGACCCGTGTCCAGCGGCGCGGACGAGGCTGCCCTGGACAGCCTGGCCATGGGGCACGCCATCGGTGATCCGTCAGCGGCCAGTGACACCACGATCGACGTCATGGCGGCGCTGCGGACGCTGCCACCCGGCCAGCAGGCGGTCCTTGTCCTCGTGGACATGCTCGGTTACCCGGTAGCCGATGCCGCGGCGATCCTGGGAATCTCGGCGGGCACGGTCAAGAGCCGCTGCGCCCGGGGCCGGGCGCGGCTGCTGCCGCATCTCGCGCACTTGCGCCAGGGCGGCCCGGTGACTGGCCCGGTGGCCAGTCCACAGCCAGGGAACCGATCGGCCGCCGGAAACGTCTCACCTGCGCGGGGAGGAGGTGACGACCGGTCATGACGCGACATGTCGGGGCAGCGGCACTCGCCAGGTATCGCGAGGGAGATCTCCGCCGCCGCAGGCTCTCGCGTATCCAGGCGCACCTGGCCGGCTGTGCCCGCTGCGCGGCCCTTGACCAGGACCTGGCCAGGGTGACCGCGCTACTGGCCAGCGCGCCAGCGCCTGCGATGCCGCCCCAGGTCACCGACCGGATCCAGGCGGCGCTGGCCGCCGAATCGGCGCTGTCCCCGGCCGGCCGCCGGCACGCCTCAGGCGAGCCTGGCCGCGGGGGTCAGCCAGGCCATCCCGGGCAACCGAGCCACGCCGGGCAACCCCATCACGCCGGGCAACCCCATCACGCCGGACAGCCAGGCCACGCCGGGCAGGCCCATCACGCTGGCCGCGGCCGCAGCTGGCGGCTGCCCGCGCTGCGGCCTGCCCTTGCAGCCCGCGGTGCTGCCGTCGCGGCGGCCGCCGTCGTGATAGCGGGCGGCGTCTACGGAACCATCCAGCTCACGGCGGGCGGCCAGCCGGGGGCACAGTCCAGCGCGGCAGGCGCCGCTGCCGCTCCCGCGCGTCTTCCCGCCTCGAGCCTCGGCCCGTCGCTGCGCTATTTCGTGGCCGGCAAGAAGGCCGAGTTCACGCCGGTCTCGACGGGCACCGACTTCCAGCCGCGGCAGCTCCGCTCTCAGGTCAGGAACGCGCTGCAGCCGAACCACCGGCTGTCCGCGAACGCGGGCAACGGCGCGACGTCTGTCCCTAGCGCGGTTAGTTCCCCGGGCGCGACGCCGGGAAGGCACGGGCCCGGCCCCGAATCCAGCCAGTCCTTCGCCGGCCTGTCAGTCGCCGCGCTGCAAGGGTGCGTCACGCGGATCGCCGGCGGGAGCCGGGTGCTGCTCGTCGATGTCGGCCGCTACCAGGGCAGGCCGGCGACAGTCATCGTCACGGCGGCACCGGGCGGCGGTTCGCGGATCTGGGTGGCCGGGCCCGGCTGCTCAAAATCGGACAGCGATCTGATCGCCCAGGCAACCCTGCCCGTGGCAGGCTGAAACGCGGGGGCGCCTGATCGCCCGGCGCAGCGGGAATCTCGCGGCCCTGATATCGGTTGACGCCCATGCAACGAGAGAAGGGCACGAAGACGTGACGGACGTTCGGGATGTCATCATCATCGGGTCCGGGCCCGCCGGGTACACGGCGGCGCTGTACGCAGCCCGCGCGCGGCTCAGGCCGCTGGTGTTCGAGGGCTCGGTCAGCTCGGGCGGCGCGCTGATGAACACGACGGATGTGGAGAACTTCCCGGGCTTCCCGGACGGCGTGCTTGGCCCGGACCTGATGGACTCGATCCGCAAGCAGGCGGAGCGGTTCGGCGCGGAGCTTGTCCCTGACGACGTCACCGAGGTCGACCTGCGGGCGAACCCGAAGGTCGTCCGGGTCGGCAGCGACACCTTCCTGGCTAGGACCGTGATCATTGCGACTGGTTCCAGCTATCGCGAGCTTGGCGTTCCCGGGGAGAAGCGGCTGTCGGGCCATGGTGTGTCCTGGTGCGCGACGTGCGACGGCTTCTTCTTCCGTGAAAAGGAGATCGCCGTGGTGGGCGGCGGTGACTCGGCCCTGGAGGAAGCCACCTTCCTGACCCGGTTCGCGCAGTCGGTGGTCGTGATCCACCGCCGCGACACCCTGCGTGCCTCGAAGATCATGCAGGATCGCGCCATGGCGAACCCGAAGATCCGCTTTGCCTGGGACACCGAGGTGGTCGAGGTGACGGGCGAGGACCGGGTAAGTGCGCTGACTGTCCGCAACGTCAAGACCGGCGAGGAGAGCACCATCGAGGTCAGCGGCATGTTCGTGGCCATCGGCCACGACCCGCGCAGCGAGCTTTTCACCGGGATCCTGCCCACCAACGACGAAGGTTACCTGCTGGTGGAGCAGCCGACCACGCGCACCGCTATCGACGGCGTCTTCGCGGCCGGTGACGTGGTTGACCACATCTACCGCCAGGCGGTGACCGCGGCGGGCACTGGCTGCGCCGCAGCCCTGGACGCCGAGCGCTGGCTTGCCGATCACGAGTCCGCAGATCACGAGTCCTGACAGCCGCAGCAGCCGCGAACCCGAGATTGCTTATCGATGCGAAAGGAAGTCTGAATAGTGGGCGCAACCAAGAAGGTTACCGACGAGAGCTTCGAGCAGGACGTGCTGAAGAGCGAGAAGCCCGTCGTGGTGGACTACTGGGCGGAGTGGTGCGGTCCCTGTCGCCAGGTCGCCCCGGTTCTCGAGGAGATCGCGAGCGAGCACGCCGACAAGATCGACGTCGTCAAGCTCAACGTCGACGAGAACCCGGTGATCGCGCAGCGATACGGGATCATGAACATCCCGACGCTCAGCGTGTTCTCCGGCGGCGAGGTCGTCAAGGAGATCGTCGGCGCAAAGCCGAAGTCGGCGCTGCTGCGCGAGCTGGCCGATTTCATCTGAGCGGACCCGGGCGCGTCATCTGAACGGACCTGAGCGCGTCAGGCCAGGGAGCGGACCTGAGCGCGTCAGGCCAGGGAGCGGACCTGAGCGCGTCAGGCCAGCCTGCGATCCTGCGTCAGGCCAGCCTGAAGGCGCGCTCGGGGCTCATCGAGCCGATCAGCCGCTCCAGCGCGACCTCCACATCCTCCCGCCAGGAGAGCGCGGTCTTCAGCTCCAGCCTGAGCCGGGGGTAGTGGGCGTGCGGCCGCACGGTCTTGAACCCGACGGCGAGCAGGTAATCCGCGGGAACGACGCAGGACAGCCCGTGCCAGCGCAGGTCACCGAAGGCCTCGATGGCCTTCACCCCGCGCCGGGTCAGGTCCTTGGCCATTCCCTGCACCAGCATCCGGCCCAGGCCGCCGCCGACGAAGTCACCGAGCACGTGCGCGGTCATCAGTAGCACCGCGTCGGCGCTGACCGGGCTGGTGGGAAAAGCCACCGACCGCGGCGCGTACTGCGGCGGCGCGTACAGCATGAAGCCAGCCGGGATGCCATCGACATAGATGATCTTGCCGCAGCTTCCCCATTCCAGCAGGACCGAGGAGACCCAGGACTCTTTCTCCAGGGCGGAGTCGCCGGTTTCCACTGCCCTGGCATGGCTCACCGGGTCAAGTTCCCAGAAGACGCAGCGACGGCACTTCGGCGGCACGTCATCCAGGTTGTCCAGCGTGATGCTGGCAAGACGACGCGACACCTGGCACCCCTGTTGTCGTAACGGCTGCTGTCGTGACGGCGATCATGCCAGCGGAGCGCCAGTAGCGCAGCCCGCCGGAATGGCCCGGCCGACCGTCACGCATATCGTACCCACGGCGGATCGGTCCCGCCGCGGGCTGCGGCCGCGGGCCTCGGCGGGGATCTCCTGCCCGGCGGCGAAGGGCATGCGCGCCCGTTGTGCATGATCGCTAGGCTCGGCGAATGGGCGGTTCCGCGAAGAGCTTCGGCAGTGACAACCACGCTGGCGTGCACGGCTCCGTTCTGCGCATGATCGGCGAGGCGAACGCGGGTCATGTGCCCGC
>Ga0302326_10015153_pt1 | contig 16235 bp, 18 predicted proteins | sample Palsa_T0_3_FD_202264 | JGI IMG/M metagenome (GOLD analysis project Ga0302326, IMG submission 202264) | Peat permafrost microbial communities from Stordalen Mire near Abisko, Sweden - Palsa_T0_3 | ecosystem: Environmental > Terrestrial > Soil > Palsa > Peat permafrost | place: Sweden: Abisko... | reverse complement strand
CTTCTCGACGTCGCCGGGATGTCGAAGGGCTAGTTCCTGGGCGATCATTCCGCCCATCGAGGTGCCGAGCACTACGGCCCGGTCGATGCCGCAGGCGAGGAGCACGTCATACGCGTCGTCGGCCATGTCGGCGATCGTGAAAGGCGCAGGGGCATCGTGGGACCAGCCCGTGCCGCGGTTGTCGATCCGGATCACCCGGAAGCGAGCCTCCAGACGGCGCAGCCACAAAGTCGGCCAGGTCAATCCGCTGGCCGTCCACCTGTTGAGAAGCAGCAGTGGCTGCCCGGAGCCGGCTTCGTGCCAGTTGACCGCAGGAGGGTGCCGCCGTCGATCCGGCGACGTCTCTAGCGCCGACGCGCATAGGTGCGCCCCGTCTGCTCGCTCCCGCCAGCGCCTGTGAGCGGCACACGTCTGGATACCCAGCGCTCCGGCGACAGCATTCACCTGGAAGTCGATGACCCGGCGCCATAGCGCCTCAGTACGGATGCCCAATTCGGCCGCAACGGTCAGCGGCTCCGCCAGCCATGCGACGGCTTGGCTGGCGCGCTGCACAGCCGTTTCGCGAAGAAACTCGCTCACACCGACTCCTTATCGGCTCCTGTCCAGAGCTCTGCTGTCGTAGTGCGATGAGCACTACGACAAACCCTTCCATAAGAATGCATCATATACGATTGTTCCGGCGGGCGCATAGTCAAGGATCTGAGCGTGGTGCATCGGGCGGCGAGCCCCATCCTCCGCAGCCGGTAAGCCCCGCTGAACGCGCTGTGCGTGACGACTCGGGCCTCAGTTCATGTTGTGCCGAAAGGATTTCTACCGTGGGTACGCCGAAGCGGCGTTCCCACTTCGCTCAGATTCCCCGGCCGCCGGTCACTTCGAGGACCTCGCCGTTGACGTACGACGCCAGCGGCGAGGCTAGGAAGACCACGGCCCCCGCGACTTCGTCGGGCCGCCCGGCTCGTCCGAGCGGGACCTCGGCCTCCTTGGCCGCGTAGATCTCGGGCTTCATGGCCAGCGTCATGGCCGTGCGGATCAGGCCAGGCTGCACAACGTTGACGCGCACGCCCGACGGGCCGAGTTCCTTAGCCAGCGCCTTGGTGAGCCCGATCAGGCCGGCCTTGGCCGCGCTGTAATCCGACTGGCCGGGCATGCCCACCTTGCCGGACAGCGAGGAAATGTTGACGATCGACCGCTGCCTGCCCGCGGAGCAGCGGCGCGACGGCCCGGCTGCCCAGCCAGGCGCCCTTGAGGCTGACATCTAGCACCAGGCCGAAGTCGGCCTCGCTGAGCTTGCCGATGTAGCCGTCACGGGTTACGCCCGCGTTGTTGACCAGGACGTCGATCCGGCCGAACCGCTCGAGGCATTTCTTGACCAGTTCAGCCCAGCCCCGTTCGGCGGTAACGTCGCACGCAACGGCGGCGATGTTTGCACCTTCCGCCGCCAGCGGGGCCACCGCCTCGGCGGCCTAGCCGCCGTCGACGTCGCCGACCAGCACGCTCCCGCCGTGCGCCAGCACCGCCTCCGCGATGGCCAGGCCGATACCCTGCGCGCCGCCGGTCACGATCGCGACCTGCTTGTCCAGTAGTGCGTTCATGAGTGGTACTCGGATTCATCGGTGCTTGTTATCGTGGTTCTCCTCGTAACGGTCCGGTGTGGGGCCCGGGGCGGAGCGCGAGCGGCGGCGGCGGTCAGCCGCGGCGTTTGGTGATCTCGTCCTTGAGCTGCGGCGCGACGACGAACAGGTCGCCGACCACGCCGAAGTCGGCGATATCGAAGATCGGGGCCTCCGGGTCCTTGTTCACGGCGACGACGGTCTTGGAGGTCTGCATGCCGGCCCGGTGCTGGATAGCGCCGGAGATGCCGAGCGCGACGTAGAGCTGCGGCGACACCGTCTTGCCGGTCTGGCCGACCTGGAACTGCGGCGGGTAGAAGCCGGCGTCCACCGCGGCCCGGGAGGCCCCGACCGCGGCGCCCAGGACGTCGGCCAGCTCCTCCACCACCCCGAACTGCTCCGCCGAGCCGACCCCACGGCCGCCGGAGACCACCACCGAAGCCTCGGTCAGCTCCGGCCGCTCGCCGGCGGTGACCGGCTCCCGGCTCGTCACCGTGGCGGCCTTCCGGCCTGGCGGGGGCACCTCCACGGTCTGCTCCGCTCCCGCGCCGGGAGAGGACTCGACCTCGGCCGCTCCCGGTCGTACCGTGAGCACGGGGTGGGCCGTGTTCGCGACCGCTTCGACCCGGTAGGCCCCGCCGAACGCACTGTGCGTGACCGACTCGGGCCCGATCTCGACCACCTCGCTGAGCAGCCCAGAACCGGTGCGGACCGCCAGCCGGCCGGCGATCTCCTGGCCGTCGGCCGACACGCCGATCAGCAACGCGGCCGGTGCCACCGACTCGACCAGGGCGGCCAGCACATCGACCTCCGGGGTGAGGAAATCCGCGCGGTCGGTCTCGGCCAGGTAGATCTTCTCGGCGCCGTGCTGCTTCAGGGCGTCGGTCAGCTGACCCGCCATGCCCGGAGCCGCCACCACCACCGCGGACGGCTCGCCGAGCGGGCGGGCCGCGGCGAGCAGCTCGTACGTGCTCTTCTTGACCTGGCCGTCCAGATGGTCGACCAGGATCAGCACCTCAGCCATGTCCCGCCCTTTCCTCAGATGAGCTTCTGCGCGACGAGGTAGGCGGCGATCTGCGCGCCGCCGTCGCCGTCGTCGGTCGTCTTGGTGCCCGCGGTCTTCGGCGGCCTGGGCGTCACCGAGGTCACCTTGGTCAGGGCGCTGGCCAGGCCGGCCTCGGCGGCGCCGATCCCGGCGTCCCCGATGGACAGCTGGGTGATCGGCTTCTTCTTCGCGGTCATGATCCCCTTGAACGAGGGGTACCTGGGCTCGTTGATCTTCTCGCTGACCGAGATGACCGCGGGCAGTTCCGCGGTCAGGCCCACCGCGCCGCGGTCGGTCTCGCGCCGCACGGTGACCGTAGTCCCGTCCACGGTGATCTGCCGGGCGTGCGTCAGCGCCGGCAGGTCCAGCACGTCGGCCACCATGGCTGGCACCGCGCTGACGCGGCCGTCGGAGGCGCCGTTGCCGGCCACGATCAGGTCCACGCCGGGCAAGGTCTTGATCACCTGGGCGAGCGCGCGGGCGGTCTGCACCGCGTCGGAACCGGCCAGCGCATCGTCGGACAGGTGCACGGCCCGGTCCGCGCCCATGGACAGCGCCTTGCGGATCGCGTCCGCGGCCGGGGCGGGGCCCATGCACACCACGGTGACCTCGCCGCCGTGAGCCTCCTTCAACTGCAGGGCGGCCTCGACCGCGCGTTCGCTGATCTCATCTAGGACGGGATCCGCGGCGGCGCGATCGAGGATGCCGTCCGCGGATCGCAGTGTCCGTTCGGAATATGTGTCTGGGACCTGCTTGATCAGAACGGCGATGTTCATATGGCTCCTTGTCTATGTCCGGTCCAGGCCGCCGCGCTTGACGAGCTGGGCGGCGATGACGTTGCGCTGGATCTCGTTGGTGCCCTCGCCGAGAACATCAGGGGGGCGTCGCGGAAGTAACGTTCGACGTCGTACTCGGTGGAATAGCCGTAGCCGCCGTGGATGCGGACCGCGTCCAGGGCCGCACCGCCCCGATCAGGTCCGCGAACGCCGCCGCGGGCCAGGGGGTCAACCCGGCGCGACAGCTGCGCCGTGCCGGGCCGCGAGTCTCGGAGGGCATCGGCCGGGGTGGGCGCGGCGCCGGCCGGGATCGCGTCAGGCTTTGGCATAGTGCGAGGTCCCGTCGAGGTCGGATCGGCGGAGCCGGCCCGCGGCGGCCAGGACGTCGAGGTGAGCCAGGGTCTCGCTGACGGCCAGGCAGCGGTTGAACAGATCCAGCTCGTCGAACCGCCGTTCCCGGCGCGTCCACCGGAGCCGCACTGCCACCTCGGCGGCCGTGCCCGCCTGCCGGTCGACCAGCTCCTCGATCCGCCGGAGCCGGGCGTCGTGGTGGTCGAGCAGCTCGTCGACGCGCGCGTGCACACTGGGCGAGACCGGGCCGTGAGCGGGCAGCAGCCGCCGGTCCGGCAGGGCCCGCACCAGCCTCAGCGAGTTCAGGTAGTCGCCGAGCGGGAGTTCGGCATGATTCTGCTCGAAGCCGATCGACGGGGTGATGTGCGGGAGGACGTGGTCCCCGGCGAACATCACGCCCCGGGCGGGGTCCACAAACACGACGTGCCCGCGGGTATGGCCGGGGGTCGGGTACATCTGCCAGGTCGTGGCGCCGAGCTGGATCTCGCCGGGGGCGTCGAGCCAGTCGTCGGGGTCGGCCCAGAGGCTGGCGTCATGATCCACCGGCGACGCTCTCAGCTCGCGGGCCAGGTCGTCCGCGCCGCCTCGCTGGACCTGGCTCAGCAGGCCGCTGAACGGGATCGCCTCGCGCGCGAGGCGGAGCGTGCCGGCTTCCCGCCGGCCCAGGCTGATCCGCAGACCGAACTCGCGGCGGAGCGCGACCGCCATCGTGTAGTGGTCGCGATGGACGTGCGTGACCAGGAACCGCCGGATCTCCGGCAGCGCGAAATCCAGTGCCTTCACCGCTTCCTCGAGCAGGTCCCGCGCCTGTATCAGCGCCCAGCCCGAGTCCACCATCACCAGGCCGTCGCCGTCACGCACGGCGTAGACGTTGACGGCCTTCAGATGGTCATGGGGCAACGGCAGCGGAATCCGGTACAGGCCGGTATCTACCTCGTAGACACCGGGGACGGTCCAGTCCGCCGTCGGGTCATCGTGGTGCAGCCGGATCACGGGCGTTTCCTTGTCGTGGTGTCTCGCCGAGGCTCTCAGCATTCACATTGAGCATAATATATTGAGTTTTAATCTGCCGCTACCTTGCTTCGCATGCCAACGACCTTGACCCACTCGGCTGCCGATCTGATGCGGCGTCATCGCGCACCAGGGGCCGGGACCGATCGAGGCGATCTCGATGACCTTCACCTTGGAGCGGGCCCACTCGTCTGTTCCGCGACGTTGAGCGTGAGCCGGTTCGGCGTGGAATGGGTCGCGCGTGATGACGGGCGCGGTTTTGAGATCAAGGGCAACCCTCGCAGGGTGGCTGGGTGACAGTGGACGCGTCAGTTATGCCGTCTGAGCAGGTATTACGAGGCCGACGTGGTTCGGTGTAGCCCGGCGGCTGTGGCCGTTGGCTGCATTTAGGCTTCCAGTTGGGCTACCCGCCCACGCCGACGAACCTGCCGGAATGTAGCCGCGCGCCGCCGGGGTGTGCCTGGTCCGGTGGAGGCGCTTTCGATCGCGTGCCCTGTTTCGACTACTTATCGAGGGCACCGCGATGGGTTGGTGCCATGACGAGAGGACTGACGTTGTGCCGGGTACTTTCACGCCGGAGCAGGCCGCCCAAGACGAAGTAGATCTGCGCGGAGTGGGTGCGGAGCCGGCCGACGCCGTGACCGCGACTCAGCACGAGGCTGACGGGTTGGACCGTTCGTTCGTGGTGACCATCAAGACGCCGGCCGGGCACGAGCACCGGTTCCGGGTGAACGGTGAGCAGCGGGTGGAGACCGTGACTACGTGGGCGGTGGCGTACTTCGCGAAGCACGGCGACCTGGCCGAGCGGAAGTATGTCCTCGCGGTGATGCGGGACGGCACGCCGGAGGACATGACCGCGTCGGCGCGCCTGGAGGACTACGGCGTCCACGAGGGGAACGTCCTCGTGCTGATCGTCGGCGAGCCCCAGGTGGATGGCTGATGTTGCACCCGGTCGTCCTGGCTGATCTTCTCGATGACGAGGTGGCGGTTGCTCCTGAGCGGCTGGGGGACCGTGCCGCCGGCCTTGTCCATGATGGTCGGCTTGTATGGTGCCCTCTCCGGCCTGCGGGAGATTCTCTCCGTTGGCTGAGGCTGGATGGCCGGCAGTATGACGGTGAGCCGTTCCGGGTCGCGGTGTGCGGCCCGGCCGGCGCGCCGCTGCCGGTCGACGGCTGGCCGAAGGGCCTGGCGGCTGGCGTGCACCCGGTAACCGCCGAGCCGTTCGCGTGCGTGCGCGGCACCTGGGAGTACTACCTGCACCCGAGTCATCACCAGGAGCGGTGGGATGCCCACCGGCCTCGGCTTCGGCTCGCTGATCTTCTTGATCATCTTCTCCGCAAAGCCGGCCTGTGATGGGCGGGAAGTTGCGGATCGGCGCGTCGGTGCTGCGAGACGCCGAGGAGTTCCTGACCGATCGCGGCGCGGACGGCTTGGAGGGCACCGGGCTGGTGGCGTTCGGCCCGGACGGGGACGGCTGGCGCGCGGAAATGTTCGTCGCGCCGGAGCAACGGGGCCAACGCGTTGAGCTGGGATGCTGGGTGGAGGTCACCGAACGGGGCAAGCGGGAGCTGGTGGTACGGCTGCCGACCGGATGCCGCTATCTGGCCCGGATCCACAGCCATCCCGCGGCGGCGTTCCACTCCCCGACCGATGACGCGAATCCGGCGCTCAGCCACGAGGGCGCCGTCTCGGTCGTGGCGCCGTATTTCGGGCTAGGGCTGCGCCGCGGCCTGGCCGCCTGCGCTGTGTACCGGCTCACGGCCGGGCAGTGGCGTCCGCTGGCTGCCGGGGCTGACCGGGACAGGTGGGTGATCTCGGATGGTTGACCCGCGGCTGCGGCTGCTCGGCACCGCCGAGGCTGCCGACGCCGGCCGGCTGCTGACCGCGCTCGACACGATCCGTCCGATCGTCACGGTCTCGCCGGACCTGCCGCGGCCGGCGGCGGGGGCCGCACTGACCTTGGTCGCACTGTTGTCGCGGCTGTTCCCCCATGTGCAGGTCGACGGATCCGCGCAGGTCGGGCCGAACCCGTGGGGTATCACCGACGTGGCCGACGCGATGGACTGGTTCCGGACGGTCCGCCCCGTGCCCACGACGGCGCCCGGCACCGACATCAGGATGTGCCTCGGGCTGCCGCCTGGCGGACGCGGCCGGGACCAGGTGCTGGGGACCGGCGGGGGCGATTGGACTGTCCGGCTGGGCCGGGAGCCTCAGCCGCTGGATGACCCGCCTGGTGGCCTGCGGCACGGGCTCGGTCTTCATGCCGCGGCGTGCCTGGCGGTCAGCGAGCTGCTCAAGGTGGCCTTGGTGCCGCTGGGCATGCGCGCCCTCATGCTGCCCGGATCAGATGGCGCCTCGTGCGGAGACCCGCTGGTGTGGAACCTGATCGACTACCGGCGGGCTCCCGCACCGCTGGCCGACGGGGCAGCCGGACGTGTACACCGGCTACGCGTCCTGCTGGCCGGTGCCGGATCGGTCGGCACGTCCGTGGCCGGGATGCTCGTCTTCTGCTCCGGCCTGACCGGCGAGGCGATCGTGGTCGACCCCGAGGCCTTCGATCCCACGCGTAACCCCTTCCGGTATCCCGCGCTGGCCGGCGGCGAGACCGGGGCGAAGGCGACGTGGGCTGCCAGCCTGCTGCGGAACACGGGCTGGGAGGCGGAGCCGGGCGTAGGCGACATCGGCAACTGGAACGCCGCTCAGTCCGCGCCGGGGTTCGACGGGATCATGGTGTCCAGCATGGACGAGCTGGCCGCCCGGTTCGATGCCGCCGACGTGCTCGCCCGCGAGGTGATCTCGGTCGGCGTCGGCGGCCTGGCCTTCCACGTCCAGCGCGAGCGCCTCGGCGACGGATGGGCCTGCCCGTACTGCGAGTATGTCCCCGCCGAGCCGACGTTGACGCAGGCGCACGTCATCGCGGCGCAGGTCGGACTGCCGGTGGAGAGAGTCATCGCGTTGCAGATCCCCGGGGCCGTACTGACCACCGCGGACCTGGAGTTGTGCACCGCGGGCGGGAAGATCTCCCCCGGGGCCGCGGCGAGGCTGACCGGCCATCGCCTGGCTGACCTGGTGGCCGGCGCCTATGCCGAGGCCGCCATCGCCCCCGCGGTGACGCAGGGCGATCCCAGCCGGCCTGGCACGGTGGCGGTCGCCGCGCCGCAGGTGTCATGGCTCACCGGGGTGATCGCGGCCGCCGAGTTGGTCAAGACCGCGTCCGGGCTGCCGGTCCTGGACCGGAGGGTCGACGTGGACATGTCCGGGCTGCCGCAGGGCTTCACCCGCCGGGTGAAGGCCGACCAGTCGGGGCGGTGCGCCTGCGCGTCCGGGGTGAGGCGGCGATGGGTGGTAAACCTGTACGGAGGACCCCGATGAACCAGCCCGGCACGTGGGGAGAGGACGGTTGGCCCAGCACGACCACCACGACGTGGACCCTCCCGGCAATCAGCCGACGCGGCCGGACTGGGCCGCGCTCTACCAGCGTCACCGCCAGACCATGCTCCGTGTCGCCGCCAGCCTGCTGCGCCAGGCGAGCCGGGACACTGACCAGGCACAGGACATCGTCGACCAGGTTTTCGTGGAGGTGATGACCAACCCCCCGGACCCGCCCGGCGACTGGGAGGCGTATCTCGTGAGAGCGACCGCATACCGGACAAAAGACCACATGACGACCGCCGAGGCCCGGCGGGCGGTTCCCGCCGGGACCGGCGTGCGGGGCGACGGCCCGGTTCTCCTGGACCGCCCCGCCGACGACAACGTGGAGGAACAGGCCCTCCGCGCGATGCGCACCGAACAGCTACGCCACCGGGTCCGGGAGGTCCTCGCCAGGCTGCCTGATGATCAGAGGCGGGTGGTGCGGCTGCGGCTGTTCGACGCGATGAGCAACGTGGAGATCGCGCCGCTGCTGGGCGTGAGCCCGCAGCGGGTGTCCCAGCTCTGGAAGGCGGGCTGGGGCACCGTGTGGCCGACGCTGCGCGACGACCCCGGGCTGTGGTTGGAAGAGGAGTAAAGGGAGGACCAGTGACCGACAATCAGGAAATACTCGGAACTCTCGCTGAGCAATATCTGGATTACCTCTCAGGCGCCCGTCCGGAGCCGCCTTCCCTGCGGGGGCTTGCCCCCGCGCAGCAACGCGAGGCGCGCGCCTCCTGGAAGCTGCTGGACGCCACACGGCACACCGTCGAGGACTACACGCCCCCGCCGCTGGAGGCTGACCCGCTGGCGCTCGCCCTAGGACTCGTCCCCGACCCTGGCCGGCGGCTGAGCGGGCCGCGCCTGAAAACGGCACGCATGAAGCGGCACCTTCAGAGCAGCCAGCTCGCGGACCTGCTGGCCGCCCGGGGCTGGGATGTCTCCACGAGAACCGTCTTCCGCTGGGAGCTGGTCGGCACCACGGACATCGCGCCTGCCCTGCTTGCAGCCATCGCGGAAGTCCTGCGGGTTCCATCGGAAGCACTTACGGCTGCCGTGGGTGACCATGATCCCGCCGCAACCGAAATCGAGGCCGCTGCAGCCAACCCGCAATTCGCCGGACTCGCGCGACGATGGGCCAAGGCATCAGGGCAGTCGCTCACAGAGGCCTGCGCAGGTCTTCAGCGGCTCATGCTGGTCACAACCGCCCGCCGCGGACGCCACCTGACCGCCGATGAATGGCTGGCAGTCCTGGAAGATTTCATCAAGGCGAGCGGCCACGACGAGCGGAAAGAATTACGTGAGTGCCCTGGAACGCCACGCCCGGCGCATCCTGGACCAGATGGCGGAGAAAGACCGCGAAGCGCTCGCTACCGACCCGAAACGAGCGCTCACCGAGCGTTTCGGCCTACGTGTCCGGGAACAAGCCGAGCTGGCTCAGCGCCGCGATGCGGGAGGCTGGTGCGACGGGATCTCATTCCTCGACGACGGCGTAGTCCTCTACGCGCCATCCCCGTTCAGCCGCCGCGAGAACTTCACCCTGACCCACGAACTGGGCCACAAGCTCACCGAGGAAGACGACGCTACACTCGACTGGCTCGCTGATCGCGACCAGCCAGGACGCGATCTTGAACAGCTCTGCGACCTGATCGCCGCCAGGCTCCTGCTGCCCGAAATACTCATCACCCAGGTGCTCAATCGCCGCGTACCCGAAGCCGCTCACATCCGGGCGCTGTACGAGACGAGCGCAGCCAGCGAAGTCGTGTGCGCGATCGCCCTCGCCCACCGCCTGCCCTGCCAGGGCGCCGTCATGATGATGGACATCGGTTCCAGCACAGTCAGCCACGCCAGCGTGGCCAGCCCTGAAGACGACGGATGGCCACTTGCCTACCCATGGCCCAAGCAGGAAATCCCCGCCCACCACCGGCTCGCGAGACTGGACGCCGACCAGGCAGTACGGGAGCAGTCCTGGTGGGCAACCCCGTGGGGAGAACGGCAGAACTACTACCTCGACGCGATCGCAGGCAGCCGCCGCATCCACGCCGTGCTCGCCGCCCGGGACCTCTGGCAAACCACCCTGTTCCACACCGACACAACAGAAACCGCAGGACGGCCTGCGCGGCACCATGACTGCTCATGCGGCTACAACGGGACGGTACGCGGCTATCCATGCAGCGACTGCGGCCAGCCCTACTGCCCTTCGTGTAAAGAATGCCGGTGCCCTCGGCGGAACGCCGCGCTCGTTCAGTGCCAGAAGTGCTTCGTATCCGTAGCCAAAGCCGACATTGTCGACGGCCGGTGCAGTGACTGCCGCTAGCACGATGACCCAAGCCGCCCTCGGCACTGCTTACACAGGTGTCCCGACCCACCCTCAGGCCAGTCGAGCACCCGGATCTTTCGCATGTGCTTACCGTAGTGCTAAGCCAGGATCAATTCGGGGAGCTCAGGCGTGAACTCATCGGAGCTATTCCTGAGCGGCGTGGACCAGCGAGTCGTACGTCTCGTCGGTCTGGATAGCCGCGATGCCCAGCGAGCTGACGAAAACGGCGAGGTCGGCCTGGATGGCATGGGCGTCCGCGTGATCGGGGACCATGCGCTCAACTTCGAGGAATCCGCCAACACCGTCAACCTCGTCGATACACAGCGAGCAGTCATCCAGGGTGGCCATGCGGCGGGTTTTCGCGATCCGGACGGTCGGGCGATAGCCCATGTGCAGGGCCGCCTCGTGCATGGCCTGGCGGTCAGTGACCTGCGTCTCGTATTCCAGACAGTCCTGGGCGCTGCCAGTGGGCTGCTTCAGTGTGAAGTAGTGACGACCCTGCACCGTGCGCAGGCGGAGGAAGGAGACCCCGAGCTTGCTGTCGCCGAACTGCCACCCGGCAGGCGCGTACGCCTGATCATCCTGGAAGACCGGCTCGCCCAGCTCAATGTCCCGAGACTTCAACGCGAGCAGCAGTGCTTCCGGGTCTTCGACCCGGTACTTGAGTTCGATCTCGCGCACCGGCTGGCCTCCATTCTCGCCGACTCGCAACCCTTCCAGAGCTAGAGGCCATCAGGCAACGCAACCCGCCGGCTCGCAGGATTTGTTATGGACCATCCGCTTCCGCTGATTGATCTCTGGCTGTCTGGCTCCGCCGTGCTGGCAACCCAGGCACGCGGCGGCACGTCGGTTCCGTCAGGGTGCCTGTCGCCACGGGCGCCGGGCGCGTTCACCAGATGCGGGTGCTTGCGGATGGCCGTAGTGGCGGCGTCGCGGCCGCGGTGTTCGCGGCTGCGGTCGGTTAGAAGAGCGTTGCCGGTTCGGATGCGGCGGCCGGGTCCGATATTGGCAGCGCGTGGGGCGGGGTCAGGCTGAAACGGATCGTGAGTGCGGAGTGGTCCGAAAGTTTGTCCTGGCGGGGCTGGTGCAAGTAAACACAGTCGGTGATCAGGTCGCAGAGAGGGCCGGAGCAGAAGGCATGGTCGTACCGGTAGCCGTCGCCGGTCCGGCCGACCCAGCTGTACTCGGTGTCGTGCGGGTGCAGGTGCCGGAACGCGTCGGTCAGGCCGTGCATACCAGTCAGGGCCTGGTAGAAGTCGTACTCGAATGGGGCGAAGAACGGGTAGCGGGGCTGGTGGCCAGGTTCGAGGATGTTCAGGTCCCCGGCCACGATGGCCGGCGTCCCGGCGGTGGCTGAGGCGAGCGCGGCGTCGCAGGCGGCCAGCCATTTCCGCTTGCGCTCGGTCTTCTGGGCGCTGGCATCGCGCGAGGGCACGTACAGGCCGATGACCCGCAGCGGCCCGCCGGGGGCGGGGAGGATCACGGCTGCGGCCCGGGAGGGCAGGTAGCCGATCTGGTCGCCGAACCCGTCCGGTGCCGCAGCAACGCTACTGATGATCATGGTGCCGTACTCGCCGGGACCGGGCTCGGGGTAGGTGACGTGGTACCCGGCGGCGGTGAACGCTCCGGCGAGCAGCTGGCATCCGGCGCTGGCTTTGGTCTCGGTGAGGACCAGGACGTGCTCGTCGCGGCTGGCGAGCCAGGCCAGCTGCCGCTGGGCGCGCTCGGGTGAGGGGTTACCGATGTTGAACGTCAGCAGGGACAGGCCTGGTGGGTTCATGGCTGCTCCAGTTAACGGTCGGCGTGCAGGGCGAGGATGCGGTCGGTCACTATCATGGCTGCCTCGTCCGCGCTGCGGGTGGTGATGTCGATGGTGCACACCGGCCAGCCGGCTTCGGCCAGCCGGGCGGCGCTGTCTGTGTAAAGGTCCGACTCGGTCTGGGAGGAGCCGGGCTGGCGCTCGAAGCGGCTGTGCCTGCCCCGGGCGGCCAGGCGGGCCGCGATCACCGCGGGACTGCCGTTGAGGACGACCGCCAGGGAGGGTTGGTCGGCACCCTGGTTAAGCTGGAGGATTACGTCCCAGCTGATGCCGTCCATGCGTTGCAGGACCAGGCTCGCGGGAAGGTAGCGGTCGCAGATGACGATCTGCCCAGCGGCCAGGCCGGGCCGGATCTCGGCGGCCAGGTGGTGGTGACGGTCACCGGCCACCAGGCAGGCCAGTGCCATCCCCGCGTAGTCGTCCGTGCCCGCGCGGATGAGCTGGCCCAGCGCCGTCGGCGAGGGCTCGCGGGTCTCGTGGACCGGAAGCCCGTGGCGGGCAAGGCGGGCGGTGACAAGAGCCGCGACGGTGGACTTGCCGGAGCCGCCAGGGCCGTCGATGCTGATAAACAGGCCCCGCTGGCCGGTCATGCCGTCGTTACCGCCAGCAGCCGCCGCTCCCCAGAGGTGACAGGGCAGACCTCGGCGTCCACGGCACCGATCCGCTCCCCGCCGGCAATGACCGCCGCGGGGCAGCCCTTGCCGCACTGACCGGCAATGCCGCAGCACCGGCAGGTGGCGTTAGCGCCCATCTCGTACCGTTCGGCGAACCGGTAGGCGTCGAGCCGCGCCGCGATGTCCGGGTCGATGAAGATGTTCCCCACGATGAACTCGCCAGGGTCATGCCGGGACTGCGGGGTGCGTGCGGCGAACACCAGGTACGGGCACACGGTCACCTCGCCGGCGGTGAACACGTAGATGATCGTCCCGGCCTCACAACCCGCCAGCGGCTGGCCGCCTGTGCTAGGGAACCGGATGTGCACGATCTCCAGATCCGGGCTATCAAACGGGGCGGTCAGCGCCTGGATCCGGCGCATGTGCTCCTCGCCGCTTGAAAGCTTGCCGCGGGACTTCACCCCTCGGCCCATGGCCGATAGCGGATTCATCAGCACATAGGACGCGCCGTTCCCGGCCGCGAACTCGCACAGCTCCCGATACTCCTCATCTTCCGCCAGGGAGTTGGGCGTGCACAGCAGCCCTTGCAGCAGCCCGGCAGCCGCCAGCTTGCGCACGGTGGCGACCGTGACGGCGAAGCTGTCCCGGTCACCGCGGAACCGGCCATGAGACTCGGCACGGAACCCGTCCAGCGAGACGTTCGCGTGTACCCCGCTGACGCCAGCCAGCTCGCTGATCTGCGCATCGGTCAGCGTGGTCGCGTTGGTGCAGAAACCGACCTCCATCCCCGCGCCGCGCAGCGCCTGCACGATTCCGGTAAAGCGCGGGTGGATGGTGGGCTCGCCGCCGGTCAGCGTGACCCGCTCTACCCGGCAGGCCTTCAGCCTGGGAATCAGCAGGCCGGTGATGTCGTCATACGGCATCGACTCGCCTGCCCTGGTGGCCGACACGAAACAGTGCGCGCAGTGCAAGTTGCATCGTTCGTCGATCTGCACGAGTGCTTTCCTGGTACCACCGTCAGCCGTGGTCCGGAAGTAGCACGATGACGCCTGTCCTGTCCTGGTGATGTTGCGTACGCTCATGCTCTGCTCTCCTTGCTGTTCCCGACATCTAGTACGGATCGTGACGAGAACGCCACATAACGCAAGTATCCCGCGAGGTTCCTGGTAGCGATACCGCGCTGAGGGAAGTTCGCGGCTATCGCGGCATGCATCTAGCTGACCTGCTACAGGGGCTGGATAGTGCGCAGGCACTGGCATGGACCGGGTCTGCTGGAACCGTTGAGTGACCTGACGGATCGCCCCGGTTTCCTACGGATTCACGGCAAGTCCTTGATTAGCTCCGTGAACGCGCGCAGCTTTTCAGCTAGCCCCGATACAGAATCCGAAACCAGCGAAACGTCCAGCCGGAGGTGATCAGCCACGTAGCGGCCCGGTTTCCACACTTTCCATTCTGCCCCATACTCGTTACTGAGCACGGTAAGCGGATCGCAACCCATAGGTTCGGTTCCGGTAGACACGGCTGCACTTCCATTGACTTTTTGGTTCTCGGCATGTTCGGCAAGCTCAGCGTCGATTGCCCGCATATGAGCCCGGATCGGCACGTGCGCGGGGGAATCCGGGGCAATGAGGCCGAGGTTCGTGTGCAGGTCGCGCTTGGTACGCTCAAGTTCGGCCGTGGTTAGCTGCCTGACATCGTGGTCGCGGATCACGTTATCTCCAGAAAGCAGTAGACGACTTTGCCTCCGTCCGGAGGGAAGAAATATGACCATTCCTTACTCAGCGCGTCGACGAGCATCAGGCCCCGGCCGTTTTCCGCCTCGTCACCAGGGTTGGACCTGACTGGCGGATTGCTATCGGTGTCGTAAACTTCAATGAGCAAGCCGTCGCGGAAATGCCGCAAGGACAGCGATATCAGGCTCGCATTTGCGCGTTCAGAGTACCGGGGCGTACGCGCGGTATGACCGGAGAACCGTACCGCATTGGTGACGAGTTCCGAAACGAGTAGTTCTGCTGTTTCGGCTGTGCTTTCCGTCATTCCACGGCAGGAATCCAGGAATGAGCGGGTATACCGCCGCGCCCAGAACGGCGAGGTTGGCAATGACACCAAAGCGAACATGCCGGCATCCATTGGCCTGGGCTGCCCGGACCGTGCTGACTGCCAGGCCGACCCGATTGCGGGACCGACGTCCGCCGTGGCTCCGGCACCGCGCGCTACGGCCTGTTCCGTCATCGCGGGTTACCTCCTGATCGCGCATACCTAAAGTGGATATCCTGCTGTCGGGAATTCAGGCGCTAGCCCAAAAAGTTCTGCTCTTCCAGCTGCTTTTCCAGATCTTCGGAGGTGCCGGCATCGATGGTCATCGACCACCGGGCGTCTCGATGACGGCCCGACGTGATCTGGCCTTTCCTCGTCGCCCACAACCGCCGGGCCTGAGACATCCATATATGCCAAGCCGGATACTTATCCCTGAGCCTATTCAGCTCTTCATCGGAGACGTTGATATTTGTAACGGCCATTGGAGAACACCTTCCCTCCTACGTTTCCCACGATGACAGGCACGGAGCGCAGTTCCAAGAGCTTCGGGGGACACCAGCGAATGAGTGCCCCTCGCACGGAGAGAGGTGTTCCTAACTCGGTCCGCGGTGTCCCTTCCCCTGTCCAGGAAAATTTCAGGACAATTGGGACCAAGAAGATCGCAGCCATCAGGAAAGATCTTTGCGTCTTCCAGTCGCTAGGCACCTAGGGCACGCGAAAGCCCCGCGCGGAGAATGCATATGTTCCGCGCGGAGGACGGTTCGCCAGAAGGGGAGGCTAACCCTTAAGACGCTGCGTAAACGTGCGCCAGGCGGAAGGATCGAACCGTAGTACTGGCCCATCCTCCCGGTTCTTGGTGTCGCGCACCGCGATCGTGGTGGCGGACCTACCCACCTCTACACAGTTGCCCTGTCCGCCCGTGTAGGTGGCTACACGCCAGCCAGAGGCCACCTCATCACTCATATTCGCTCCTGATCTTGTTCATGAGCTGGGCCGAATCAATCGGGGACAATGCACATCCCTTGATCACGCTAAGCGCCGTAGCGATCACCGCAACTTCCTTCGGGTCCTTCAAAACCCTTCCGGAACCCCACCCCTCCAGGTATGCAACGGGGGCTGCGTTATCGAATTCGAACATTGCCGCAGGGCCGTCCACGCCGGGCGCGTCGGGGACGGTGAACGGCAGGATTTGCAGCACGATTCCCTGCGCTTCCGCGAGGCCGAGCAGATGATCGAGTTGCTCC
>Ga0302326_10015151_pt1 | contig 16237 bp, 10 predicted proteins | sample Palsa_T0_3_FD_202264 | JGI IMG/M metagenome (GOLD analysis project Ga0302326, IMG submission 202264) | Peat permafrost microbial communities from Stordalen Mire near Abisko, Sweden - Palsa_T0_3 | ecosystem: Environmental > Terrestrial > Soil > Palsa > Peat permafrost | place: Sweden: Abisko... | reverse complement strand
TCACAACGGGCTGAATCCTGTGCGGATTGCGGTTCTCGTTTCGCGGCAGGAACTCAAGCGCGGCGACGTCCTGGAGCGAATCATCTCGTGCCTGAAGACGTTCGGGCTCGGCCCGGATGCAATTCAGATTGAACTGCCAGAGCCCGCTGCTGCCCTATCCGACGAGACTTTACTTCATATACTGCGCGAGTTGAGGAGTGCCAGCGTTTCTGTTACGCTCGACGCCTTTGGCGCGGGATTCGCGTCTCCGGGCTGTCTCGACGGTTTGCCGGTCGATGCGATCAAGATCAATAGATTCTTCGTTGGACGTCTGACAGAGCCGGATAGTTCGATGTCTGCGGTATCGGCCATGATTGCCGGCGCTCGGATATTGCGGATGACCACCATCGCCGAAGGCATTGAGACCGAAGAACAAATGTGGGCGCTGCGAAAGATGGGATGCGATGTACTGCAGGGTTCTCATGTTGCGCAGCCACTAAGCGCGCTCGGCGCTGGGGCTGCACTGGCCACGCGGCTGAAAACTCATAGAGCCGGTCGTGACTGGGCTCAGCCAGCCAGCCTTGGTGAAGGGAATCGGGGCCGCCACCCACAGATCGCTGCCCGCCCCGGCTAACCTGAACGAAAAACGATCTGCCTTTGATTTTGTGAAACAGACATTACGTTCACGTAACGCAAGACTGCACTTTGTCGGAATTAACCACACGTGGCAACCAGTTCAGAGTAAACGGAGAGGTGCCTGAATGATGAAGTTGATGTTCTATCGTGGCCCGGGCAACATCATAACCAGGATTATTCGATTCCTCACCCGGGGGCCTTATAGTCACGTGGAGATGCAATTCACTAATGGCCGCAGGTTCTTCGCTTCGGGTCATGGCGTCTTCCAGGGATCTAACATGATTCACGATCACAGGATCTACAACTCCTCATGGGACTCCGTCTTAATTCCCGCCACTGAGGAACAGGAGAAATCGGTCCAGCGCTACGCCTTTAGCCTGATAGGAACGCCTTTCGATATGAACGGTATGGTCCGCTTCACGCTCCCGGGGGGCGCACGCCGCAAATACAGATACTGTAGCGCTGTCATTATGGAGGTGCTGCAGAACGCCCTGCACATGTTCCCGGGAGAGAGCCTTAAGATCTCGCCGAATGGACTGCACCGGCTGTTTCTGTCGCATAAACATGTGTTGACCTGCGACTGTATGCAGGACGATACCGTAGCTCAGGATGTAGATTCAGAACGCCCGAAGCAATCGCTTGGCGGCCCCGGTTCGCTTACAGGGGATGTATTTGCGTTTCACCCAGAGCGCAGAGAAGGGACTCGATGAATGCCGGTCTGCGGCATCCTCAAACCGTCCTTGTCGCCGACGACATGGAACACAACCGGGAGGTGCTGGCCGCGATGCTTCGCGGCGCGGGATACAAGGTAGTTCTGGCAGCGGACGGGGATGAGGCGTTGGAATTATTGGCTACCGGGCCTGTCGACATCGCACTGCTCGATGTGATGATGCCCGGGCGCAACGGTATGAGCGTCTGCCGCGAACTCAGGAGCAAGGCGGAAACCCGGCTACTCCCGGTGCTCCTGATAACCGGTCTGAACAGCACAGAAGACCGGGTTCAAGGAATTGAGTGCGGCGCGGACGACTTCCTGACCAAACCGATCATGAAGGAAGAATTGATGGCTCGGGTCAGGTCTCTCCTGCGAATCAAAGAGTTTACCGATGAGATGGAACATATCGAACTCGTCCTGTTCAACCTTGCCATCAGCACGGAGGGAAGAAATCCACTGATGAAGGGTCATTGTGAACGTGTGGCTAAAGACGCGGTGGCTTTGGGAATGCGCGTGGGATTGCCTGACGACCAGCTTGCTGCTCTGCGACGCGGCAGTCTCGTTCACGACTTGGGAACGATCGGCATTCCCGATCAAATCCTACGCAAGACAGGTCCGCTAAGCGAAGGTGAATGGGTTCTGATGAAAACGCATCCTGAGATCGGCGAAGGGATCTGTAGACCATTGCAATCGTTTGGTTCGGCGCTGCCGATCATCCGGCACCACCACGAGAAGCTGGACGGCAGTGGATATCCGGATGGCCTGAAAAACAGCGCGATCCCATTGGCAGCTCAAGTCCTTTCAGTAGTCGACATTTACGACGCACTCGTTAGCGACCGCTCATACCGTACGGCATTCTCCCCCGAAAAGGCGTTCGAAATTATGGCAGGAGAGGTTGAGCTTGGATGGCGTGACGGTGATCTCGTGTTTGAACTAAAGGCTCTCCTGCGAGTAGGAATTGTGCCTTCCCCGGGCGCTGACGGGAAGTCGGCTTTCTCGTCTTCCTGGGGGTGACCAGGCACGGACCGGATCCATTTCTAAGCATTCCTGTGGAAACACTTCGTGATTTACCGGGATAACGGGCAATGACGTGCTTAGGATCTTAGGAATCCTGAAGAAATCATGACCGCACGGAGCTACCACGTTGCAATTCGGGAGCCGCCTGATTTCGTCACTGCGAATTGCCTAGCCGGTGAAATATGCTCGATGCTTTGAAGGGAACTCTCGAAACCATTTTGGTCGTCGATGATTGCGAACTAAATCTTGAAATGGTGGTGGCGGTGCTGGAAAATGCAAACTTCCGCGTGCTTTCAGCGAACACCGGGGTCAATGCCATCAAGGTTGCGCAGGAAACGGAAATGACAATTGATCTTCTCCTTTCCGATGTCGACATGCCAAATATGTCAGGTCCCGACTTGGGGCAGATCCTCAAGAAGAAGAGACCGAAGATTCACGTTATGTTAATGTCCGGTGGAGAAAGCGGGGCTCTCCTGGTTTTGAACTACGGTTGGGCCTTTATTCAGAAACCGTTCATTCCAAAAAAGCTGGTTCAAATGGTCACTGATGTATTGCATTCAGAAGACCGATCGCAAGTCGGCGGGCAGGAGTTTGACAGCCGTAAAGATACAAAGAACAGAAACTAGGACAAGCGCACTCCCGACGATTAAATCTGGACTTCGATTGGCGCGACCGAGTGGAGGAGTTGCTATGGGCGAACGAAATGACTGTACGGTGATTCTGAGCAGAATTATGGGAGGGCTTTGCGTCGTTCGCACGGTTCTTCCGAAGGAGAGCGACCCCAACGTTCTCGCATCCATGTCCCGTGGAACGACCGAGACTCCATCAATTGGCGCCATCTTTCTAACGACCGTAGCTTGGACTCTTCGATTGCCCTCCGGACATGTGCACGTTCCCAGAGTCGCCGGTTGTTTATCGACGTGGCAAGAAGTTGAAGCGCAGCACTTTGCTTCCATACAGAAAGCCAGGCGTCCCCGGGTCCTGGCTGCTTCGTTCTGGGCGGCGGTGATGTATTGGGGGGGGCGAAATATGCGCGCCCGACAGAAGTAGAGAAGTGTAGCCCCGGTAGAACCCAACATCTAACTCATTGGCAATCCAAGCGATACCTCGAAGCTAGGGCGCGGCAACCAATCCTGGAACCCAAACCACCCCAAGCAAATGACCCGGCAGGGGGGATCAATAACCAATCAATAGACCCGTTAGATCCGCCCGGCCCAGCCAACTTTCATCTGTGCCTCATCTGTGGCGAATGGTTTCTTGTCCGTGGCCGGTCACAACACCGTAAATCCTTACATCCAAATCACTTCAGCCCGAAACAGCCCCTCCTGCAAAAAGCAAAAGCCTATACTAAGCTCGGGAAGACGAACCATGCCAATCGAGCCACCTAGCCCGCGAACCCCACGACCCGAAAATCGCACGCTAGAACCCAGCAACTCCATGAAAACAAACACCCACCCACAATTCCCAGAACCCGGCAACAACCGCCCGCCATCCGCCCCACTACCCCGCCAATCCGGATTTCCGCGTTCCCTCGCCCGCCTCGCGCTATCATTGTCGAAACGTTGCGGCCGCGTCGCCCCATTCGCACACCAAGGAAGGCTCTGATCATGACTAATCCGATGCGCCTCACGCCATTCGCCGCCCTCACCTTCGCCGCCGCCATCGCGTCCGCCCAGTACATCACAACTCCCCAGCAGCACTTCGGCTTCAACATCGGCGACGACTATCGAATGGCCAGCTACACGCAGCTCGAGGCCTATTGGAAGAAGCTCGCCTCCGAAAGCAATCGAGTCAGGCTCGCCGACATCGGGCTAACCGCCGAAGGCCGCCATCAATGGATGCTGATCGTCTCCGCGCCTGAAAACCTGGCCAACCTGGAGCACTATCGCGATATCTCCCGAAAGCTCGCGCACGCCGAAGGCCTCACACCGGAACAGGCGCACGCTCTGGCGAAGGAAGGCAAAGCCGTCGTCTGGGTCGATGGCGGGCTCCACGCCACCGAAAGCGTCGGCTCGCAGCAACTCATCGAGATGAGCTACCAGATGGCCACCCGCAGTGATGACGAGACCCTCCGCCTGCTGCATGACGATTTTCTCCTCCTGGTCCCCGCCAACCCCGACGGCATGCAACTGGTCGCCGATTGGTACATGCGCGACCCCGACGAAAAGAAACGCAGCTTCGCCAACCTTCCGCGCCTCTACGAAAAATACATCGGCCACGATAACAATCGCGATTCGCTCACCTCCAACATGGCCGAAACCACCAACATCAACCGGCAGATCTTCGTCGAGTGGAACCCGCAGTTGATGTACAACCACCACCAATCCGGTCCCGCCGGGGAGGTGATCTTCATCCCGCCCTTCCGCGATCCCGTGAATCACAATCTGGATGCGCTGGTCACGCTCGGCATCCAGAGCGTCGGAACGGCCATGCATGAGCGGCTGGTCGCGCAGGGCAAAGGCGGCAGCGGCATGCGCACGCAGGCCAATTACGATGGCTGGTGGGACGGTGGCATCCGCAACACGTGCACCTATCACAATACGATCTCGATTCTCACCGAGATCATCGGCGGCCCCACTCCCATGGAGATCCCGCTCATTCCCGAAAAGCAGCTCTACATCAGCGACCTCCCCTTGCCCGTCCGCCCGCAGCCATGGCATTACCGCCAGTCGATCGATTACGAGATGGAGACCAACCGCGCCATGCTCGACTACGCCTCGAAGAATCGCGAAACGCTGCTCTTCAATTTCTATCGGATGGGCATGAATTCCATCGAACGCGGCAGCCGTGACAATTGGACCATCACGCCCAAGCGCATCGAGGCCCTCAAGGAAGCAGCCTCAAAGCTCCCTGCCGGACGAAGCGTCGAAGGCCCCAGCGACGCTCCCGGCGGAGGCCGTGGAGCAAACTCCGTGCCCTCCGAGCTTTACGACAAGATTCTGCACGATCCCGCGATGCGCGACGCCCGCGGATACATCATGACGGCGAATCAATCCGATTTCCCGACAGTCGTGAAGTTCGTCAACATGCTTCTCAAGAACGGTTTGGATGTGATGCAGGCCAGTGCATCATTCACCGCAGCCGGCAAGACGTACCCTGCCGGAACCTACATCGTTAAGGCCGCTCAGGCGTTCCGTCCCATGGTGCGTGAGATGTTTGAACCGCAGGATCATCCTGTCGACGCAGCGTATCCCGGCGGCCCGCCGGTGCCGCCTTACGACATCGCCGGCTGGACCCTGGCGATGCAGATGGGCGTAGACTACGATCGCGTGTTCGATGGCTTCGACGGCCCGTTCACCAAGCTCAAAGGGATGCAGAATCCGCCGCCGGCCCAAATCACCGGAGCCTCCAAGCCCGCCGGATATCTGATCAGCCACCGGACGAACAACTCGTTCATCATGGTCAACCGGCTGCTCAAGAGCAACGCCGATGTCTACTGGATGAAGCTGGCCGAGAAGGTGGATGGCCACGATCTCGGAACCGGCGCGATTTGGGTTCCCGCGTCAGCGTCTGCTTTGCCGGTGCTTCAGAAAGGCGCGCAGGAGTTGGGCGTAGCCGTGTATGCGGTGGCGAATGCCCCCTCCGGCGAGGCGCTCAAAATCAAGCCCGTGCGGATCGGCTTATACGACCAGTTCGGCGGTTCGATGCCCTCCGGCTGGACCCGTTGGCTCTTCGAACAGTTTGAGTTTCCCTACGAACTCGTGTATCCGCAAACGCTCGACGCCGGAAACCTAAAGAGCAAATTCGACGTTCTGATCTTCCCAGATGGCGCCATGCGTCGAGGCGCAGCCACCGGTCGTGGCCGAGGCGGCGGCGCGCAGATCGACCCCCAGTCCATCCCCGAGGAGTTTCGCGGCTGGCTCGGCCGTATCACCGTCGAGAAGACCATCCCGCAGCTAAAGCAGTTCGTCGAATCGGGCGGTTCCGTGCTCACCGTGGGCAGTTCCACCAGCATGGCGGACCTCTTGGGCGTCCCCGTGTCAAATCACCTGGTCGAGCCCGGCGCCGATGGCAAGGAACGTCCGCTACCCAGGGACAAGTTCTACATCCCCGGATCTCTCGTTCGCGCCCATTTGGACAACACGAACCCTCTTGCTTACGGCATGCCCGATCAGGTCGAGATGTTCTTCGATTCAAGTCCGGTCTTCAACCTCGGCCCCGAAGCAAAGGCCAAGAATACGTCCTCCGTAGCCTGGTTCGAAGGCGCCACCCCGCTCGATAGCGGATGGGCCTGGGGCCAGCAGTATCTGGACGGAGGAACCGCTGTAGCGGACGCCAAGGTGGGAGAAGGCCACGTCACCGTCATGGGTCCGGAAGTAACCTTCCGCGGCGAGCCCCACGCCACGTTCAAGCTCCTATTCAACGGCGTCTTCTACGGAAGCGCCAAACCGGCCAGCCTGAAATAGCCGCCCACTACGCGATTTCGCCCTGCGTGCTTCGCCGCGTATAGACCTCGATCGGCCGCCGCAACGAATTCGGAGACATCCGTGTACGCGCCTCGCACAGCCGTGGCTACCCCGATGCTAACGGTGACTACAGGGGCGACCGGTGAGTCCCTGTTTCTCAGCGATAGCCCCGCGATGGCCAATCGCAAGCCCTCGGCGATGCTCGCAGCATCCTCGGCGCCGGTCGATGCGAGCACGATCGCGAACTCCTCGCCGCCATAGCGAGCCACCAGATCGACCTCCCTCTTCACGAGCCGCCGAGCTTCAGCCGCCACAAGGATGAGGCATTCATCCCCGCGCTGGTGGCCTTCGGAATCGTTCAGAACTTTGAAATGATCCACATCCAGTAGCAGCAGCGAAAGCGGTTCGCCGCTTCGCATCATTCGAGCCCACTCACGTTCGAGCGTTTGGTCGAGTGTCCGCCGATTCGCCACTCCCGTAAGGCCGTCGATAGAGGAAAGCTGACGCAGCCCTTCGTTTGCCTCGCGCAAATCGGCAGTCCTGAGTTCCACAAGTTCGAGTAGCTCTTCCTCACGCCGTTTCATGGATTTGATTCGCAGTCTGATTCCAACGGCTCCCAGAACTACGGGCAGCACTAAGCAAATCCAAATGAACCACCACGTACGAAACCATGCCGGACGAACATCGAAGCTGAAAGCCGCCGTCTCGGCGCTCCAGGTTCCCCGCTTATCCCGGACCTGAATTTCCAATCGATAGGAACCCGATGGCAATCCCGGGAACTCCAACTCCGAACCGCTCGTGGTTCTCCAATCGGTGAAGAGCGGTGAAAGCCGGTACCGGAACGACAGCCCGTTTGCATGCGTGAAATTCAGCGCCGAGAACCGCGCTACTAGTTGGTTGGATTCATAATCAACCGATGGATGTTCGTCAGGGGCCGCATCCTTCTTTCCCAGCTTCAGTTTTGTAAACACCACAGCGGATTGGAAGACCGTAGCTGCCCTTGGACGTGGAGAGTATCGCGCCAGCCCGCCGCTCGTACCGATCCAAACCGTTCCGTCCGCCTCTGAAGCGAACCCATTCAGATCGCAATCGTCCCAAACCAAGCCGTCGTTGGTGTCAAGGTGAGTCCAATGGCCTTCCTCCAACACATCGACGCCACGCTCCGTCCCTGCCCAGAGCCGGTCGCGCGCATCGAACCCGAGAAAATAGACCAAGCCGTTCCCATTTGGCTGTTTGTGAGTAACATGCGTGACGTTAGTTGTCCCGCCCGCCGGGCTCAGCCTGTCGACCTCACCTCCAAACCGGTAGCCCACCCAAACATCTCCATTCCCCGCCGCGCCCAGCGAAAGCACTTCCTGATTGCTGAGGCCGTTCTTTGTCGTGAACCGCTCCAAAGCAGTCCCCGCGAGGTGAAACAAACCGTCCTTTCCACCAGCCCAAATATCCCCATTCGCGCTTTCGCTAATCGCCCAAAACCGCGTTCGCGGCAAACCCTCAACCGGGCGAAATCGACGAAATGGAAGTTCCGCGACAAACAGACCGTTCTCCGTCGCGGCCCATATCCGGCGATTGCGATCTATTCTGACCGCATACGCCGATTTGGCTTCGAGGCCTTGCTCGGGACCGATCCATTCGGCAACGCCGCTTACTGGGTTCAGCCGCGCCACTGCCCTTGTCTCCGTACCAATCCACAGCACGCCTTCCGGGTCCGCTTTAACGCTATGAACCGGGACATTCCCGATCTGCGCCATCCTCCTCCAGGAATATCCCTCTCCCTGCTTTGTTCCGAGCGCTAATCCGGATTCGGTGCCGACCCAGAGCTTGCCTCCCGGTTGTGGAAGTATCTCGTAAGCCAGATCGCTCCCAAGGCCGCTATCCGCCGTGTACGCCTCCCAGTTTTGATAACCCGGCCACCTTACCAACCCTCTTCCCGCCATGCCGATCCACAGCGACCCCTCGCGATCCTGCATCACCGAATAAACAGCGCCACGGAGACCGGCCGCCCTTCCGATCTTTCTCCACTCGTCCTTCCCGCGAATCATCAGCCCGTCGGGCGAAGGAAAGAGAACGAAACCGGAGACGTCCACTTCCGGCGTTCCCGCCAGACCGTTTCGGGGCAATGGTGAGGCGCATAACTCGAAGATCGAAGATCCCGCGGGAAGTACGGCCACGCCGGTGCCACCGGAGCGCAACCAAAGGTCCCCATTTGCCCTTCCGATCGGTGACCACGCCGCTAGGGGAAGACCTGCCTTAAGGCCATAAACACTAACCTTGCCGCCGCTCAATCGGCAGACCTCCTCCCCGCACCCATACCAAACAGACTCCTTTTCGACCACAATCGCGCGGGCCGGCGAACCTGCAATCTCCGCGGGCACAGTCACCTCACGTATCGAGAACGCCTTGTCCGAAGGCTGCCCGGTCAGCACCATTAGTCCTTTACCGGTAGCGAGATAGGTATGTCCATTCCCATCCGTCTTCACTCCGCCGATCCAACTCACCGGTGAGTTGCCCGGCAGCGGAATCTCTTCAAATCGGCTACCAGTCAGCCGGTATAGACCCCCATCCGAACCGGCCAGAAGACTTCCGTCAGGCGCCTCTCCGAACGACGCGCCGGCCATGACCGGGATACCTTCTTCACGGCCAAATGCCTGGAATCGCGCGCCATCGTATCGGAAGATGCCATTCTCGGTGCTCACCCACAGAAAGCCCTTGCGGTCCTGGTAAATCGTCTTGACCGCAAGATTGGTAAGACCCTGCTCCACTCCCAGGAACTGAAACCGGTACTCCTGCGCCCCCAATTTCGCCGCCAGCAGGGCAAAGACGAGCGTCCCGGCGGCTCGCATGGCGGAATGGGGAAAACCTAACATCAGCTAGGCTACTCATCGGCAGGTTGGCCGCGTAACTTTATGGCTAGCCCGCCAGACCATTCAGGAAATATTGAGACGCCTGAATACAGGAACCTTCGCGAAATCCAGGACGAACGTGAAGATAGTCATGATGAGAAGAATTTCGCCCACCAAGAGGAGCGGCACACGCGCCATTGCGGTTCCGGAAATCGCCAAACTCGTGGCGATGAGGAGATCGAAGAAGGACGACAAAATGAGCCAAATACTCGGACGGCAGGAACCGATTCGCTGGCGCTCGCGATTCATGTAAGTCATTGCCTGGTTCCCAAACGACAGCGCAACGAAGGACAAAGTTCTTAGCCGTTCGATATCCAGTCCCAGGTGGAATTTGCCGATTGCGAGAATAGTTGTGAGAACCAGCAACTCGGCTCCTCCCATGAAGATGCCGGCTATCGTCAGTTTGCCGATGTGCCAGGAGTTCGGAAGCGGGGACGGACGCACGTTGTCGGTTGTTAACGCCATTCCCGGCAGGTCGCCGCTCAACATGCTAATTATCATCAACATGGGAGTTAAGACCGCGTGTCCCGTCATAACCAATCCCACTGCCAGGAAGAAAATCTTTGCGATCTTATTTGTAATTGAATTGAGAGTGTAAGTCAGGATGCGCTGAAAAGTAATTCGGCCTTCCTTGATGGAATCGACGATACCGCCGAGCCCGGCCGTCGTCAGAACGATTCCGGCTGCGGATTTCGCAACATCGGTGGCGGTCGAGACAGCAATTCCCATTTGCGCCTGGCGTAATGCCGGCGCGTCATTGGCCCCGTCACCGCCCATCCCTACGATGTGGCCCGCCCTCTGGAACGCTTGCACCAGCTGATATTTTCCTTCCGGAAGAATGCCCGCGAAAACCGCAAAGTCCTCGGGACGGACATTTGCCGGTATGGGCCCAGCCGGACAGACTTTGCCGTCCAGGCCAACCGCGCGGGCCACAATTGCCGCCGTGGCGGCTACGTCGCCCGTCACCATAACCGGGCGCACACCCAGTGAACGCAGCTCCCCAATCAAGGCCGCGGAATCGGACCGGGGCGGATCGCTGAGCGCAATCAATCCGGCAAGTCTCATCCCGACTGGCGGACCGGCCGCTACGGCCAATACTCGAAAGCCCTGCGTTTCAAAATCGCGTGCCTTTTTAGATGCTTCCGCATCGGGCTTCGTTAGTGCGGCAACCACCGCGTCAGCCCCTTTCACGATCCGCATGGAAGAGCCGTCAGGGCCGGCGGCGGCCGCCTCCGACATCTTCGTCGCGGGATCGAAAGGAACAAAGTGCGTAAGTTTGGGCAAGCCCGCGGAGGGTTTCTTTGAGGACGCAGCCCGTATCGCTGAATCTACTGGATCTTGGCCGCCTTCCGAACTGGCTAGCGCGGCAAGTCCCAGGACGCGCGGCTCATCGAAACCAGGCAGCGCATAAACCGCGGTTACTGCAAGTTCATTTCGCGTGAGCGTACCGGTCTTATCGACGCAAAGGACATCGATCGACGCCGCTTCGTCGACCGCGGAAAGCCGCGTGGGAAGAACGTTCAGCTTTGCCAGCGCCCTTGCTCCCAGTGCGGCCGCGAGAGTAAAAGTGGCCGGCAGGGCAACCGGAATCGAACCGAGAATAGCGGTCAGCATGAGGGGAATGATTTCGCTTACCGGCATCTTCAAGGCGAACGAATATCCTGCCAGCAGCACGATAATGCCGCCATTGAATATCGCGAGATTCCCAACGACGCGCAACACGGCCTTCTGCTGAGAGCTTTCTACGTGCGCCGTCCGAACCAGTTCCGCGGTGCGCCCGAACTTGGTACGCGGCCCCGTTGCCGTAACTACAGCGATCGCTTCGCCCCGCCGCACGAGAGCACCCGCATAGGTCTCAAACCCAGACCCAGCCTCGACCGGGACGGATTCACCCGTCAACATCGATTGATCGAGCAACACCGAACCCTCGGTGAGACGCACGTCCGCCGCGACAACGCCTCCGAGAGACAGTTTCACCGCATCGCCAACTACAAGTTGCGACGCGGGTACGATGATCCAGGCGTTATCCCTCTTGACCGATGCATTCAAAGCCAGCCGGGATTTCATCGCGGCGAGCGTCGCCTCGGCTCGGCTCTCCTGAAGAAATCCCAGACCTGCATTGAATCCGAGAAGAATAGCGATGACGGCGGACTCGGCGTATTTGCCGAGCGCCAACTCCAGTACGATCGCCGCTTCGAGCATCCACGGAACCGGAGACCAAAATTGAGCCATCGCCCTCCGCAGCGGGTGTGAACCCGTATCGGGCATGGAATTCGGTCCGGATTTCTCCAGCCGCTTTTGCGCTTCTTCTTTCGGGAGACCGTTCGACGGTGTTGTGACGGCGCTGAGCAGATTCGTCAGGATCAACCTCGCCCGGGGATTTGCAGTTGGAGTTCCATCCTAACTGCGCTTACCCAAGGCGATTTCGTTCGTCTAAATACTCAAAAAAGCGACCGTATATGGTCACATTAGCGTGAACGGTAAACTTTCCCGCCCTTCATCACAAACACCACCCGCCGCAGCGCTGTAATGTCCTTCAGCGGATCGCCATCCACCCCGATCAGGTCTGCCTGCATACCGGGCGCAATCGACCCAATCTGATCGCCCATCCGGAGGGATTCCGCCGAAAGCGAAGTTACGGAAGTAATCGCGGCCTTTGGATCCTGCCCACCCTTCTGCACTCGATAGATCAGTTCCTCCACGTTGTGCCCGTGTGCACCGGCCACAGCATCGGTACCGAAGATAATCTTCAAACCAGGTGTAGCCAAAGCTTCTTTGAACACCTTGAGCGCAATCGGAATCGACTTCTCCATGGCCGCCATGCCTTCTTCGGTATAGTTGCCGATTCCCAGGTAATTAGCCCGATGCTCCAGATAGTTCTGCGCCACCAGACCAATGTTCGGATCGAAGTAAGTACCCTTCTCCGCCAGATGCTTCAATACTTCAGGCGTTATCAGTGTTCCATGCTCCACGGAAGTACAGCCCGCGTCGGAAACCTGCATGATCGTCTCCGGCCCATACACGTGAACCAGCGTCCTAAGGCCCTGTGCCTTGGCCTCGCCGCAGGCCGCATCGATCTGCTCTTTGCTCAAGGTCGCCCCGCCGCCATCGCGAAAACTTTTCGATGCGAAGATCTTCACCAGGTCTGACCCATCGGCCTTCATTTTTTTCACTGCTTCCCGAATCTCGTCCGGCGTCATCGCCGGGTTCTGAATCGCGCGAAGCGATGTAATGATTCTTGCCCCCGGCAGCACGCCGCGACTGATCGCCGCCCGCGCGTCTCCATCGATCGGGCTACCCACACTCTGCACCGTCGTGAATCCGCCCATCAGGGTGACATAGGCGTTCTCCAGCGTATATCCCAGAGCGGTCGTCTGCGATGCGTCTCGCGGTTGATAGCGCCCATCCGGTCCGAAGTGCCATGCAATATGCACATGCGTATCGATCATGCCCGGCAGCACCGTCAGCTTGCTCAGATCGTAGGTAGCTGCCTTCGCGCCCGGCTCCAGCTTCTCGATCTTCGGTCCAACCACCGTAATCGAAACGTTCCTCTGAACGCCGCCCTTGCCATCCAGCAGCGTGCCTGCCTTGATGACGATCGGTTGATTCTGCGCGAACGCCAGCGATGACGCCAGCAGCAAACTTGAAAGTTTAATGTTCATTGCGATAAACCTTTCCCGCCTTCATCACAAAAACCACACGCCGGACTGCGGTAATGTCCTTCAAAGGGTCGCCATCCAGAGCAATCAGATCGGCTTGCATCCCCGGCGCAATCGCACCCACCTCAGGCAACCGCAGCGCTTCTGCTGCACGCCCTTGGGCACTCACCATCGCATCCATCGGCGCTTGCCCGCCGTCTTGTACGCGATAGATGAACTCTTCCGCATTGCGCCCATGCGCCCCGGCCGTAGCATCCGTGCCGAACACAATCTTCACGTGCTTTGCCAGCGCGCGATGCAGTGTTTCAAGCCGCACCGGCAACGCCTTATCCATCTCGGCAAAGCCCTCTTCCGTATAGTTCCCAATCCCTAGATACTCTTTCTTGTGCTCCAGGTAGTTATGCGTCGTCGAAAGATTCGGATCGAGATACGTCCCATGCTGCACCATCAGATCGAGCGTCTCGTTGTCCAGCATCGACCCATGTTCCACGCTCGTACATCCCGCCAGCACCGCAGCCTTCGCCCCGCCAGACGCATGCGCATGCACCATCGACCGCAGCCCCAGCTTCGTCGCCTCGCCGCAAGCCGCCTGAATCTGCGCATCCGTCATGGTTTGCGCCCCGCCATCGCGAATGCTTTTCGTCGCGAACAGCTTGATCACATCCGCGCCCTGCATCTTTCGTTCCCGCACAAGTTCCCGAATATGCTCCGGCGTCCCCGAATTCTCAGTCAACGGTTCCAGAGAAGTCAGAATGCGAGGCCCCGGCAAAATTTCGCGCCCAATCAGATCCCTCAGATCGCGATCCGTGAATGCTCCCGGACTCTGAACGGTCGTGAACCCCGCTATCAAAGTCACATACGCGTTGCCCGCTCCATTCAACGCAAACTCCACAGGCGATTCCTTGCTATTCTCCGCTCGCCCCTCTTTGTTGAAATGCCACCCGATGTGATCATGCGTATCGATCCACCCCGGCATCACAGTCAGCTTGCGCAAGTCGTATGTAGCCGGCCCCGCACCACGTTCAATGCGCGCAATCTTCGACCCCTCGACAACGATCCGCACATTCGTCAGCACCGCACCCTTGCCATCGAGAGCCATTCCTGTCTGAATCACGATGGGCTGACGCTGCGCCGACGCCAGCCATGCGCACACGAAGATTCCGATGAGAGGCCGCATGTAAGGTTTCCGGAATTGTAACGTAGTTTGACCCGATGTCCAATCTCTGGCATACTCCGATGCAATATCCATGCGCCGACGGACCCTATTGCAATGGCTCGCAAGCCTCGGAACCGCGCTTCGAGCGTGGTCCCAAACCGCCAACCAGTCTGACGTCTTGAGTCATCTGGCAGCCATCGTACTTCCCGCGGGCAACGGTCACGTAGCGGCCCAATTCGAGCGCTACATTCGTGAATACCGCCCCGGAGCCGATACCGACCACGGCTATGGCTTCACTCGAATCCGCCCAAAGCCCCCCTCTCCCGCCGCCGAGTATCAGCGCCAACTAGCCGCTCTGCCCGTGCCTCTAACGCGAGAAGCTGTTGAAGCCGCGCTGGAAGCCGCGCAAATCAGAGACATCCCGCGCCTCCCCGATGGCAAAAACGTAATCGCCGACCTCATGAGCTTCTACTTCCGTAGCGCCGAAGCCAACGACCTCTGCTACCGCGCAGCCATTGAACGCGACACCTGCCGCGGCCTCGCCGGTTCCAGTCAGGAACCCAAGCCCCTGAAGGCCACAGCCTGATGCAACGCCTCGAAAGCGATATCTGCATCATCGGCGGCGGTATCTCTTCAGCGATGCTCGCTCAGAAGCTCTCCGAACTGCGCCCCGGCATCTCCATCAACATCATTGAAGCCGGCCGCAAGCTCTTCGATCTCGAAAACCGCATGGAGTATCGCCGCCGCAACATCCTGTATGGCGAAAACGCCTGGCCCGGCGACTTCATCGAAGACCAGCCCGCCCAAGGCATCATCTCCCGCACCATGGCAGTCGGCGGTTCCGCCATGCACTGGGGCGGCACGTGCAACCGCTTCTCCGAAGAAGACCTGCGCCTCAAATCGATGTACGGCCTCTATACGGATTGGCCCATTGAATGGCGCGAACTCGAAAAATTCTATTGCGAAGCCGAACGCCGCTTAGGCGTCTCCGGCGAACCCAGCCCCTTACCCGAAGACGCGCGCTCCGAGCCTTATCCCATGAAGGCGATGGAACTCACTTACAACCTCGTCGAACTCAAGAAGTGGGGCGAGAGGAGCGGCATTCCTTTCTGGAGCACCCCGCAAGCCAAGAACACCGTCCCCTATGACGGTCGCGCGCAATGCATCCGCTGCAACACCTGCGCCATCTGCCCCACCGGCGCCCGCTATTCACCCGACTTCACCTTCAAACAACTCCTAGCCAAGAAACAAATCTCGCTCTACGACCAAACGCAAATCCGCCGCCTCGTCCTCGATACCGCCACAACAAAGATCATCGCGGCCACCGGCGTAAGCCGCGCAACAGGCCAGGAAGTCGAATACCACGCTCCCATCTTCGTCCTGGCTTCCGGCTACGCATGGAGCCCGCACTTGCTTCTGCTCTCGCAAAACTCCCGCTTCCCAAACGGACTCGCCAACAGCTCTGGCACCGTCGGCCGTTACATGTGCGGCCACGAATTCATCTCCGCCTTCATCGAGCTCGACGCCAAAATCTACCCTGGCATGAATGAGACCCACGCTCTCATCTCCCGCCAATACTTCCGCTGCAAACCCAGCGACACTTACATCCGCCACGACCTGCGCATCTGGGAAAGCGCCCAAGGCCATGAGCCGCGCCTGCGCAGCAAAGAAGGCAAACTCCTCCTGGGCGACGACCTGCTTAGCGACTGGCGCACCCGTGCCCAACGCGGCACCGCCCGGGTCCGTGGCTACTATGACATTCAGCCCGA
>Ga0302326_10015149_pt1 | contig 16238 bp, 10 predicted proteins | sample Palsa_T0_3_FD_202264 | JGI IMG/M metagenome (GOLD analysis project Ga0302326, IMG submission 202264) | Peat permafrost microbial communities from Stordalen Mire near Abisko, Sweden - Palsa_T0_3 | ecosystem: Environmental > Terrestrial > Soil > Palsa > Peat permafrost | place: Sweden: Abisko... | reverse complement strand
ATTTGCTATTCGGGAAGGACAAAGCGCTGCTGGAGGATACCGGCGCCGAGCCGAGCGATGCGGCGCGGGCGGTGAGCGACGTGATTGCAAAATGGCTGAAGGCGAAAGGCCGCACGTCGATTACGCTGATCGTGACGCATTCACACTCGCATGGGGATCACGTGGCCGGTGACGCCGGGTTTCGCGGGCTGGCGAACGCGACGCTGGTTCCACTGACGGTGGAAGGTACCAGCGAGTTCTTCGGGATCGAGAAGTGGCCGGAGGGGATGGGGCACGTGGATCTGGGTGGGCGCGTGCTGGATGTGATTCCGATTCCGGGGCACGATAAGCTGAGCCTGGCGTTTTACGATCGCGAGACCGGGGTGTTGCTGACCGGCGACAGTTTGTATCCGGGGCGATTGTACGTGCGGGATTTTCCGGCATTTGTGCGCAGCACGGAGCGGCTGGTGGAGTTTACCCGGGGGAAGATCGTGACGCATGTGCTGGGGACTCACATTGAAGAGATGGCCACGCCGTACCGGGATTATCCGGTTGGGACGAAGTATCAGCCGGAGGAGCACGGGCTGGCTTTGTCTCGCGGGAATTTGTTGGAATTGCAAGAGGCCGTGCGGGGGATGAAGGGTACGGCGGTTCGGATGGCGCTGCGGGATTTTACGGTTTGGCCGGCAAAATAGTGGCTGGTTAGAGGTGGTCGGGGTCCAGGTCGAAGACTTTTACCATGTATTCGTAGTGGCCTTCCTGCAGGAATACGAGGAATATTTCGTGGACCAGGTGGATTAGTTTGCGGGTGGCGTATTCGTAATCGCCGTTCTTCACAGTGAAGGTGAGGGCTACGTTTCCGAAGCGGTTGGAAGAGCGAGCCACTGCCTTCTCTGGATCGATGCGGCGGTGATCCGGCAGACTTGTGGATTTGCGCGATTCCAGGAATTCCTTGAATTGGCGATACATGGGTGCAGGCACTTCCGGAAGAACAAGCGGGAACCGCAGAGTTTTTTTGCGTGTGTCGAGAATCAGGTCGAAGAACCGGTCGCGATGCCAGAGTATTTTGAACAAGGCGGTACCTGCGCGTACTGGGCCGCGCGCGAATCCTTTGAACGTTCCACGGGTCGCGTAGCTTTCAAGAATGCCGGCGACCAGCTCAATGGTCTTCAGTGGGCGAAAGCTCCAACGCCCGGTTCGGTGGGTAGCGCGATCCCCGGAGGATATTGGTTGCCGGAAGTAAATTCCTTGAGGGCCTGCACGTTGATGAGCGATGAAATGGTTTCCTTGGAAGCCGCGTCGTAGCTTCTCTTCAATGCAGCGCGAAGCTCTTCCGGGGTTCGGACATATTCTCCGCGAGCGCCCAGGCCTTCGGCCATCTTGTCATATCGGAGGTTTTCCTGGAACAGGTAGAGGTGCATGGATCGGGCAGATCCGATGGCAGCCGGGAACATGCCCCAGCAGTTGTTGTTGTAGACCACGGCGATCACCGGGATCTTGTACTTCGCTGCTGTGTCCAGCTCGAACATGCTGTAGGCGATGCCGGCGTCGGAGGTGATGCAGAGAACGGGCGCTCCTTTATAGGGAGCTTGTGGACCGACGCCGCGCTGCACGGCGGCTCCGGCGCCGATGACCATGGCGAGATCGGGCCCGATGGCGCCGTACTGATAGCCGCAGGCCAAACCCTGGCCGGGACGATTGGCGCGCATCCAGCGGCCGCTGAAGATGCCGGTGGTCCAGCCGCCGATGCCGGTGACGGTCTGTTTAGGATCAATGTCGCCCTTATACAGGAAGTCGTGAACTTCCTTGGCCATCACGGCAGGATGAATATGATCGGTGGCGGCGCTGTGTTTTAATCCCAGCGCATAGTGGGCGAGGTTGGTGTCCTCGAACGTCTTGCGGGCGGCAGCCAATTCGTTGACCCAGGCATCGCGCTTTTTGGCGGGCAGTTCATTGGCGAGCGATTCCAGGAAAACTCTTTCGTCGCTGACGATACCAAGATCCAGCGGCCAGTTGCGGCCCAGATCTTCCTGCACGGGATGGACGCGAATGGTTTTGACGTCGGGATTGAATCGATATTCGCCGGGGCTCGGCATGCAGTACTGGCCGACGAATACCACCAGGTCGGCGCTCATGAGGGCTTCGGGTGCAAGACTGGCGGACAGGCGATGTTCATCGGGGAAGTGGCCGCGCATGGGTCCTGAAGTAACGACGGCGAACTCCTGCTTCTCGGCCGCTTGGAGCAGCGCTTCGCAGGCTTTTCGTTGAAACACGCCCTGACCGGCAACCAGAATGGGCCGCTCCGCTTTGGCGATCATGTCCACCGCGCGCGCCACTTCTTTGTTGGAGGGCTGCGGGCGGGATTCGGTTCGATACTTGTCCTTGGTGTAGAAATCCTTGAGATTGGCCGGATCGGTGAACCGGGCGCGCGCGACCTCGCCCGGGAAATCGAGATGCACCGGGCCGGGGACGCCGGATTTCATGTTGCGGAAAGCGTAGGCGCCGTATTCCCACACCCGATCGGGTGCGGTGAGGCGCTTGCCGTACTTTTTCATTCCGGTAGTGATGGGCTGCTGATAACCGGTTTGGATGAACGCTTCGCGATCGTCGCCGGCGATTTGCATATTGCTGGCCAGCACCAGCAGCGGCGTGCGCGCGGCATGGGCGGCAGCGATGTTCATGATCATGTGCGTGAAGCCGGGGCCTTCGGTGCCGGAGCACGCGGTGGCTTCGCCGGTGACGCGGGAGAATCCATCGGCGGCGGCGCACATGGGACCTTCCGAACGGCCGCCATAGCTGGGAACTCCAGCGGCCGCCATGGCGTTGATCACCGTGTAATTGCCGGGGCAGCAGAACATCGCGGCCAGATCTTCCTCCTTACAGAGCTTGGCGAAAACTTCGGCGCCGGTCATGCCGCGGCCTTCGAAGGTTCCCACCTTGGGCGCTTCGTTCAGGGTGGCCGGGATTTCCTTGGGGATTCGGATGGTGGGGATGGTGGCTGAGGTGGCGGCAAATAGCTGGCCGGGAGTTGAAATGGCAGCGGCCATGGCGCCGGCCGCGGCGGGCGTCATCAGGAAGTTCCGGCGGGAACTGCGCGGATCGGATTTCGAATCAGTTTTCTCGTTCATGCATTACTCCTCTAGTTACTCTTGCTTTTGTCTTCTTCTTGGATGGGTGGCCGCGCGGAATCAGGCCACAGGCTGCGGATATAGTTCACCAGATGCCATATATCAACTTCGGGGAGCTGCGCTTTGAAGGTTGGCATGCTGGCGCCCTGGCCTTCTCGAATACTTCGGAAGATCTCGCCTTCGGTGGTTCCATTTTTCCAGAATTTCGGTAAAGTAAGATCGGTTGCGTCGGCCACCACGTCGACCGTGGCTTTCCCGTCCGCCCCATGGCATCCGGTGCAGTTGCGCATGTAGATGGATCGGCCTTGAGAGATGGATTTTTTGGTGTAGGGGACGGGGCTTTTCAGTTTCTGAGCGTCCGCTACGGTGAAGGGCTCGGCAATTTTCGATTTTTCGCCGGCCAAGGCGACCGTTCGGGAAAGAAGGAACGCACCGCTAGCGCATAACATGGCGATGGTGACGGACTTTGTCAACTGCATAAATCATAGCTCTTTTGAGGGTTGTGGGTAGGGGTTGTGGGTGTCAATCAACGCTTCAACTCGGCGAATGCTAAATTCATCTGCTGGCAATGCACCGCGGAAGTGTGGAGGCACTATCTGGGCGTAGGTACTTCAGAAATGCAAAAGACCCTTGCGCAGCTGCACGAAACAAGACTAAGGTTGATTCTTAATCTCATGTTGTAACTATGTTAACGCGCCGGTGTGCGAGCATTTATTCATGGGCGTGAATCCGAATGCCGGGCAACCGGCGCAGGCGGCGAATCTGGTGAATGTTCCGCGCTTGATAACTGCTTATTATGCGGATCGGCCGGACCCCGCGGTTCCCGGGCAGCGCGTTTCGTTCGGGACGTCCGGACATCGCGGGTCGTCGTTCAATCGCGCGTTCAACGAATGGCATATTCTCGCGATCACGCAGGCGATTGTGCAGTATCGGGCGGGGCAGGGGATTGACGGTCCGCTGTTTATCGGGATCGATACGCATGCGCTTTCCGAACCTGCGCTGGCGAGCGCGCTGGAGGTGCTAGCCGCCAATGGCGTACCGGTGATGATTGCGCCGGATGGCGAGTACACTCCGACGCCTGCGGTTTCTCACGCCATTCTGAAATATAATGCCGGACGCAAAACGGGGCGGGCGGACGGCATTGTGGTGACGCCGTCGCACAATCCTCCCGAGGACGGGGGTTTCAAATACAATCCGCCGCACGGCGGGCCGGCGGACAGCGCGACCACCCAGGCCATTGAGACCCAAGCCAACGAATTTCTCCAAGCTGGATTGAACGGCGTGAAGCGCGTTTTGTTGGAGCGGGCGCTTCGGGCAGACAGCACGCACCGGCACGATTTCATCGGCGAATATGTAGGGGATCTCGGCAGTGTGATTGACATGGAAGCGATCCGGGATTCGAAACTGAAGCTGGGAGTGGATCCGCTGGGCGGCGCGGGCGTGCATTATTGGGGGCCAATCGGCGAGCGCTATGGCTTGAATCTTACTGTGGTGAATCCGGATGTGGACCCGACATTCCGGTTCATGACGCTGGATTGGGACGGGAGAATTCGGATGGATCCGTCGTCGCCGTACGCGATGCGGCGCCTGGTTGGGTTAAAGGATAAATTCGATATCGCGTTCGCCTGTGACACCGATCATGACCGGCACGGGATTGTGACGCGCAGTGTGGGATTGCTGCCGCCCAATCACTACCTTTCGGTATGCATACATTATTTATATGGCAATCGGCCCGGTTGGCCGCCGGATGCTTCGGTTGGAAAGACCGTGGTATCGAGCAGCATGATCGACCGGGTGGCACGGAAGTTGGGCCGGAAATTATACGAGGTTCCAGTGGGTTTCAAGTGGTACGTGGACGGTTTGTTTGGAAAATGGCTGGGGTTCGCGGGCGAGGAGAGCGCGGGGGCATCCTTTCTGGGACGCGATGCTTCGGTGTGGAGCACGGATAAGGACGGCATCATCGCGGCGCTGCTATCGGCCGAGATCACGGCGCGCGCCAAGACCGATCCCGGAGAGATTTACGCGCAGTTGACGCGCGAGAACGGAGAATCGACGTATGAGCGGATTGATGCGCCGGCCAACGCGGAACAGCGCGCCCGGTTGGGGAAGTTGTCACCCAACGACATTTCGGTTTCCGATCTGGCCGGCGAAAGAATTGACCAGGTGCTTACTACCGCGCCTGGCGACGGGAAACCGATCGGAGGAATCAAGGTGATGTCGGAGAACGGATGGTTCGCGGCGCGGCCCTCGGGCACAGAAGATGTGTATAAGATTTATGCCGAGAGTTTCCAGGGCGCTGAGCATTTGCGCCGCATCCAGCAAGAGGCGCAGGCGATGGTTGGGACGGTATTGAACAAGGCATCCGTATGAGCAATCCACAATATACGAATCTCGCATCGGAGGCGCAGAGCGACGACCCGTTGGTTCGTCTGGCGCTGGATCTGCACTGGTCCTGGAACCATTCCACGGACAAGTTGTGGCAGCGGCTGGATGCGGAACTTTGGGATCTGACGCATAATCCCTGGCTTATCCTGCAGACCGTTTCGAAGAAGAAACTGGACAGCGCTTTGGCCGATCCCGAATTTCAGAAGATGCTGGCGGAATTTAACGAGGCGCAGGCGAATCGGGAAGCGCCCACTTGGTTCGCCGGCGCGCATCCAGGCACGCGGTTGAAGGCGGTGGCGTATTTCAGCATGGAATACATGCTGAGCGAGGCGCTTCCGATTTATTCGGGCGGGCTGGGAAATGTGGCGGGCGATCAATTAAAGGCGGCGAACGATTTGGGCGTGCCGGTGGTGGGCGTGGGATTGCTGTATCAGCAGGGCTACTTCCGCCAGGCCATCGACGGCAACGGCAATCAGATCGCGCTGTATCCATATAACGATCCCGGGCAACTGCCCATCAAGCCGCTGCGGGATCCGGGCGGCGACTGGCTGCGGTTGCGGATCGGACTGCCGGGGTTCCCGCTGTGGCTACGCTGCTGGGAGGTGCAAGTGGGATTCAGCAAGCTGTACCTGCTGGACTCCAACGATCCCGCGAATCTTCCCAAGGACCGAGGTATTACCAGTGAATTGTACGGCGGCGGTCCAGAATTAAGAATAAGGCAGGAACAAATATTGGGAATTGGCGGCTGGCGGTTGCTGCGCGCCTTGAATATTCGTCCGGACGTATGCCACTTGAATGAGGGACATGCTGCGTTTGCGGTGCTGGAGCGCGCGCGGAGCCATATGGAAGATACCGGGCAACCGTTTCCAGTAGCGTTGGCAGTGACCCGGGCGGGAAATCTATTCACCACGCATACGCCGGTCGAGGCCGGGTTCGATCGTTTCTCGCCCGATCTGATGCGGCCTTATTTTGCGCCGTACGCGGAGGATAGACTCCACATATCGTTCGCGGATTTGATGGCGCTGGGCCGCCGCGACCGGTACGACGCGGGTGAGCCGTTCAACATGGCGTATCTCGCCATACGCGGGAGCGGGGCAATCAACGGCGTGAGCCAGTTACATGGCGAAGTGAGCCGCAGATTGTTTCAGCCGCTGTTTCCGAGATGGCCGGAAAGCGATGTACCGGTGGGTCATGTAACAAACGGCGTTCACATGGCAACCTGGGACTCTGCCGAAGCGGACCGGCTGTGGACGGAACATTGCGGCTCGGGGTGCTGGCGCGGCGATTTAAAAGGCATCGAGCAGGGAATCCGCAAAGCCAGTGACGCGCAGCTTTGGAGCATGCGCACCAGCGGGCGGCGAGCATTGATTGAGGACGTGCGTGTTCGTCACTTGAGGCAAGTGGCGCGTTGGAATGCATCGGCGGAGGCGAGCAGCGTAGCCGAACGGATCTTTGCTTTTGACACACTGACGATGGGTTTTGCGCGCCGCTTCGCTCCGTACAAACGGCCGAATCTGCTGTTGCACGATCCGGAGCGGCTGATTCGGATTCTCACCCATGCGGAGCGGCCGGTGCAGTTGTTGCTGGCCGGAAAAGCGCATCCGCAAGACTTCGCCGGGCAGGCCATGATCCGGCAATGGAACGAATTCATCCGGCGGCCGGAAGTGCAGCAACACGCCGTCTTTCTGGCGGATTACGACATGCTGCTCAGCGAGAGCATGGTGGCGGGCGTGGATCTTTGGATCAACACGCCGCGCCGGCCGTGGGAAGCCAGCGGCACCAGCGGCATGAAGGTGCTGGTGAACGGGGGGTTGAATGTCTCAGAGCTGGACGGCTGGTGGGTGGAGGCATACACGCCTCAAGTTGGATGGGCAATCGGCGATGGGAAGGAGCATGGGGACGATCCGGCATGGGATGCAGCGGAGGCGGAAGTGCTTTACGACTTGTTGGAACGCGAGATTGTTCCGGAATTCTACTCTCGTGACGCGCGGGGGATTCCGCAAGCATGGGTAAACCGGATGCGGGAGAGCATGGCGCAACTGACGCCCCGGTTTTCCGCGAATCGAAGCGTGCGGGAGTATACCGAGAGACACTATTTGAATGCCGCCGAAGGTTATGCGCGGCGGGCCGCCGATGGCGGCAAGCTGGGCGCTGCGTTGGTGGAGTGGCAGGCAGGGCTGGCGCGCGCTTGGAAGGATGTGCATTTTGGCGCGCTACAGGTGAAGTCCGAAGGCGGCCAATTGATTTTCGAGGCGCAGGTTTATCTGGGTGGAATTGATCCGGGTGCGGTGCGCGTGGAGTTGTACGCCGATTCCGTGAATGGTGGTCAGGCTTTTCGGCAGGTTATGCAGCGCGGCGCTGGGGACTTGTATTCTGCGCGCGTTCCCGCTGGCAGAAGTGCTGACGACTTCACGGTGCGGGTGGCGCCATATCATCCGGATGCGGGGGTGCCGCTGGAGGCGGGCGAAATTTTGTGGCAGAGGTAGGTTCGCAGGCGAAAGCGCCTGCGCTACTTTCTACAGGGGGACGGCGTTTTGTTCTATGAAACGATCCAGGCCGCTGTCGGGGCCGATGTAATGAAATTCTTCGGCGTATGCCAGGCCGTGGCGTTTGCCGATGTTGGCGTCGCGCTGCTCAAAAGCTTGCTGGATGAATTCGTTGTTTGAGAGCGTGGGCAGGCGGAGTTTTCGTTCGGCTAGAGAAGCTGCCAGATCCCTGACCATGTGATCGATCATGGTTTGGCAGGCGCGGATGCCGGCGAGCTTGGTTTCAAATGTAGGCGCGATGTCCACCACGCGGTTCACTAACTGAGGGCCGCGCGCGAAGTAATATTTTTCGCTCACGCTGTGCGGGTGTAATCCAGCGGCGAAGTGTTCGGGAAGATCCAGCTTGCCGCCGGACATCCAGCAGGCGGCTTCTACCGCGCGCGCCGTGACATAGTGGTCGGGATTTTCTTCGTAGTGGCCCCAGGGATCGTAGCTGAAAACGGTGTCCACTTTCAGAAGACGGAAAAGGAAGATGAGGCGGGCGCGCAATTCGGTGGGCGCGATGTCGTCCATGCGGTGGTTGCGATAGCTCAAGTCGAAGGACCGTGCGAGGCCGAGCACGCGGATGACTTCCGCGGTGTCGCGTTCATTGGCCAGAACGGTTTCGCCGAGCGAGAGATCGAAGGAGTCTTTTTCGTCGTTGCTGGAGCGGATGAAGTATCCGGTGGCTCCTTCACGCAGCAGTTTGGCGATGGTGCCGCCGGCGAAGATGGGGCCGTCATCCAGGTGCGGCGTGATCAGAGCCAGGACTTTACCTTTGCGCGGAGTCCCGCTTCGAGGGCGCTCTATGGTGGCGTCAGAAGCGGCGGTCTGCGCGGCTAAGGCGCCGCCGCCGGCCAGGGCGCTCGCAAGAAAGTCACGGCGGACCATGAGTGCTCAGGCCACCGCTTTGGACAACACTTCGTGCAGGCGGCGCCCGACGATGAGATCCTCGCCCGGTTCCAGCATCCAGACGCCGACGACAATGGTGTTTTCATCACTGGGCAATCCCGCGGTGCCGGATTTGCGGCCGGTGGAGGGATTGAGCTCAATGGCGGGCGATCCGGTGCGCAGAATTTCCGCGACTTCGAGCGGGCTTTTTTTGACGCGCGCCTGATCGTACCGGATTACCAGATGCGGGACGTGATTGGCGACTGGGGGAACGTGAATCTCATGCGTGAGCGAAGGGATGTCTTTGAGCAGTGCGCCAATGCGATTCGCGCGGCGGCGGAACTCAACGTCCAGGCCTTCGTCGGTCTGGCTCAGGAACCAATCGACGGCCGCCACCATTCCGATGATTTGTTCCTTGGCAACTTTCATGCCGCGGCCCACGGTTTCATCGAACGGGTTGTTATTCCAGGCGGCAGCTTCGATCAAGTCTTTCCGGCCCAGCAGCAATCCGGCATTCTGGGGGCCGCGCATTCCTTTGCCGCCGGAGAAAGTCACCAGGTCGAAACCCATCTGCGTGTAGTTCCAGAGATTGGATATGGGCGGCACGTCGGCGGCGGCGTCGTTGAAACAGGGGACGCCGTGTTTATGGGCGATGCGGATCCAGTCTGCGCGGCCGATCGCGGTCTCTTCAGCGGCGTTGTAGAAGTGGCAGAGCACGGTGCGATCCGTGAAGGCTCGTTCGTATTCCTCAGGCGTTCCCACTTCCACAAATCGAAGTCCGCAATTTTTTAGGGCATGGTCATAGCCGTAGCGGTGTGTCTTCTGCACGATCACTTCGTTTCTCAGGCTGGACACATCGGTGGGCAGGAGGTCCGGCGACTTGCGGTTTCCCACAGTCATGCAGGCGGCCGCTCCCAGAGTGAGCGCGGAGGCGGCGCCGGCGCTCACCAGCGCTGCTTCGCACTTTAGTTTCTTCGCGAGATATTCGCCGGCTTTTTTCTGCAGCTCGGCTAACCGCACGGGATGTTTCGCGGCTTTGGCCACGGCGGCCTGAACGGAGGGCGGCATGATGGAGGCGGTGAACATCGTATAGGTGCCGGCGGCGTTGATGATTTTAGCGACGCCGAGCTTGTCGTAGTAATCTTCGCCCTCGGCGTGTGCGGCGTCGGTACCGGCTTGCGCGGAGGCTTCCAGCAGCACGGCGGTAGCCAGCGCGTTCCCGAAAAAGCGTCGTCTTGTAGCTGAATGTTTCATGATCTTACTCCACCAAACTGAATGCAATGATGGTGGAGTTCACGGCCATGGCGATGTATTGCCTGCCGTCCACCATATACGTCATGGGCGAAGCGTGCCAGCGGGCGCTGAGGGGGATGTGCCACAGCGGCTGGCCGGTCTTGGCGTCCAGCGCGCTCAGAGAGCCGTCGTCGTCGCACGAAAAGATTAGCCCGCTTGCCGTAGCCAGCAGTCCGCCCCAGGCTTCGCCGGGACCCGCTTGTTGATACTCCCAAACAATCTTGCCGGTTTGCGGATCCATGGCGCGCAAATACTTGTGCGGTTCTTCGGACGCCACCGGCCGCGCCGATCCACCGTAAAAGGACTCGCCCTGTTTCCACCACTCGGAATTCTTACTGAAGATGTTGCACTTTTCGAGGGCCAGCAGATAGAACAATCCGGTGCCTGGATTATACGCGGTTGACATCCAGTTGGACGCGCCGTCCATGGATGGGCAAATCTCAGTACCTTCGACGGTGGGCATCCAGGCCTCGGCGAGAACAGGACGCCCGTCCGCGCCAATTTCCTTAGCCCAGGTTAGTTTTTTTACGAATGGGCTGGCGGCTAGAAATTTTCCGTTGGTGCGATCCAGGACGTAGAAGAATCCATTGCGATTGGCCTGCAGCAAGAGCTTGCGCGGCTCGCCTTGGTAGTTCATGTCCACCAGCATGGGAGTTTCGGTGGCATCCCAATCGTGTAAATCGTGCGGGGTGAATTGGTAGTGCCATTTCAATTTGCCGGTGTTGGGATCCAGCGCGATTACCGAATCGGTGTAGAGGTTGTCGCCTTTGCGCTCGTCGCCATTGAAATCCGGGCACGGATTTCCGATGGGCCACACCAGAGTATCGGTTTCCCGATCATAGGTTCCGGTGAGCCAGGTTGCGCCGCAACCGTGTTCGAGAGCGCGTCCGATCCAGGTGCTGGCTTCCGGATCTCCCGGAGCGGGGATGGACCAGAAGCGCCACGCACGTTCGCCGGTAGATGCGCGAAACGCATTGAGCTGGCCGCGAACGCCCTCATCGCCGCCGGACACACCGGTGATTACCAGATCGCCGACCACCAGCGGCGCCGATGTTGACCCGTAGTGTTGGCGGGAATCGGCCATTTCGACATCCCACAGCAGAGCGCCGTTGAGACGATGCAGCGCGAGCAGATGGGCGTTGTCGGTGACCAGGAAGACGCGATCGCCCAGCACGGCAACGCCGCGATTGATGCCGCCTGAAGCGTCGCCGGTCAAGCTTTTCGTTTGCGCACGGATGTAGCGCCAGATTTCGCGGCCGGTGCGGGCATCCAAGGCGTAGGCGGAATTTACTTTGCTGACATACATCACGCCGTCCACCACCACGGGCGTGACCTCGAGTGCATGGCCGCTGCCCAAAGCGTAGATCCATTTCGGCGCCAGATTCCGAACGTTGCGCGGGGTGATCTGCGCCAGCTCGGTGTAGCGGTTGCCGTTTTCCTGGCCGTGGTAAGTGGGCCATTCGCCAGGTTTGGGTTGGGCAACATCGTGCCAGTCGATTCCACCAGGCAACTCGCCGATGGGCTTCGTATCCGGACTGGGTTTCCACTCGGGCGCGTGGGCCAGGAAGGCGATGAGATCTCGCGTTTCGGCCGCAGGGCCGGTCCAGGGAGGCATGTAGGAATTGGTGTCGCGGTCGATGCCCGCCACATCACTTTTCCAGAGCAGGTGGAGGCGGCTGTCGAAACCCTGCAGCGCGATATCTTCGTTGCTCTCATTGCGGACGAATCCGCGAAGATCCCCGCCCTTGACCAGATGGACGGTGGCCACCTGGTATCCATCCACCAGATGGTTGCCGGGTTTGCGCAACGCGGTTTCCACTTCGGCGAGCGTGAGGCGGCCGGCGGCTTCGGTGAGATCGGGACCGTTCAAACCGCCGCGGCCCCATACGGCGTGACATTCTGAACAGCGTGCTTTGCCGAAAAACAGAGCTTCGCCGGAATGCGCGTCGCCTGAGACGGCAGTCTTGGCTAGCGGGGAGACGCGCGATTGCAGGAACGCCACTAAGTGCTGCAACTCCTCGGCGGGGACATCGAAAGAGGGCATTCCGGCATCTGGGATGCCGTGCAGAATGGTGTCGCGCAGGGTGGCTTCACTTTCCGTGCGAGATCGCCAGGCGCGGCCGATGGCGGGAGCGCGTTCGCCGCCGAGACCATCCTGGCCGTGGCAGCCCGCGCAGCGCACGTTGAATCGAGCGCGGCCGGCTTCGATGGGGTTTTGGGCGGACAGGGTGAGGGGGATGAGAGCGGCGATTACCAGCAACCAGAGAATTAAGGCGCTCCGTTGATTTCCGTGGCGCACGCTCGCAAGCGTGCCGTGTTCGCACTCCTGCGAACACCTTCTTAAAGAATTCCGAGCGTTCACATGAGTGTCTGCGCTACCAGGCGTCTTCATCAAGTTGGTGATAGTCGTTACGCTCCCTTGTGGTCGCGGTTCGGCACGGGAATCGATGCCGGTACTGGCGCGGGTGAAGGCTGGAATCATTGCGCGAAGATGATGGTTCCGAAGTTTTCCGGGACGTGGTTGGGGTCGCGATTCACTACGCACGTGGGTTGCCAGCACAGGAAGTGCCGTTGTGGATCGCCGCCTACGCCATCGATGCGATACAGATTGGCGCGCCATTGAGTGCCGGACTTCACAGGCTGCTGGCTAATGGCGGAGAGCGGAATGCGCGCGGCCGCGTACCAGACTTTGGCCTTCCTATCGATGCGCGCGGCGGTTTTCCAGCCGGATCGCCAGCTTTGGTCGTAGCTTTCTTTATCCAGGTTGATGGCGAGATCGATCCAATCGCCGGTGGGGGCGATTTCAAACTCGCGATAGTGCCGGATATTTTTCCAATCGTCGCCGAGGAACATTTCCACCACATCGCGATCCCACAGTTTGTTGCGGGGACCGCCGCCCATGGGAGGAGTCCACAGGTTGAGCACTTTGTAGGGGCACTCGAACAACAGGTAAAGATCCTTGCCGGTCCAGAAACCGCGCACGGTGGAATTGATTGCAGGATAGTCGATTACATGCGTGCAATCCTTCACGATGGTGGCGCGGGCGGCGGAGGTCCACAAGGCAGAGGTCGGATCCGTATTCAATTCCGGTTCGCCTGCAAGATAGTGAATCGTGAAGCTGGCGGTGGGTTGGGTGACTTTGCAGACTTCCTGAGATTGGGCAAAAAGCGCGGGTAAGGCAAGAACAAAAAGCAAAAGAGCTGTCTTCATAGGCGATATGGAACTTCTTCTGGCTGATGGTAGCATGTGAGGATTAACGTGGGCTTTCGGCACGCTTGCTTGCGCGCGCGCTTCGGAACGGGACAAAGCCGGTCGCCTTGGTGCGGAGTTTCAGGACTGATGTGCTGGATGTGATGTAGAGGGTTCCGTAGTCGGGATCGCCCCAGGTTAGGTTTGCGGTTTGTTCCGGGAGCACGATGGTGCCGAGGTGCGTGCCGGCAGGATCGAAGACCCAGATGCCGGATTGGCCGGTTACATAGAGATTTCCGGCGATGTCGACACGCATGCCGTCGGGGTCGCCCGGGCCGTCGAGTTTGCCGAAGACGCGGCCGTTGCGGACGCCTCCGTCGCGCGTGACATCCCAAACGCGAATCTCTTTGCGCTCGCTGTCATCCACGTAGAGTTTGCGGCCATCGGGCGAGAACGCCAGGCCGTTGGGCTGCGCCATATCTTTGATCAGCAGCCGGACTCTGCCATCGGCGGCCAGCCGGAACACGCCTTGAAACGGAAGCTCCTGCTTTTCGCCCTTGACCAGATCGAGCGTAGGATCGGTGAAATACAGCGCGCCATCGGGACCCGGAACGACATCGTTGGGGCTGTTGAATTTCTTGCCTTGGTAACGATCGGCCAGCACTTTGTATTTTCCATCCGGTTCTACGGCGATAATTGCGCGCAAGACGCTGGCGCAATCGATGAGGCGGTGCTGCTTGTCGTAGGTGTTGCCATCGGGATCGCCCAGGCTCACGATGTCCTCGTGATGGCCATCGGGAAATAACTTAAAAATCTTATTGGTTACTTCGTCGCTGACGTAGAGGAAGCCCCGCTCATCCCACACCGGGCCTTCGGTGAAGCCGAAGCCGTTCGCGATGGTTTCCAACTTCGTATTGGGCGCGATGAGATCCCAGAACTTCGGCGAAATCGCTTTCAACTCATACTTCGCCGGGCCTTTCACGGCGACGATGGAAATCTGTTCCAGGGTGGGCCATTCTTCGCGCGCATCCGCTTTGTGCTCCACCGCCGCGTGCTGCTGAATGGTGGTCCGCGCGGGAGGGGTGTCGCTGTAGAAGAGCTTGTAGATGCGATTCATCTTCGAGAAATCCTGCACGTCGTCCAGATAGACATTCGCGGCCACTACGTTTTCGAAACCAAGGCCGGCTTCTTCCAGACCATCCAGAAGATTGCGCATGGTTTGACGCATCTGGCCTTCCACCGTATCGGCGAAGACGCCGCTGTGCGGGCCGGGGATGAATCCGGATTTGGCGGAACAGTAAAACGTATCGCCGGCGAAGACGCAAGGGCTGGCGGTGGGGCTGGGCGGCATATTTTTGGGACGGACTGCGAGGCGCTGGCTGAGGTCGCGAACAGCCACGCCGGTGAACTCGATGTGAGCGCCCTCGGGTAGCGCGGCAACGTTGATGGTGGCTCGCGCGGGCGTATTGCCGAACTCGAAATATTGGGCGTAGACGCGTCCCATTACGGCGTAGCCGACGGAGTCCAGCATGAACGGATTCACGAACACCATGTGCCGATGATCCAGGCCGGCGGCTTTCAAAACCCTACCCATGCGATCCAGGGCGGCGCGCACTTCACCTGAAATGTCGCTCGCGCCGGCGCCCCGGCAATCGGAAACATAGGCGCGATCGGGAGTCAACACCATATCCGGCACAGGACCCTTTGGCGACCCCTCCGCGAACACGGATTTCCTCGCGGCGGGATCGCGTATGACTACCGCGTTCACTTCCACGGGCGTGTTGTCCGGCAGATTCGCTACACCGATCAGGGAGCGAGCCGGCCCGTTGCCTGGAAAATATTCGGCCCAAGCGCGTTCCGCTTCGGTGAATGCGGAAGTATCGCGAACGTAGACTTGAGCGTAAACAACGCCCGCCATTTGGAAGCCGGCTTCGGCGGCGATGGTCTGGATCTTGCCGAGGCATTCGCGGATTTGCGCGGCTGCGCCAGAGGGGAAAGTTCCATCGGCGAGTTTGGCTCCCTGGCCGGACACGTAGAGATAATCGCCGGCCACGATGCCGGGGCTGTATGGGCCAATCGGTTTCGCACCGGGCGGGAAAACGGCTTTGATCGTAGCGGCCTGCGCGCAAACCATCGGTAGCAAAATCAGGTGGAACAGAGCGAAGCGTAATTTGATTGACATCAGGGTGTATGTCATATCATAATCGCTCCATTGGAGAATGGGGGTGTTCGACCATGCGAAGCTCGCATGTTGTACGAGTTGCGGCTCTGGCCGTTTTTTGCGCTGCCCTGTTGCGTGCGGATGTTACGGGTTCAATATTTGGGTTCGTTCGAGATAAATCGCAAGCTGTTGTAGCCGGCGCGCACGTGACTGCGACCAATGTGGAAACAAACCTGACCAAGGAAACCACTTCAGGTCCTGACGGCGAGTATCGCTTGTTGGCACTGCCGGCCGGGTCATACACGATCACGGGTAGCGCGACCGGTTTCCAGGACTTCCAAACTTCGGGAATCGACGTCAAGGTGAACGATCGCCTGAAAATCGACGTTGTTCTGGAGGTCGGCAGCATCAAGCAAGCCGTGAGCGTGGAAGCGAATGCGGTTCAGGTGGAGACGGAATCGACGCAGCTCGGCGATGTGATCGAGACCAAGAAACTTTTGTCGCTGCCGTTGAACGGACGCAGCTACATTGATCTGCTGGGTCTGCAAGCTGGCGTGGTTCCGGTTACATCGGGTTCGATACAGCAGGATCGGCCGGTATCGGGCGACCTTTCAGCCGGCAACGTATCGGTGAACGGGCAACGCGAGACAGCCAATGCATTCCTGGTGAATGGCAGCGACGTCAGCG
>Ga0302326_10015147_pt1 | contig 16238 bp, 17 predicted proteins | sample Palsa_T0_3_FD_202264 | JGI IMG/M metagenome (GOLD analysis project Ga0302326, IMG submission 202264) | Peat permafrost microbial communities from Stordalen Mire near Abisko, Sweden - Palsa_T0_3 | ecosystem: Environmental > Terrestrial > Soil > Palsa > Peat permafrost | place: Sweden: Abisko... | reverse complement strand
CACACTGCTGGCGTTGCCCCTGTCGGCGGCGGTGTTGTTGCACGCCAGCCCGACGCAAATGGGCATTCTCACCGCGGTCGAGCTGTTTCCGTTCGTGGTGTTCTCGCTGCCGGCGGGGGTGTGGCTCGATCGGGTGCGCAAACTTCCGGTCTATGTGGTCGGAGAGCTCACCGTCGCCGTCACGGTTGCCAGCGTGCCGCTCGCCTGGTGGCTGGGCGGCCTGTCGATGCACCTGCTGTATTTCGTGGGATTCATCATCGGCATCGTCAACACCACCGCCGGCAGCGCGGCGCAGATCGTGCTGACGCAAATCGTGCCGCGCGAGCGATTGGTCGAGGCGCACGCCAAGAACGCGCTGGCATCCTCGGCGGCCGAAGTCGCGGGACCGGGAGCCGCCGGAGCGCTGATCAAGATCACCGGCGCGCCGCTGGCGCTGCTGGCGGACGCCGTGCTGCTGTTTACCTCGGCGGCGATCTTGCGCGGCATCGTGGTCAAGGAGACACCCACCGCCGCCGGCGCCGCCTTTGGGCCTGCAATGCGTGAAGGACTGCGCTTCGTGCGCAGCCGCCCGCTGCTCGTCGCCATGGCGAGCTGCGTCGGGGTCTGGCAGCTGTGCAATCAAGCCGCGATGGTGGTGCAAATTTTATTTGCGACCCGCCAACTGGGACTCAGCGCGCGCGAGGTGGGCTTGAGCTACGTGGCGCTCGGCATCGGCACGGTGTGCGCGAGCACCATGGGTTATCGGGTGGTGCGCCGGATCGGTCCTGGTCCGACCCTGGTGCTGGGATTCGGCGTGTGCGGCTTAGGCTGGCTGTTGCTCTCGGTGGCGCCGCTGAATTCGTTGGGAGTTGCGGCCTACGCGGTCATGCTGCTGACCTATGGCGTGGGTGCGGTCTTCATCTTCGTCAATTTCCTTGCGCTCCGGCAGTCGGTGACGCCCGGCCCCATGCTCGGGCGCATGACCAGCACCATGCGCTGGCTGATTCTCTTGCCGGGCGGACCGGGCGCACTCTTGGGCGGTTGGTTGGGCGATCACGTCGGTTTGCGTTCGGCGCTGGCATTCGGCGGCACCACGGCCTCGTTGCTGGCGCTCGTGGCGTGGCGCCTGCCGGTGATTCGCAGCGTCAAGGTTCTACCCATGCTGAAGGCCGAGGCCATCGCGCCATATTCTGCCGATCCACCGGCTGTCAACCGTTTATAATGGCAGCGCGTTTTTTGGGAATAGGGCTGACCCTTTTTAAATCGGTGCACGTCACCTGAGGAGTGTTGCATGAAGAATACTGGAAAGGCATTTCTTGCCGGCCTGTTGATTGCGGGAAGCGCGCTGGTCGCGCCGACCTTGGTCTCGGCCGCCGTATTGGTCGATGTCGATATCGCGCCGCCTGCGCCGCAGGTCGAAGTGGTTCCGGGACCCCGAGCGGGCTTTGTCTGGGCGCCGGGCTACTGGGACTACCGCGATCACGGCCATGTGTGGGTAGGCGGGCGCTGGATCCCCGAGAGGCGCGGATACCACTGGGTTCCGGACCGCTGGGAACAGCGCGGTCCGCACTGGCATCATGTCCCGGGAGTCTGGGTGCGCGGATAAGGTTCGTTTAAGCGTGCGCGGCGAGACGGTGCGAAAGGAAAGCACCGTCTCGCTGCCTAAGCCGGCGCGATCACGATGTCTGCTGCTATCCGCGTCGGCCTCATCTCCGATACCCACGGAGTGCTTCGATCAGAGGCCACGGCGTTTCTATCCGGCTGCAACTTGATTCTTCACGGCGGTGATATCGGCGGCGGCGCGATTCTCGGAGAACTCGAGAAAATTGCGCCGCTGACCACCGTGCGCGGCAATAACGATCGCGAACCGTGGGCGGAGCATCTCAAGGAAGCCGAATTGGTTAGCGTCGGCGAGGTTTCCATCTACCTGATCCACAATGTCGCGCAGCTTAAGGATAAGCCGCTGGCAGCGGGCGTTCGCGTGGTGATGTCGGGCCATTCGCATCAGCCGATGATCGAGCAACGCGGCGGCATCCTGTTCATCAATCCTGGCAGCGCCGGGCCGCGCCGCTTCAAGCTACCGGTCGCCGCAGGCGAACTAATGATCTCGGGGTCCCGCGTTGCCGCGCGCATTGTCGATCTGCTGAGCGGGCGGACCCTCGCCAAATCCTAGGCGCTACTCCTTCTCCAACGCGGCGTAGCGATACATGAGCGCCCCGAGCGCTCCGCCGAGCAGCGGCGCAACCCAGAACATCCACAACTGCGACAGCGCCCAGCCTTGGACAAACAGGGCGGGGCCGGTGCTGCGAGCCGGATTGACCGAGGTATTGGTCACGGGAATGCTGATCAAATGGATGAGGGTGAGCGTCAGGCCGATCGCCAGGGGCGCAAAGCCGCTGGGCGCGCGCTTATCCGTCGCACCCATGATCACGAACAAAAAAATGGCGCTCATGACCACTTCGGTGACGAAGCCCGCTGCCATGCTGTAATGCCCGGGCGAATGTTCGGCGTAACCGTTCGCGGCTAGGCCAGCCGCCAATGGGTCCGACCCATTGCCGCTGGCGATGTAGACCAGTACCGCCGCGGCAATGATGCCGCCCGCCACCTGCGCGACCCAGTAAGGCAGGATTTCCTTGGCGGGATGCCGGCCGCCGATTGCCAGCCCGAAGGTGATGGCCGGGTTCAAATGACAACCCGAGACATGCCCGATGGCGAACGCCATGGTGACGACGGTCAGCCCGAATGCCAGAGCCACTCCCAAAAGGCCAATGCCGACATTCGGAAACGCGGCCGCAAGCACCGCACTGCCGCAGCCTCCCAATACCAGCCAAAAGGTTCCGATGAATTCCGCGGCTACTTTTTTGGAAAGCGGCATGTGAGCTCCCTTGATTCTTATTGGTTGTTCGCCGGGGCGACAAAATACCAGAAAGCGTACGCGCGCAACATCGCCGCACCAGTTCTCATTCACACCTTAATTGGTAGCCTTAACTCTTTGATTTAGCTAAGATCACGTCAGCATGAATAGCGCGCCAGACGGTCTTACGGTTGACAAGGTCCACGTCTGGCGCGGCGAGCGCCACGTGCTCAAGGGGGTGAGCCTCGAGCTTTGGCCGCATCAATTGCTGCACGTGTCCGGGCCGAACGGCGCCGGCAAGTCGACTCTGTTGCGGGTGCTATGCGGATTGCTGCGACCGGAAGAGGGCGTGGTTGCATGGCGGGGACGGCCTATCCTGAAGTCGCGGCTGGACTACTGCGCGAGCCTCGCCTACGCCTCGCACGATCCGGCCCTGAAAGGCGATCTCACATGCTTGGAAAACCTGCGCTACAGCGTGGGCCTGCGGCGGCACATCTCCGATGAGGGTTTGCGCGCTACGTTACGCAACACCGGTGTAGAGGGCTGCGCCGACCTGCCCGCACGAGTGCTATCGGCCGGGCAGCGCCGCCGAGTGGCGATGGCCCGGATCCTCGCCAGTAGTGCGGCACTGTGGTTGCTGGACGAGCCTTTCACCAACCTCGACTCGGCGGGCTCCGAGCTGCTCTCGACGCTGCTCGCGCAGCATATGAGCAGGGGCGGCCTGGCGGTGGTGGTCGCCCACCAGGAAATTCGGCTGGCCGGGGATGTGCATCGGCTGGAGCTCGCGGCATGAGCGTGGGAGCCTGGGCTGCGATGTCGCTGATCGTGCGCCGTGAACTGTGTCTCAGTTTCCGGCGGCCGGGACAGCTGTTGCAGCCGCTGGTGTTCTTCCTGATCGTCACCACGCTGTTTCCCCTGAGCTTGAGCCCGCAGCTGTCGCTGCTGCGAGACATGGCGCCGGGTGTGCTTTGGGTGGCGGCGCTGCTATCGTCGCTCCTGTCTCTGGACTCCCTTTTCAAGGGCGACGCGGACGATGGGACCCTGGAGCAGCTTGCGATCTGTGGCCAGGAGTTGGGCGTCATTGTGATCGCCAAGGCCGTCGCGCACTGGCTGGTGAGCGGCGCGGCGCTGGTGCTCATCTCGCCGCTAGTCGGCGTGGCATTGGGCATACCGACGAGCGCATTTGCCACCATGATGCTAAGCCTGGGATTAGGGACGGTCACATTGAGCTGGCTGGGCGCCATCGGGGCGGCTCTGACCGTGGGACTGCGGCGCGGCAATGTGCTGCTGTCCCTGATCGTGCTGCCGCTGGCAATGCCCTTGCTGATATTCGGCGCCAATGCCACCGACCGGGCGATCGGCGGGACCAGCCCTGCGGGAGCCCTGTATTTTCTGGCCGCCCTTTGCGTGTTCACGTGTACGCTGGCGCCGTTCGCAGCGACGGCTGCTCTGCGTATTTCGCTGGAGTGAGGGCTAAACCGATCATGTGGACCTGGTTCTACAAGCTGGCTTCGCCGCCCTACGTGTACGGGGTGGCCGCGGCGTTCGCCCCCTGGTTGCTGGGGCTGGCGGCGCTCGCAATCGGCTATGGACTCATCGGTGGGCTGGTATTCGCGCCGCCCGATTATCAGCAGGGCGACGCCTTTCGAATCATCTATGTGCACGTGCCGAGCGCGTGGATGTCCGAGTTCGTTTACACCACCATGGCCGTGGCGGGCGCCATCGCTCTCATTTGGCGCATCAAGGTGGGACACGCGGTGGCGGCGGCCTCAGCGCCCATCGGCGCCTCGCTCACGCTGCTGGCATTGGTGACCGGCTCGATGTGGGGTAAGCCGATGTGGGGCACGTATTGGGCGTGGGATCCGCGCCTGACCTCGGAACTCATTTTGTTGTTTCTCTATGTGGGCGTGATGTCGTTGCGCTCGGCATTCGAGGATCCGGCGCGCGGCGATCGCGCGGCGGCGCTGCTGGCCCTGGTCGGCGCCGTCAACGTCCCCATCATTCACTACTCGGTGGTCTGGTGGAACTCGCTGCATCAAGGCGCCACGGTTGCTAAACTAGGCAAACCCTCCATCGCCGGCAGCATGCTCTGGCCGTTGCTGTCCATGTTCGCCGGCTTCCTACTGTTCTACGGCGCGGTGTTGTGCCTGCGGCTGCAAGGAGAGGTGCTCAACCGGGAGCGGCAGTCGGCCTGGGTGCGGGAGGCGGTCAAGTCATGAGCGACGGCGGATTCTGGTACATGGGTGGCTATGCGCGCTACGTCTGGCCCTGCATCGGCTTCGCCGTGCTGGTGTTGGCGTGGAATCTGTGGTCGGCGCGGCGATTTCTCGCCGCCGCCAAGATTCGGGCCTCGCGCGCGCTCGCCATGGCGGCGATGGATCGAGCATGACGCCGCGGCGCAAACGCTTATTCGTCGTGCTCGGCATCCTCGCCGGTGTCGCCGCCTCGGTGTCGCTCGCGGTGGTGGCGTCGCGCGAGAACATCATGTTCTACTACGATCCGAGTCAAATCGCGGCCGGCAAGGCGCCTGCGAACAAGCGCTTTCGCGCCGGCGGCATGGTGGTCAAGGGCAGCGTGCAGCGCAAGAGCGGCGATCTCGAGGTGAGGTTCGTGCTGACCGATTTCGCGCACGAAGTGCCGGTAGAATACACCGGTGTGCTGCCGGATCTGTTCCGCGAGGGTCAGGGAATCATCGCGCATGGCACCATGGGTGCGGACGGCGTCTTCGTTGCGGACGAAGTGCTGGCCAAGCACGATGAAAAGTACATGCCGCCGGAAGTCGCCGCCTCGCTGAAGCGCAATGCCGAGGCCAGGGTCAAGGCGGCGGGGGGATCGACGTGACAGCAGAACTTGGTATGTTTGCGCTCATTCTGGCCTTTGTGCTCAGCCTGTCGCAGGCGTTCTTCGGGCTGGCCGGCGCCTGGAAATCAAAGCCTGCCTGGATGGCGGTGGCGCGCCCGGCGGTGACCGGCCAGTTTGTATTCGTCGCGATGGCCTTCGCCTGCCTGACCTATTGCTTCGTGAACAGCGATTTCTCGGTGCTCTACGTGGCCCGCAATTCGAATTCGCAGCTGCCGCTGTTCTACCGCGTCACTGCGGTGTGGGGCGCGCATGAGGGTTCGCTGCTGTTGTGGATTCTGATTCTCTCTATCTGGAGCGTGGCAGTGGCCGCCTTCAGCCGCCAGTTGCCCTTGAGCTTCTCCAGCCGCGTGCTCGGGGTGATGGGCCTGGTGAGCGCAGGCTTCATGCTGTTCACACTCTGGACATCGAATCCCTTTCAGCGCCTGCTGCCGGCGGCGGCCGATGGGGCCGATTTGAATCCCATCCTGCAGGACTTCGCGCTCGCCATTCATCCGCCGATGCTGTACACGGGCTATGTCGGCTTCTCCGTGGCCTTCGCCTTTGCCTGCGCGGCCATGCTGGAGGGCCGTCTCGATCAAACCTGGGCCAAGTGGACCCGGCCCTGGACGATATTCGCATGGCTGTTCCAGACCATCGGCATCTCCTTGGGGAGCTGGTGGGCCTATTACGAACTGGGCTGGGGCGGCTGGTGGTTCTGGGATCCGGTGGAAAACGCATCGTTCATGCCCTGGCTGGTGGGCACCGCGTTGATTCACTCGCTCAGCGTGACCGAGAAGCGCGGCATCTTCAAAAGCTGGACACTGCTGCTGGCGATCTTCGCGTTTTCCTTGAGCCTGGTCGGCACCTTCCTGGTGCGTTCCGGGGTACTGGTGTCGGTGCATTCCTTCGCCACCGATCCGACCCGCGGCCTGTATATTTTGGCGTTTCTCGTGCTCACCATCGGCGGCTCGCTCAGCCTGTATGCGTGGCGCGCGCCCAAGCTGTACGCGCCCGGCGGATTCCAGCTGTTCTCGCGGGAATTCTTCCTGCTGGTGAACAATGTGATCCTGGTGAGCGTCGCGGGCCTGGTGCTGTGGGGCACGCTATCGCCGCTGGCGTACGAGCTGCTCGGAATCGGCAAGATTTCCGTGGGCCCTCCGGTATTCGCGGTCATGTTCCTGGTGCCCATGCTGCCGCTCATGGTGTTCCTCGCCATCGGCATGCATTCGGCCTGGCGGCGCGGCAAGCTCACCGTGACGGCGAGGCCGCTGTGGTGGCTGGCGGGCGCAGCGGTGCTGCTGGCGGTGTTGGTTCAGGGCTGGGTGTTCGGGGCATTTCACTGGGTCGGCCTGCTGGGCTTCAGTCTCGGCTTCTGGGTGATTTTCTCCTCCTTGCTGGAGCCTTTGCGCCGCTGGCGCCAGCATCAGGCCTTCACGGCCGGCATGCTGGGAATGGCGATTGCGCATCTGGGCGTCGGCATGTTCGCCATCGGCGCGAGCGGCGTGGAAAGCTACAAGATCGAAAAAGACGTGGCCCTGAAACCCGGCGGCAGCTTTGCGATTGCCGGATATGATTTCAAATTCTTATCCTCGGCGGTGGTGCGCGGACCGAATTACGATGCGGTGCGAGCCACGGTCGCAGTGACGAGAGCCGGCAAACCGGTGGTGACCATGTATCCGGAGAAGCGTCACTTCTGGGTGCAGCAAACCGACAACAGCCATGCCGCGATTTCCGTGGGCTGGTCGCGCGATCTGTTCGTCGCCATGGGCAATCCTCTGGGCGAGGGCGCCTGGAGCATGCGCATTCAATACAAGCCGTTGGTGCGCTACATCTGGCTCGGCGCCTTGGTGATGGCCTTCGGCGGGTTCATTGCGGCGACCGACCGGCGTTATCGTGTGCGGGTCCCCGCCGCCTCTCAGGGCGCGGTGGCGGCGCCGCCCAATCCGCAGCCGATCGGGTCCGCCTGATGTGGAAATTTCTGCTGCCCTTTGCGGCCTTCGTCGCGCTGGTCGTGCTGTTTGCGTTTGGGCTCAACCCGCAGCGCGATATTCAGATGCTGCCGTCTCCGCTGATCGGCAAGCCGGCTCCGGCATTCATGCTCACCGATGTGCTGGATGCCTCGCGCCAGGTGACCAGCGAAGGCATGAAGGGGCAGGTGTACGTGCTGAATGTGTGGGGCACCTGGTGCTACGCGTGCCGGCAGGAACACGAGGCCTTGCTCGCCATCTCGCGTGAGCGGGTGGTGCCAATCATCGGGCTCGATTATATGGACGACCGTGTGAAGGCGCAGCGCTGGCTGCAGCAGCTGGGAAATCCCTATCAAGCGGTGGCCTTCGATCCGGACAGCCGTGTCGCGATCGACTGGGGAGTGTACGGTGCACCGGAAACTTTTCTGGTCAATGGCGATGGCAAGGTGATCTATAAATTCATCTCGCCCATGACCGAAGAGGTATGGCGGCACGAATTTCTGCCGCGCATAGCCGCGCTGCGCGCCGGGTCCGGAGCATGAGCCGGATGCGTTCGATGGCGGCGGTGTTGATCGCCGGCGCGCTGCTGGCATCGGCGGCGATCGCGGCAGTGGATGACAACGGCCAGATCGAGGATGCCGGATTGCAGGCGCGTTTCGAGTCCATCACCCACGATTTGCGCTGCGTCGTATGCCAGAACGAATCCATTGCGGATTCCAATGCGGAGCTGGCGGAGGCCCTGCGCCGGCAGGTGCGCGAGATGCTGCTGGCCGGCAAGAGCGACGCCCAGATTTTCGACTACATGACCGCGCGCTACGGTGAGTTCGTGCGCTTCAAGCCGCCTCTTGAGCCGAAAACCCTGCTCATTTGGGGTGCCCCGTTCATCATGCTGCTGGTCGGTGCGGGCATTGTTTATCGCATTACACGCCAGCGCTCGCGCATGCCGCTGGACGATGAGCCCTCCTCAGAGTCCCCATAATCCATGACCACCTTTGTGCTCATCGCAGCTTGCATGGCTGTGCTTGCCGCTGCCGTCGTGGCGCTGCCGCTGATTCGCGGCCGGCAGGCGATCTCCGGTGCTGCTGCCGCCGTGCTGGTCATCGGCGCGGCGGCAGCCCTGTATCCGATGTGGTCGAATTGGGACTGGCATGCGCCCGACTCCGCGCAGGCGGCTGCTGGCGGGCCGGATGTGGCTGCCATGGTCAGAAAGCTCGAGCAGCACCTGCAAGCCGAGCCCAGCGATCTTGCCGGGTGGCTGATGCTCGGCCGCTCCTACGTCGCATTGCAGCGAGAGGACGATGCCGTGGATGCCTATGAGCACGCGCACCGGCTGGATGCCGGCAGTGTCGATGCCATGCTGGGACTGGGCGAGGCGTTGAGCTTGCGCGCCCGCGGAGAGATTCCCCCGCCCGCCGCGCAGCTGTTCGAGCAGGCCGTGTCCTTGGCGCCCACCAATCCGAAGGCCTTGCTCTACGGTGGGTTCGCCGCGGCGCTGCGCGGCGATGCGGCGACCGCGCGCGCGCGCTGGGAGGCGCTGAAGGCCATGCAACCGCCGCCGCAGATTGTGGAAATGCTGGACGCGCGGCTTGCCGAATTAGGGCCGGGCCAGGCCCCGGACGCCGCTGCGAGCGCGCCAGGGACGAGTCCGTCGCCTAGCGGGACGGGCACGTCGCCGGGGGTATCGGCAAGCGCCGAAGCCACTGTCAATATCAGCATCGCCCCGGCATTGAAGGCGCGGCTGAAGGCAGAGGCGCCATTGTTCGTATTTGCGCGGGAGCCCGGCGGTCATGGACCGCCGCTGGCGGCCAAGCGGCTGACCATTGCGTCGATCGGCAGCCAGGTGCATCTGTCGGCGGCGGATTCGATGCTGCCGGGGCGGGTATTGACCGCCGGCCAACGAGTATCGATCACGGCGCGCGTGGCATTCAGCGGCCAGCCGCTGCCGGCCGCAGGCGATTTGTATGGGGAAGTCTCTTATGATGTCGGCCGCGACGGTGTACGCGATCTTGTCATCGATCGCATTGCAGAATGATGAGGGGAACCGCGTGACCGGATTGCGCTCGAAGGGCAGGGGACATTTGGGATATCGATCATGAATATATCGCTCAACAGCGCCACGCCTGCTGCCGGCTCCTGGCTGACCCGGCGGCGCGGCATCTGGATATTGGTGATCGGCGCGGTCGGGGTGGCCGCCCTGCTCGCGCTGCGCTTGACCCAGGCGCTTACCGTCAACAAGGATCTTGGCGCGAACAAGACTCCGGCCCCCGCGGTAACGGTCACTCAGGTCGGAGTCAGTGCCACGCCTACTACGGTGAGCATCGTCGGCACCATTGCGGCCCGCTACGATATGCCGATCGGCGTGGAAGGGGACACCGGCCGAGTCGAGGCGATTTATGTGGAGGCCGGCGATCACGTCAAGCGCGGCCAGTTGCTCGCGCGACTCAACGTATCGGTGTTGGAACCGCAGGTGGCCAATCTTGCGGCCGCTTTGGAGCAGGCAAAGGCCGAGGCCGAGCTGGCCCAGGCGGAAGCGAAGCGGGCGGACGCGGTTGGCGTCTCGGGCGCCCTGTCGGCCGAGGAAACACAGCGCCGCCGCTCGAGCGCGGTCACTGCCCAAGCCAAGGTCAAGGTGGCGGCCGCGATGCTGGCGGAAGCCCAGGCCAAGCTCGATCGGGCGCAGGTGCGCGCTCCGGTGGACGGCACCATATTGACCCGCAATGTCGAGGTCGGACAAACCGCAACCGCCGGCGGCGAGGCTCTGTTCCGGCTGTCGGAGGGTGGTGAAGTCGAACTGCGTGGACAGGTGGCGGAGCAGGATTTGCCCCTGCTGAAAGTGGGCCAGACGGTGAGCGTGCATTTGACCGGGACGACTCAGGCATATGAAGGTCATGTGCGCCTGCTGGGCGCCGTCATCGACCCGACCACCCGCTTGGGCACGATTCGAGTGGCGTTGAGTCCCGATCCGAATCTTCGCCCCGGCGCCTTCGCGCGCGCCGAGGTGACCATCAGCAATGCCGCCCGCGTGGTGCTGCCGCAAACCGCGGTGCTGAGCGATGACAAGGGCAGCTACGTTTTCATCGTCAATGCCGACAACAAGGTCGAGCGGCGCAGCGTGCGCGTGTCCGGAATAGTCGCCAATGGCGTCACCATCTCCGATGGCGTCGGCGCAAAGGACCAGGTGGTGGCCACGGCGGGAGGCTTCCTGCAGCAGGGCGAGGTCGTCAAGCCGATACTTCAGCAGAGCGGCAGCTCATGAAGAATATTTCCGCCTGGGCGATCCGCCATCCGATCACGCCGATCGTGCTGTTCGTGGTGCTGTTCTTCTTAGGCGCCGTGGCCTTCATCCGCCTGCCGATCAATCTCAACCCGGACATCTCCTTCCCCATCGTGCAAGTCACCGTCGCGCAGCCGGGCGCCGCGCCCGCCGAGATGGAGACACAGATTGCGCAGAAGATCGAGGGTTCGATCTCGAGCATCGGCAACGTGCGCAACATCACCACCTGGATCGTCGAGGGCAGCACCCTCATCAACGTTGAATTCGAGATCGGAACCCCGATCGATCGCGCGGTGACCGATGTGCGCGACGCCGTCGCCAAGGTGCGCAACGACCTGCCGCAGGGCATCCAGGAACCGCTGGTGTCGCGCGTGAATGTCGACGGCGGCGCGTTCGCCTATTACGCGGTGACCACGACCGCGTTCACTCCCACCGAGCTCAGCTGGTTCATCGACAACACCGTGACCAAGCGGCTGCTGAGCATCCCCGGGGTTGCACAAGTTTCCCGCAGCGGCGGCGTCGATCGCGAGATACGCGTGGAGCTCGACCCGGGCCGGCTGCAGGCCCTCGGACTGACCGCCGTCGAGGTCAACGACCAGTTGCGGGCGCTCAACCTGGATGCGGCCGGCGGCCGGGCTCAAGTCGGCGGCGGCGAGCAGGCGATCCGCGTGCTGGGCGGCGCCAGAAGCGCGCAAGCGCTGGCCGATGCGCAGGTGATCACCACGGGCGGGCGATATGTGCGCCTGGGCGATATTGCGGATGTCCACGACGGGATCGAGGAGGTCCGCACCATTGCGCGGCTCAATGGCCGGCAAGCGACCACGTTTGGCGTCTACAAGGCCAAGGGCGCCTCGGATGTGGCGGTCGCCAAGGACGTGCAGAGCGCGCTCGACAAGCTTCTCGCCGAAACCCCCGGCCTGCACATGACGACCATCTACTCGACGGTCGACCATACCCTGCGAACCTATCATTCCTCGATCAGCGCCTTGGTCGAAGGCTCGATTCTGGCCGTGGTGGTGGTGTGGTTCTTCCTGCGCAGCTGGCGCGCGACGATCATCTCCGCGCTGGCCATCCCCTTGTCGGCGGTTCCGACCTTCGCATTCATGCAATGGATGGATTTCACGCTCAATCAGATCACCTTGCTGGCGCTGTCCATCGTCGCCGGCGTGCTGGTGGATGACGCGATCGTGGAGATCGAGAATATCGTGCGGCATATGCGCATGGGCAAGAGCGGCTATCAAGCGGCGCTCGACGCCGCGGACGAAATCGGCCTGGCGGTGGTGGCCACCTCGTTCACCATCATCGCGGTATTCCTTCCGGTGAGCTTCATGGGAGGCATCACCGGACAATTTTTCAAGCAATTCGGCCTCACCGTCGCGGTCGCGGTGTTCATCTCACTGATGGTCGCGCGCCTCATCACCCCGGTGCTCGCCGCCTACTCGTTGCGCAGCGATTCGCTGTCCGGTCACCAACCCGACGGTCCCATCATGACCAGCTATCTGGCCATGCTGCGCTGGAGCGTGGCGAACCGCTGGAAAACCATTGCGGCGGGATTCGTCTTCTTGGTGCTGTCGCTGGTGCTCGCGAGCTTCCTACCCTCGGCATTCGTGCCGCCCGAGGATTTTGCCAGCGCGGAACTGGACATTGAATTGCCGCCGGGCGGGACGCTCGAGGATACCGCGCGAGTCTCCGCTGCCGCGACCGCGATACTGCGAAAAGCGCCCGAAGTGACCGACGTGGTCGAATTCGTGGGCAATGACAGCGGCGAGATCCGCTTCTCCACCCTGTACATCAGCCTGGTGCCGCGCGCTCAGCGCGACCTCAGCCAAAAGCAGTGGGAGCAACGCATGATGCCCCTGATGTCGCAGGTGCCGGATGGGCAGTTGAACTTCTCTGAAGGCGGCGGCGGGCGCGACGTGCAGTTTTATCTCACCGGCGACGATCCGGTGCTGGCGGAGAGAACGGCGCACACGGTGCTCGCGGAAATGCAGGGCTTGAAGGAGATCCGCGCTTCGAGAATTCGCGGCGATTTGCCGCGGCCTGAGATCGTCGTGCACCCGCGCTTGGATATTGCCGCGCAGCTGGGCGTGAGCGTGCAAAGCATCAGCCAGACCATCCGCATCGCGACCCTGGGCGATCTGCCGCAGAATGCGGCGAAGTTCTCGTTGACCGACCGGCAGATTCCGATCCGCGTGAGCCTGACCGAAAGCGCGCGCCGCGATCTCACCACCCTGGAGAATTTGCCTGTGCCGACGGCATCCGGAGGAAGCGTGCCGCTCAAGACGGTAGCCGATTTGAGCTTCGGCCAGGGACCCTCCGCGGTGCGCCGCTACAACCAGAGCCGGCGCATGTTTCTCGAGGCTGACTTGAGCCCGGGGATCGAGCTCGGGACTGCGACCAAGAAGATATTCGCGCTGCCGACACTGACGCATCTGCCGGAGGGCGTGCACTTGGTGCAAAAGGGCGATGCCGAATTCATGAACGAACTGGCCAAGAATTTCCTGCTGGCCATCGGCGCCGGCATCCTCATGGTGTTCGCGGTGCTGGTGCTGTTGTTCGCGCGGGTGTTCCAGCCCATTACCATCCTGTCGGCACTGCCGCTGTCGTTGGGCGGCGCCTTTCTGGCGCTGATCTTGACCAATCGTCCGATATCGCTGCCGGTGGTGATCGGCATTTTGATGCTGATGGGAATCGTGTCGAAGAATTCGATTCTATTGGTGGACTTCGCCATCGAGGAAATGCGTGCCGGCAAAGGCAGGCTCGAGTCGATTCTTCAAGCCGGGCACAAGCGCGCGCGGCCCATTGTCATGACCACGGTTGCGATGGTGGCCGGCATGCTGCCGGTGGCGCTCGGCTGGGGCGGCGATAGCGACTTCCGTTCGCCGATGGCGATTGCCGTCATCGGCGGGCTGATTACTTCCACGCTGTTGACGCTGGTCATCGTGCCGGCGGTGTTCACGGTGTTCGATGACATCGAGCGCTGGATGGCGCCGAGAGCCAGCAAGCTGCTGGCGGAGCCACCCGGCACGCCGCACGCGGCGCCGGCGGAACCGATCGTTTGAACCTGCTGCGCCCTTAAGCGATGTCGGGCGGGCGCTGACACGGGCCCTGGCCGAGGCTTACAAAAGCATTTGGCTCGCGCTGACGGTGCATCGCCACGGCCGCGTTTATGCTCACCGCGTCAAATAACACGCTGGGAGCCGACATGACTAAACTTAACTTCATCCGGGGCACCTTCCTGCTGGCGCTGATTTCATTTGCGTCGGCGTGCGTCGTCGAGACGCCGCGGGAAGGCTATTGGGATCGAGTGCACAATCGCTATTGGGCGGAGCGCGCCTGGCACGATTGTGCATACGACGACATCCACTGCCGCTGATGCGACCGGAGGTTCGATGCCGGCGCGTTCATGGGCCGGCGTCGAACATTCCTTGAAGTTGCTCGAGTAGCTCGGTAGCGGATTCGAGCTTCGCAGGCTGAATGCCGGCGAGGAGTTCCTTGCGCAGCGCCGCCGCCTCGGTCTTGACGGTTTCAAACACCCGATTGCCGGCCTCGGTCAGCACCACGCGCTTCACGCGCCGGTCCTCTTTGGACGGTTCCCGCAGCACCAGTCCCGCTTTGACCAGCCGGTCGATCATGCTGACCATCGTGGCGCCCTCGACGCCCAGGTGATCGGCAAGATCGGATTGCGACAGTGGCCGCTGCGCTTTGGCCACGGCCGCAATGCTCATCCAGCTGGCCTGGCTCACGCCCAGGCCCTTGAGCCGGCGGTCCATGGCCAGCCGCCAAGACCGCGCAGTGCTGTGCAGGGCAGCGGAAAAGCGCTCATCGAGGTCCGTCATGGCGACACGGTATCACGCCAAGTTGCGCCGCGCGGCCTAGCTGCCCTTCAGCCAAGTCATCGTGGCAATGCCCGCGATGGTCATCAGCAATGATCCCACCACGTGAATCGCGATCCCGCCCATCGCCCAGGCGAGCCGGCCCGACTGCAGCAGAATGACGATCTCTGCCGAGAAGGTCGAGAATGTGGTCAAGCCCCCGCAGAATCCCGTGGTCATGAGCAACCGCCATTCGGGCGAGATAGCCGGATACGCGGCGAAGAATGCCAGCGCGAGGCCGATGATATAGCAGCCGATGAGATTCGCCGCGAGCGTGCCCGGCGGAATGGTCGGAAAATATCGATTGAACAGCAGTGCCAGCAGCCAGCGCAGCAGGCAGCCCACCAGTCCGCCAACCGCCACAGCGACGAACGAACGCCAGAGCATCATTCGAGCCGATCTGCGGAGCGGTAGTCGTTGACAGATCGCACAGCGCAGATCCTAATCGACTTAGGCGTGCGAATCAAAATAGAATCCACCCATGAAGAAACCGAACATCAAGACCGAACTGCCGGGGCCCAAGGCGCGCGCGCTGATTGCCCGGGATGCTCAGGTGGTATCGCCGTCCTATCCGCGCGATTACCCCTTCGTGATGTCGCACGGCAAGGGAGCAGAAATCTGGGATGTGGACGGCAACCGCTTTCTGGATTTTGCGGCCGGCATCGCGGTATGCAGTACCGGCCACAGCCATCCGGCCGTGGTGCATGCCATCAAGGACGCCGCCGAGCGCTTCCTGCACATTTCGTCGGACTACTGGCACGAAGGCCAGGTGCGCCTTGCGGAGCGTCTCGACGAGCTCTCGCCCATGAAGGAGCCGAGCATGTGTTTCTTCGCGCAGTCAGGCACCGAAGCCGTCGAAGCTGCGCTCAAGCTGGCCCGCTACACCACGGGGCGCGGCCGCTTCATCGGATTTCTCGGCGGCTTTCACGGCCGAACCATGGGTTCGCTGTCGTTCACCTCGAGCAAGTACACCCAGCAGAAGGGTTTCTTCCCGACCATGGCGGGAGTCACACATGTTCCCTATCCCAACAATTACCGGCCGATATTCGCGGGCCAGGACCAGGGCCAGGCGGTGCTGCGCTTCATCGAGGACGTGCTCTTTACCCACAACGTGCCGGCGGGCGAAGTTGCCGCCATCTTGATCGAGCCGGTGCAGGGGGAGGGCGGTTACCTGGTGCCGCCGGATGGATTTCTGGCAGGCCTGCGCGCCCTATGCGATCGGCATGGCATTCTGCTGATCTTTGACGAGGTGCAGTCGGGAGTCGGCCGCACCGGCAAGATGTTCGCGGCAGAGCATTGGGACGTGGCGCCCGACATCATGACCCTGGCGAAGGGCCTAGGCTCGGGCATGCCAATCGGCGCGGTCGTGGCCAAGCGCAGCATCATGCAGAAATGGTCGCGCGGCGCGCACGGCAATACCTTCGGCGGCAATCCCATCTGTTGCGCGG
>Ga0302326_10015145_pt1 | contig 16238 bp, 12 predicted proteins | sample Palsa_T0_3_FD_202264 | JGI IMG/M metagenome (GOLD analysis project Ga0302326, IMG submission 202264) | Peat permafrost microbial communities from Stordalen Mire near Abisko, Sweden - Palsa_T0_3 | ecosystem: Environmental > Terrestrial > Soil > Palsa > Peat permafrost | place: Sweden: Abisko... | reverse complement strand
CGATCGCCGAGCGCTACGGCCTCGACCACATCGACCTCGGCGTGTTCAACATCGACATGGGCGCCGCGAACCTCCTCAGCGCCGCATCGGCCAGGCGCTATCACGCCGTGCCGGTCGGCTACGTGAATCCAGAGACCTTGCTGGTCGCGATGGCCGATCCCGCGAACGTGCTCGCGGTCGACGATATCTCCCTGCTGACCCGGCTCGACGTCCGCGCCGCGGTGGCGTCCGAGGAGGACATCACCAGCCTGATCACGCGCCTGAACCGCTTCGAGGACGCCGTCCAGGAGGCGGTCGACGAGGGAGAGGAGCAGGCCGGCGTGGCCGAGATCGTCGACCTGCGCGAGTCGGCCGAGGACGCGCCCGTGATCAAGCTGGTGCACTCGATCATCGCGCAGGCCGCCGACCAGGGGGCATCGGACATCCACTTCGAGCCGGTCGCGGATGCGACGGGCCGCGCGGGGCGCGAGCTGCTCGTGCGAATGCGTGTCGACGGCGTCCTGAGGGACTCGATGACGGTGCCGCAACGCCTGGTCTCGGGCGTCGTCTCGCGGATCAAGATCATGAGCGACCTCGACATCTCGGTTCGGCGCCTGCCCCAGGACGGCCGCGTCGGGTTGACGATCGAGGGGCGCCAGGTCGACATTCGCGTGGTCACCCTGCCGAGCGTGCACGGAGAGTCGGTCGTCCTGCGCATCCTCGACAAGGAGAGCATCCGCCTCGAGCTCGACAAGCTCGGCATGGGGGAGCACGAGCTGACCCGGTTCCGGCGCGCCTTCAGCCGCGCTCACGGTGCCGTGCTCGCGACCGGGCCGACCGGGTCGGGCAAGTCGACCACGCTCTACGGCGCCCTGCGCGAGCTCCAGACGCCCGAGAAGAACATCATCACGATCGAGGACCCGGTCGAGTATCAGATCAACGGCATCACGCAGCTCCAGGTCAACCACAAATCGGGGCTGACGTTCGCGAGCGGACTGCGGTCGATGATGCGCGCGGACCCCGACATCCTGATGGTCGGCGAGATTCGCGATCGCGAGACCGCGCAGGTGGCGATCGAAGGCGCGCTGACGGGCCACATGGTCCTCTCGACCCTGCATACCAACGACGCCCCGACCGCGATCACCCGCCTGATCGAGATGGGCATCGAGCCGTTCCTGATCGCCTCGGCGCTCGACTGTGTCGTGGCCCAGCGGCTCGCGCGGGTCCTCTGCCTGCATTGCAAGAAGCGCACGATCATCCCGGCCCAGGTCGTACGCGACTACGGCTACGCCGCTCAGTTCGACATCGAGGCGTACGAGCCCGTCGGCTGCGTCCGCTGCGGCCGGATGGGCTACCGCGGCCGGATCGGGCTCTACGAGGTGATGACGATGTCCGATGCGCTTCGCAAGCTCGCCCTCGAGCGAGCGCCGGTGGATCAGATCACCGCCGTCGCGCTGCGCGAGGGGATGCGCCGGCTGCGAGACGACGGCCTCGACAAGGTCAAGGCAGGCATTACGTCCATGGCCGAAATAGCCCGTGTAACGGGATCCGCATGAGCTGCCGATAGGGATTCCAGGATGGGTTGCGACACGCTGGATGCGAATCCGAGAGGGGCCCTGCATGGACCTTGACTTTGCTGAAGTACTACTGGAGGTAGTCGATCGTCGCGCCTCCGACCTACACCTGACCGCCGGCGCACCGCCGATGGTGCGGGTGCGCGGGCGGTTGGCGCCGATGTCGGGCTATCCGGCGCTGACGCCCACCGATACGCGGGAGATTGTGTACTCGATCCTCTCCAACGCACAGCGCCAGAAGCTCGAGAACAACTGGCAGATCGACTTCGCGTACCAGATCCCGGGCCGAGCCCGCTTTCGCGTCAACGCATACTTTCAGCGCTCGGCGATCGGAGCTGCGTTCCGCCTGATCCCGTTCGAGGTCGCACCGCTCGAAACGCTCGGCCTGCCGGCGGCGGTCGCGGATTTCGCCAACAAGCCGCGGGGACTCGTGCTTGTGACCGGCCCGACCGGGTCGGGCAAGTCGACGACGCTCGCTTCGCTGATCGACGTGATCAACAGTACCCGCGAGGAGCACATCATGACGATCGAGGATCCGATCGAGTTCCTGCACCAGCACAAGAAGTGCATCGTCAATCAGCGCGAGCTTGGCTCGGACGCGACCAGCTTCGGCGACGCCCTGAAGGCCGCGCTGCGCCAGGACCCCGATGTGATCCTGGTCGGCGAGATGCGCGACCTCGAGACGATCGGCACCGCGATCACGGCGGCGGAGACCGGTCACCTGGTGTTCGCGACGCTGCACACCCAGGACACGCCACAGACGCTTGACCGGATCATCGACGTGTTTCCGCCGGGCCAGCAGGGGCAGATTCGGGCCCAGCTGTCCGTCGCGCTGCAGGGAATCATGACCCAGATGCTGTTGCCCACCGCCGATGGCGCCGGACGTTGCGTAGCGGCCGAGATACTCGTCCCGACTCCCGCCGTCCGCAACCTGATCCGCGAGGCCAAGAGCCACCAGATCTATTCGGTGCTTCAGACCGGCGCGGCGCACGGAATGCAGACGATGGATTCGGCGCTCGCCCAGCTCGTGCACGCGGGCAAGATCACGCGAGCGCTGGCAGAGTCGCGCGCCCACTCGACCGAGGAGCTCCGGCGACTGATCGGTGGCTCAGCCTCCGGCCGGATGGCGGCATAAGCATGGCCACCTACGTCTTCAAGGCAACCGATCTGGCGGGCATCGCCGCCCGCGGCGAAGTCGAAGCCAACTCCAAGCAAGACGTCGCCGAGCAGCTGAAGGAGCGCGGCCTCGTCGTTGTCGACATCGCGCACAAGTACCGCTCCAAGGAGCTCAACGTCGAGCTGTTCTCGCGGGTGAAGGCGAGCGACCTGGCCGTCTCCACGCGACAGCTCTCGACGATGGTCTCCTCCGGGATGACCATCCTCCGGGCGCTGTATGTGCTCGAGGCCCAGACGGAGTCCAAGAAGCTCAAGGAAGCCATAATCGCCGTACGCCGCGACGTCGAGGCTGGACTGCAGCTCTCAGACGCGCTCGCGCGTCACCCAAAGGTCTTCTCGCCGCTGTACGTGTCGATGGTACGGGCCGGCGAGACGGGCGGTGTGCTCGACGAATGCCTGCTACGCGTCGCCGACCAGCTCGAGAAGGACGCCTCGCTGCGGCGTCAGGTCCGCGCGGCGACGATCTACCCATCGCTCGTGATCAGCTTCGCGATGATCGTGCTGCTGGCGCTCGTCGCGTTCCTGATTCCGGTGTTCGAGGGCGTCTTCAAGGAGTTCGGCGGCAAGCTCCCGGCGCTCAGCCAGTTCATGGTCGACTTCTCGCACCTCGTCGATTCCCGGTGGTACGTGCTGATCGCGGTGGTCGCGGTGCTGGTCATCAGCTTCATCTACGTCAAGCGCTCGAAATGGGGCCGGCCGCGTTGGGACGCATTCAAGCTTCGCGTCCCCTTGAAGATCGGTGACGTGGTGCAAAAGGTCGCGATCGCGCGCTGGTCGCGCACGTTCGCGTCGCTCGTCTCGGCCGGCGTGCCGATCATGCAGGCGATCGAGATCACCGGTAAGACCGCCGGCAACGCGGTGATCGAAGACTCGATGACGTCGGTGATCGCATCGGTCAAGGCGGGCGGGACGATCGCCGAGCCGCTCAAGCACTCAAAGGTATTCCCGGCGATGGTCGCGCACATGGTCGGCGTCGGCGAGGAGACCGGCGCGCTCGACGCCATGCTCGCCAAGGTGGCCGACTTCTACGAGGACGAGGTGGAGGCGGCAGTCAAGGCGCTGACCTCGATCTTGGAGCCCGCGATGATCCTCCTCGTCGGCAGCATCGTCGGCGTCATCGTGATCTCGATGTACCTGCCGCTGTTCGACGTCTATAAGGCGGTTCCGTAGCCATAGCTGTAGCTGTCTTGGCCGTGACCGGGCGAGTTGCCAGTTGACAAACCCTGTTGTCTGAGCCCGCGCCCGCCAATAGGCTGTCGCGCTCGTGAGCGCGCAAGCAGCCGAGGAGAGCCGCGACGTATGCACCCCCTGCCGTGGCAGCGGCAAGGTGCTCTCGTCGCTCGGAGGCGAGCCCCATCAGGTGCCCTGCCCCTGGTGCGGCGGCAGCGGCCGGTTCGAATCCGGACGCGATGCGCAGGCTCACGTGACCGGCCGTCCATAGACGGCGCCTCGAAGATCCGTTGATACTCCGGATTCCGGTTCCGTAGTAAATACGTCCACTTGCCCTCAGCCCAAAGGTAGCGGCGGTCGATACCGTTGATGCCAGAAGCCACTGGGTGCACAGGCAAACCGCTCGTGAGGGCGGGACGCAAAGCCACGGACCTCCAAACAGGGAGGGCGCCGGGCTGCCACCAAGGCTCGAATGCTGTACGAGCCGCATGGCTGATTTGGATCCAAGGGATCTGGCGCAAAAGGCCCAATTCACCGATCCCAGGAGGATCCATGCTTCACAAGTTACGTCGTCGTATGCAGGACGAACAGGGCTTCACCCTGATCGAGCTTCTGGTCGTGATCCTGATCATCGGCATCCTCGCCGCGGTCGCGATCCCGACGTTCCTCAATCAGCGCGGCAAGGCGTACGACGCGAACGCCCAGACGGTCGTGAAGGACATGCAGACCGCCGCGGAGACCTACGCGACCAGCAACAACGGCACCTACCCCAGCACGGTCGCGCAGCTGAACAGCATCGATCCGTCGATCCCGACGGTCTACGGCACCGGGGCGTCGGTGTTGACCGACACGATGTCCGGCGGCGGCGGTAGCGCGGATAGCTACACCGTGACCGCTACGGCGCAGAACACGTCCGACATCTTCTCGATCGTCGAGGCTGCCGGCGTTCAGACGGAACCCTGCACGGCAGGATCCGGCGGCGGCTCGCCGGGTGGCTGCCCAACCACCAACATCTGGTAGCAGAAGCCGGACCTGTAACCGTTCCGATCGGGGCGGGCCTTCGGGCCCGCCCCGATTTCTTCGAGCGGCCTCATCCGATCTGCGACCAGCGCCGACATTCCTCCCGTGAGCTCCAGCTTCCATGCGACTGCCGCCGGCACCCGCCGGCCGATCGGACCTCGCCTGCGGGCGGCCGTGTCCGAAGCGGCGTTTCCGCTCACGGTGGCCGCAGCCGTGTGCGCCGTGGTCGCGTACGTCACCCTGTCCACGCCGACCGGCGTGGACTACAACATCCATTACCCGGTCTCGGCTGACAACGCTGCGCCGGCGATCGCGGCGCTGACACACGGCGACATCGGCGGATTCCTCGCCCACCAGCCCTTGATGGGGCTGCTATCGCTGCTCCTGCGAGCGCCGTTCGCCTGGCTCGCCGGTTCGCTCGGCGGCGGACCGATGCTCGTCTACCGCCTGGGGGCGCTCGTTTGCATGCTGCCAACCGCGTTTCTCGCCGGGTGGCTTGCCGTGTCCTCACGTGCAGCCGGAGCCACCGCCGCCGGCGTCGTGGCCGCGGCGGTGGTGCTACTGGGCTCCCCGACGGTCGCCGCGATCGCATGGGGCCATCCCGAGGAGGTCCTCGCGGCGACGCTGGCCACCGCCGGGCTGCTCGCCGCGAACCGTGGACACGCCATCTGGGCAGGGCTGCTGGTGGGAGCCGCGATCGGGACCAAGGAGTGGGCGGTGATCGCCGTGGCACCCGCGCTGATCGCGCTGCCCGCGGGGAGGCTGCGGGCCGGGGTAGCGGGCGCCGGAGTTGCGCTGGCGCTCGCCGTGCCGGCGCCGCTGCTCGACCCGGCGGCGTTCGCGCGGGCAAGCAACGCGCTCGGCGGGGGTCACCTCGCGGGCGCGCTCAGTGCGTGGTGGCCGCTCAGCGCTCGGCTCCTGTCGCGCTCGGCGGGCGCGCCGCAGGCGGTGCTGCCCTTGCACCTGACCAAGTCGCTTGCGCTGCCGCTCGGCCTCGCGCTCGCAGTAGCCCTCGCGTCGGCACTCGCGTCCGCGGTCGCTCGCCCAGGTGGCCGCCTGCGCGCCCGCGGCCGCGTACCGGACGCGTTCGCGATCCTGTGCCTGCTTGCTGTCGTACGCTGCATCGCGGACCCGGGGCCGGTCGAGTACTACTACGTCGCGGCTGTGATCCCGCTCGCGGTATGGGAGACGGCTGCGCTCCGCCGGCTGCCGCTGGTGGCGTTGCTGACGGTCGCGGCCGTGCGGCTCACGTTCGGGCATGGGGCGGGACTCGGGGCCACGACGCTCAGCGCCATCACGCTCTGTTGGACGGGCGCGCTGATCTGCTACCTGGCGGTCCGCGCGTTCTATGTCGGCCGGCCGGAGCCTGGCGAACTGCCGGGTCGCCTCATGTCGATCCCATTTCGACCGATAAGGGACAAGTGAGCTTCCCGACCTCGCCGACGGAGGCGTAACCATGGCGGTCGTCTTCTCAGGGCTCGGTGGCCTGATCATCGGCTCCTTCCTCAATGTCATTGCCTTCCGGCTGCCGCGAGGCGAGTCGCTGGTAGCACCCGGGTCGCACTGCCCGAGCTGCGAGACGCCGATCAAGCCATACGACAACGTCCCCGTGCTCGGCTGGCTCCTGCTCCGCGGTCGCTGTCGCGCATGCCATACGCAGATCTCCGCGCGCTATCCGCTCGTCGAGGCGATCACCGCGGCCCTCGCGGTGGCGGTCGTGCTCGTCAAGCACTCACCCCGCGACGTCGTCCTCGGACTGCTTCTGGTGGCGGTCCTCGTGCCTGTCGCGCTGATCGATTTCGACCGCCGGATCATCCCCAACAAGATCATGCTTCCCGCCGCGGTCGCGGCGCTCGCCGTCGGACTCGCGCTCGCACCGAAGCACGTGCCCGAGCAGCTCGTCGCCGGTCTCGCGGCCGGTGGCTTCCTGCTCGTTTTCGCGCTTGCGTACCCGAAGGGCATGGGGATGGGAGACGTGAAGCTGGCCGCGGTGCTCGGCCTCTACCTCGGCCGCTACGTCGCCGTGGCGCTGATGTCCGGGGTACTCGCGGGGGCGGTCGTGGGCGCCATCGTGATGGCGCGGGTGGGAGTCCGCCAGGGCCGGAAGACCGCCGTGCCGTTCGGACCGTTCCTGGCGATCGGCGGCCTCGTCGGCCTGCTCGCGGGTCCGTCGATCCTGCACTGGTACCTGCACTCGATCACCTGAGCGCGGCCCGCGGGGCCTGACCGGGCCGCTCAAGGAAGCGAGGCTCGAGCCGATATGAACCTTGTGCGAAAGCTGATCGCCGTCCTCGGGCTCGTCACCGGGCTGCTACTCGTCGTGCTCCCGAGCGCCGCGCTGGCGAGCTCGAAGGGCAGCACCCCCGACCCGGCCGCAACCCTCGGGGTCAGCCTGCCGATGTACACGCCACCGACGGCGACGATGCGGCCGCCGGGCTTCACCAGCGACGCCGACCAGGCGGTCGCCGCGGCGGAGGGGAACCGCGAGATGCAGGCGCTGCACGCCCGCCAGCACCCGATGACCTTCGAGCCGTACGCGTGGATCGGGGTGAGCTGGCTCGTCGACTTCTCCTACCACGGAAAGCTCGTCGCCCAGGTCGTGGTCAGCCGCGCCGGCCACGTGACGGGGGTGTGGACGGGTCCGCTGGCGGTTGCGCTCTACGCGCGTGGTGATTTCGCGACGCTGTTCGGCTCGCTGTGGGTGCTCGCGCCGTTCACGCTGCTGTTCCTGGTCCCGTTCCTCGACCTCAGGCGACCATGGCGGATCCTGCACCTCGACGCGCTCGTGCTGCTCTCGTTCCTCGTGTCCTATCTGCTGTTCGACCACGCCAAGCTCGTCGCGGCGGTGTGGATGGTGTATCCGCCGCTGCTGTATCTGCTCGGGCGGATGCTGTGGATCGGCGGGCTCCGGAGACGCCGCCGAAGCGATCAGCGACGCCCCAGCTCGCCGTGGCTCTCGCCACGCCTGTCCGTGCGTGTGCTCCTGATCGGTCTGATCGGGCTCGTCGTCGCGCGGATCGCGCTCAGCCTGGTTTCGTTCCCCGTCGCCGACGTCGGCTACGCGTCGGTGATCGGCGCGGCCCGGATCGCCGCCAAGCAGCCGCTCTACTTCGCCGGCGCAGCGCACGGCGACACGTACGGCCCGATCGCCTACCTCGCCTACCTGCCGTTCGAGTGGCTGTTCCCTTGGCACGGGAAATGGGACTACCTGCCCTCCGCCCACGCCGCCTCGATCGTGTTCGACCTCGTGACCGTGCTCGGACTGGTGCTGCTCGGACGGCGGTTGCGCGCCGGCCGCGAAGGCTGGCGCCTCGGACTCGCGCTCGGCTGGGCCTGGTCGGCATGCCCGTTCACGCTGCTCGCGCTGATCATGCACACGAACGACGGGCTGATCGCGATGCTGTCGGTGCTCAGCCTGCTGGCCTTCGCCTCACCCGCCGCGCGGGGCGCGCTGCTGGGCCTCGCCGCGGCGGCGAAGTTCGCGCCCGCGGCGCTGCTGGGGCTCTACGCCAGCCACCGCGACCGCGGGATCAAGGGCACGATCGCGTGCGTGGTCTCATTCGCAGCGGTCGTCGTGACCTCGATCGGGATGTACCTGCCTTCCGGCGGGCTCGCCCAGTTCTACAACCAGACGATCGGCTTCCAGCTGACCCGCTCGGACGTGTTCTCGGCGTGGGCGCTCCATCCGAGCCTTGATCCGCTGAAGCTCGCGGTCGAGATCGGCGCCGTGCTGCTCGCCGGGATGGTGGCGTTCTTCCCGCGCCGCCGGTCGATGGCCCAGGTCTGCGCGCTCGCCGCCGCGATCACGATCGCCTTGCAGCTGCCGGCCATCCACTGGTTCTACTACTACATCGTCTGGTTCATGCCGTTCGTGCTCGTCGCACTGCTCGCGGGGGGCGACGAGGACGCCGCGGTGGCCGAAGAGCCGGTGGCTGAGGTGGCGGCGCCGCCGACGACGACGGCTCGCGCGCCCGAGCCCGTCCACGCCGGCGTCTGATCGGTGTGGACCCTACCCCTCGCCGGTATCTCGCGGTTCGCCGACGCGCGGGCCGTCCAGAATCCGTCCAGAGCGACTCACGAGTGTCCAGAAGCGCCTGGACACACTAAACCTCACCGCCCATCGCGCCGATCAGTATCGGGACGCTCATGGGAATCGGCGCAGGAAAATCATTGATCGGGCTCGACATCGAGCCGGGCTACGTGGCCGCCGTCGAGACCAGTCCCGGCGGCGTCGCCGTCGAACGGGCGGCCTCCGCTGAGCTCGCTCCCGGCGTAGTCAGGGAAGGCGAGGTTGCCGACGTCGAGGCTCTCGCCGAAGTGCTGCGCACGCTGTTCGCCGACCACAAGCTCGGGCGCCGCGTCAGGCTCGGGGTCGCCAACCAGAAGATCGTCATGCGCACGATCGACCTGCCGCCGCTTCGCGACGCGAAGGAGATCTCCTCCGCGGTGCGGTTCCAGGCGCAGGAGCACATTCCGATGCCGCTCGAGCAGGCCGTGCTCGAGCACCAATCGCTGGGGATCGTCGAGACGCCCGATGGACCGCGCACTCGTGTCGTGCTCGTCGCCGCCCGCCGCGACATGATCGACGGCCTGCTCGCCGCGACGCGCCAGGCAGGTCTGCGGCCTGAGGGCATAGATCTGAGTGCATTCGCGATGATTCGCGCGCTCTACCGGCCCGACCGTACCGGCGCCACGCTTTACGTCAGCGTCGGCGGGATGACGAACCTCGCGGTAGCCGTCGGAACAACCTGCGTCTTCACCCGCGTGGTGGCGCACGGGACCGAATCGATGGCAGCAGAGCTCGCCGAGCGCCGTGGGCTGACGCTCGAGCATGCGCGCGGTTGGCTCACCCACGTAGGCGTCCTGAGGCCGATCGACGATATCGACGGGGAGTCTGAGATCGTCGTCGAGGCACGCACCGTCATCACCGAGGGACTGCGCCGGATCGCCGACGAGGTGCGCAACTCGCTCGACTTCCACCGCGTGCAACCCGGCACCGCCGAGGTCCAGCACGCCATCCTGACCGGACCGGCGGTGTCGATTCCCGGTTTCTCGGATCGGCTCGGCGAGGAGATCCAGCTACCGCTCGAGTCCGGCGTGGTGAGCGAGGCTCGGCCTGGCGCGCTCGGCGGCGTCGACGCCGGTAGCCTCGCGGTCGCCGCCGGCCTCACGATCGAGGAGATAGCGGCATGAGAGCCGTCAACCTGATCCCGAACGACTCGGGCCGCAGTTGGGGTGGCTCCGGCGGTCGCTCCGGTGGGTCGGTGTACGTGCTGCTGGGCACGCTGGCAGTCGCACTCGCGCTCGTGACCGTTTATGTCCTGACGAACAACCGAATCTCCGATCAGAAGGCGAAGGTAGCGGCGCTTCAGGCCCAGGTTACGAACGCCCAGCTCGCCGCAACTCGGTTGGCTCCGTACGTAACGTTCGCGAAGCTCGCCCAGGAGCGCATGGAGACTGTCCGCGGGATCGCCTCGAGCCGGTTCGACTGGCATGCGGCGCTGGCGGGCCTCTCCCGCGTGGTTCCCGCGAATACATCGCTCCAGTCCCTGGTCGGGACCGTCGTGCCCAGCGCGACCGTCGGCGGCGCAGGTGCAAGCGGCGCGAGCGGTACCGATCTCCGCGGTGACATCACGGCCCCGGCGTTCCAGCTCTCCGGATGCTCAGACTCGCAGGATGACGTCGCCCGGCTGATCTCGCGGTTGCGGCTGATCGACGGGGTGACGCGAGTGTCGCTGGAGGATTCGCAGAAGAGCAGCAGCGGCCAGTCTGGAGCATCCGTGTCCGCAGGCGGCACCGGAGGATGCAAGGCAGCCTCGCCGTCGTTCGACCTGGTCGTGTTCTTCACCCCGCTCGCGAATGCCGGCGCCGATGGTGTCACGTCGCTGGGAACCGAGCCGGTCAGCTCCACCACAAGCACCGGAGGATTGCAGTGACTGGTAGAGATCGGCTCGTCGTCGTGATCGTCCTCGTGATCGTCGCGGTCGCCGGCGCATGGCTGCTGGTGGTCCAGCCCAAGCGCGATCAGGCAAACAGTCTCGGAGCCAAGGTGACGGCGGCGCAGAACCAGCTCGACGCCGCGCGGACGCAGATCACGAGCGCGGAGGCCGACCGGTCCGCGTACGCTCGCGACTACCAGGCCGTCGCGGAGCTCGGCGAGGCATTGCCGTCCGACGACGAGACTCCATCCCTCATCTTCGAGCTCCAGAACGCGGCGACGCGCGCCGGTGTGAACTTTCGCTCGCTGGTGCTGAACGCGGCATCGTCGTCGAGTCCCGCGCCGACGACGTCGAGCAGCACGTCATCGACCAGTCAGGCGGTCACCGCGACGCTGCCCCCAGGCGCTGCCGTCGGTCCCGCCGGCCTTCCGACACTGCCATTCACCTTCACCTTCCAGGGAAACTTCTTCCGTCTCGCGAGCTTCATGGGTCGGCTGGAGCGCTTCGTCGTCGCCACCAACAAGAAGGTCTCGGTGAGCGGTCGGCTGATGAGCCTGAACGGGATCAGCCTCGGCGCAGCTCCCAGCGGGTTCCCACAGATCACCGCGACGATCTCGGCCACCACCTATCTGGTGCCCGCCAGCCAGGGCCTGACTGACGGTGCATCGCCGTCGGGTCCAGCAGCCGGCTCGAGCGCCCGGACCGTGTCCGGTTCCCCAAGCTCGTCCCCCGCCGCCGCGACCATCACACCACCGACCCCATGAGCCCCGTTCAGCCCCTCATCTCCGCCGTCCAGAACCTTGTCTCCGAGCTACGTGAGAAACGGCTCTGGCCTGTCGCAGCAGCGCTCATCGTCGCGCTGATCGCGGTGCCCCTGATCCTCAATAGCTCGAGCAAGCCCGCAGCCGTGGCCCAGGTCCCAGCGATCCCGTCGACGGGCGTTCCGGTGCCCGCGCTGCCTGCGGTCAACGTGACGACGACACCGAGCAACGCACGGCTCACCGGAGCCGAGCGCAATCCGTTCACCCAGCAGGTGAAGGCGAGCTCGGGCACCGGGTCGACAGCGGGCTCCTCGAGCAGCGCGGCGAAATCCTCCGGCGGCGGCAGCTCGTCGGGCGGCGGCAGCTCGTCGGGCTCCGGCAGCTCGACAAGCTCGTCGAAGACCAGCACCAGCACCACCACCACGTCGACGGTGACGCCCGTCACGCAGACGACCAAGTACTTCTACTTCGATGTCAACGTCGTCTTCGACCACGTCGGCTCGGTGCCACGGACGATTCACAACCTCGCGCGTCTGAGCCCGCTCCCGAACGCCACGGACCCCCTGGTCGTCTTCCTTGGCATAGAAAACGACGCGAAGACGGCGGTGTTCCTCCTTTCCCAGACCGTCGACCCCACCGGCCAGGGAAAGTGCCTACCGAGCCGCGCGGACTGTCAGCTCCTGTACATGAAGGCGGGCCAAGCCGAGCTGTTCAAGGTCCTGCGCCCCAGTGGGATGCAGGAGTTCACGCTGTCGCTGACAGGTGTGGACAAGGTGTGGACGACGTCATCCACCGCGGCCAAGCTGGCTCATGCCCGCGAGTCCAGCGCAGGCCGCCAGATCCTCTCCCGCTCGCTTCGCCGCGCGCCCGGGCTGCAGGCGCTCGGCTACTCCAACGACACTGGCGTGCTCGTCGTCCACGTCGCGCGCCTGACGTCCCGCACGCCGGGATCTGGACTGCACGTGCAGCGCGGAGTGACCGTTCAGCCGCTGTCGGCCTCCTCCTGAGGCACGGCGTTGAGCGACAAGCGCAGACCGAGGCTATGCGGGCGGTGGCAGCGGCACGGAGGCGTCGGACGCGCCGGGCGAATCGGATCGGCTGCGGCGGACGAGTCGGGCTTCACTTTGATCGAGCTGTTGGTGGCGATGGCGATCGGGCTTGTCGTGGGCGCCGCGGCGCTGACCTTCATGATCGTCACCTTCGAGGAGCAGAACACCATCTCGAGCCGCACCGTGGCGACCAATCAGGCCGAGCAGGGCCTCGAGCAACTCGTGCGCGATCTGCGCGACGCGATGACGAGCGTCAGCATCTCGTCGGGCGCGAGCACGACGTCGATCTCCTTTCAGATCCCGACGCCGGGCAACGACTCCACCGGGGAGCCGGTGACCTGGACGTGCCCGAGCACTGCCAACTCGGCGACGTACATCGGAATCTGCACTCGAGCTCTGACGCAGTCCGGCGGCACAACCACCAGGAACGCGATCGTCGGCGTCCAGTCGATGTCCTTCTCGCCCCTCAGCTCTAGCAACACCTCCATGTCGCTGCCTGTCGCGAGCTCGACAACGGTGGCGTCGGTGGGAATGACGCTCACGGTGCAGATCACCAGCTACGAGCTGACCGCGAACGGGACCACGACGACGATCCTCCCCGGGGCCGGCAGCGGACCGGGTACTCCGTCAACCCCACCGATCGTGCTCCAGGCCACCGCGGACCTGAGGAACTTCGGATGATCGGCAGGGCGCGGATCTCGAAGCGCGCTGTTGCCGCCGAGGCCGGCTTCACGCTGATCGAGGTGCTGGTGGCGGCGCTGATGCTGGTGCTGATCGTGTCGGCGGCGTCGGTGCTGTTCGTCAACGGCAGCAACACCTCGGTGGCCTCCCAGCGCGAGTCCCAGGTGATCAGCGTCGCAGACCAGCAGATCGAGATGATCCGCGAGGAGGTCAAGACCGAGGGCTTCGCCGAGCTCGCGATGCAGGGGACTCCGGCCGCGCTGCCGAGCTCGATCCCGAACACCTCTCCGTTCGCGACGCTGAAGGCCGACCCCAACTCGTTCGTCGCCACCGGCTTGAGCGGGTGCGGTGCCAGCAACGAGGGGTACGACGTCGAGGCGAACTACGACAACACCGCCGAGGGCATCTCGGGGCAGCCCGAGAATCCGGGTAACACCAGCATCAGCGGCGTGACGTCATGGTCGGCATGTGGGTCCGGCATCGAACCGCTCGTGATCCTTAACTCGTCGCTCGGGTTCGTCGCACCGCAGCAGACGGTCAGCGTCGGCACGGACACGGCGGTCGTGGACACCTATGTCACCGACACCTACGTCGGCTGCAACACCGTCGGAACGACGACGTCATGCCCGACCGTGAGCACAGCCACCGGGGTCCAGACGGGCACGTGCACCTTTCCGACCACTACGACCCCCGCCAGCACCCTGTGCTCGGACGCTCGCCGCGTGATCGTGGCGGTGGTCCTCAACGATCACGGCAGGCTCGACACCGGGCCGAGCGCACCGGTCTACGTGAGCACGATCTTCACGAACCCGGTGCCCGCCAACGAACCGTCGAACTCGATCGGGCTCACGCTGGGGGCGCAGCTCGGATGAGACGCCGAGTGGTCGACATGCGCACGGCGCGAGCGCGATACGCAGACGAGCGCGGGTACGTGCTCGTGATGGTCCTCGCGGTGATGTTGTTCGCACTTGCTATCGGCACGGCCGTACTGGCCGAGACGATCTCCTCGCGCCAGCTCACCACTCATGACATGCGCGTGCGGCGCGCGCAACAGGCCGCCGACGCGGGTGTCCAGCAGCAGCTCTACGACGAGTCCGAGCAGAACGTCGCAGCCAGCTACAACTTCACCGGCGGCCCGCTCGCCCTCACCGGCTTCGTCGACTGCCTCGTCCCCGAGTTCAACGCCAGCGTCCAGCTCACCGGGCTATACGCTTACGCGAGCTCTGCCGGAGCCTGTCCGAGCGCGTGGAGCAGCAGCACGGGCGGCGCGCTGGCGCCGCAATACACCGCGCTCGACAACCACGACTACTACGAGTCGGAGTACTTCTCCAACAAGGAGGAGGTGGGGGGCTCGGGCTACGGCTCGGTCGTCGAATTCCCAGACGTCGTCGCCCTCGGCTGCGACAGCTCGTCGCCGTCGACCTGCAGCACGACCCCCGGCCCGTCTGGCAACGCGTACTCCAGAGAGCTGGTGAAGCTGGCCCCGACGGGGCCGCTGCAGGCGATCGAGGGAGTGGGCAATGTCACGATCAACGGGTTGAGCGCGCTCGGCTTGGGTGCGGTGGCGATCAACGGAGACATCGACGCAGGCGGGCAGCTGACCTGGCCAACGATCGCGGCTGCGGTCAACGTGTCTGGAAGCAGCATCGCGGCGACGTTCGCCGCCAAGTCCTTCAACCCCAGCAACGGCATCACCACCGCCCAGAAGGTCACTTTGAGCGGCTACTGCAGCGCCGGAGCCCCAAGCGCGACCTGTGATATCGAACGGCCGGCTCCGATCACCTCAGCCACCACGTGCGCGGCCTGCGCGAGCGGGATCACTTGCGCCTCCTGCACGGGCGGTGGCTACAACTCCGGCACCGACACCTTCGCCCTGACGGGTGGCACCGCTACCTTCGCGGCAGGCGACTACGTGTTCTGCAACTTCAACGCCACCGGGGGCACGATCAACACCACCCCGTCTTCGACCGCGCCGGTCCGAATCTTCATCCTGCCTCCGAATCTCAGCAATCCGAGTGGGCCGTGTTACGGCCAGGGCAGTCAGAACGCCAGCACCGGCGTGTGGACTGGAGTAGGCAATTTCACCGCGATCGATGGACTCAACAACGCGCTCACGGGCAGCGTGAACGGTGTCACCGGAGCACTCAATCCCAGCGGTCTGCAGATCTACGACGAAGGCGACGGGAACTGGGATAACGACACGTCCGTAAGCATCGGCGAGCCGGCCGGCTGCGCGGCACTGTGCATCAACCTTACGAGCTTGGCCCCGCAGACGATGGTCGTCTATGCCCCGACGTCGTCAGTCAACCTGAACACAGGCACCTGCAGCGTCGGGCTGGGTGCGACGTGCTTGGTCGGCACGGCCAGCGCCTTCGCGGGGTCAGTCGTCGGAGACAACGTCGAGATCACGGCGACCGTGATTACCCAGGACCTCGACCTCGGCAACTACCCGCTCGATAGCGGCTCCAGCGCCTTGCGACCTTCGCAGTATGTGCAATGCGACGCGTCGGTTACCAATCTGACCAACAGCCTCAGCGCGGACACGGGCGGCTGCTGAGGGCGAGACGGCGGCGCGGCGCTCGCCCGGCCGCTCCAAGCCACCAGATCGCCGAGCGGGTCGGCTCGCCCGTAACCTGTAGCGCGCAATGCCGCTCCGCCTCACCACCGCCGGCGAATCGCATGGCCCCGGCCTGACCTGCATCATCGAAGGCTTCCCGGCCGGCCTCGAGCTGCACCGCGACGCGCTCAACCGCGACCTCGCTCGGCGCCAGCTCGGCCACGGTCGCGGCGGGCGGATGAAGATCGAGCGCGACCAGGCGGAGGTCACCGGCGGGGTCAGGCACGGCCGTACGCTCGGCGGCCCGATCGCGCTCCAGATCGCCAACCGCG
>Ga0302326_10015140_pt1 | contig 16240 bp, 16 predicted proteins | sample Palsa_T0_3_FD_202264 | JGI IMG/M metagenome (GOLD analysis project Ga0302326, IMG submission 202264) | Peat permafrost microbial communities from Stordalen Mire near Abisko, Sweden - Palsa_T0_3 | ecosystem: Environmental > Terrestrial > Soil > Palsa > Peat permafrost | place: Sweden: Abisko... | reverse complement strand
ACCGCACGGGTCCCCAGGGGGCCGCCGTGGCGGGCAATAAACACGTTCTCGACGCCCGAGCGCACGAGTGCGCCGCGCTGCGCGAGCCACACGCGCAGCGCTGCAATCGCCTTGGAGCCGACCGGACAGATGCGCTCCTTGCGACCCTTGCCCAGCACGCGCACGCTCGCGCTGGCAAGGTCCAGATCCTTGAGCCGCAGCGAGGTCAGCTCGGCGAGCCGCAGACCGCTCGAATACAACAATTCCATGAGCGCCAGGTCGCGCGCCGCCAGCGCATCGCCGGGCTCGAGCGCCAGCAGGCGCGCCATCTGATCCACATCCAGCGTCTGCGGCAAGCGCCTGGAGGCTTTTGGGCTGGGTACTTCGAGCGCCGGATTGCGCTTGAGTGCGCCCTCGCGCAACAGGAAGCCGAAGAAAGTTCGCAAGGCGGCGAGCCGGCGCTGGATGCTGCGGCCCTGCAGACCGCGCGCATGGCTTTGCGCGGCGAAGCGGCGCACATGCTGATGATCGAGCGCATCCCATTGGTCAACGCCGTTGCGCTCGCACCAGTCCTGCAGCGCGCGCAGATCGCGCCGGTAAGCGGTGACCGTATGCACAGACAGCCGCCGCTCAGTGGCCATGAAGCGCTCAAAGCGCTCGAGCCACTGCAGAGCCTCGGGGCTCACCGGCTTCTTAAGGCCGCGCCAGTGCGTCGGTGATCAGCTCGCCCATGCGCGAGAGAAACTCCGTGCTCATGCCCGGATGGAAACGATCGCGCTCGACGCTGCCAAGGGCCAGCAGGCCGAGCGGTGGCTGCCCGCCGAGCGGGATCAGCGCCACCGAGCCGATGTTCGGCGCTTCCGCACCGAACAGAAACTCGCGCTGGCTATCGCGAATCTGGCCGCAGCGCGGTTTGCAGGTCGCGAACAGGCTGTCGAAGCTGCGATAGCTCGGATCCTCGGCCGCCACATTGCGTACGAATCGGGCGGCTTCGTTCGCCTCCGGTTCGCCAACGCACGCGAGCGCCAGCAGCGCGTGATAGGTCTCGAAGTCCTCACGCAGACTCGCTTCAAGCTGCGTGATGGCCTGCGCACGGGTGCTCGTGCACAGCAGTCGGCGCGTGAAGCGATGCACCTTGTCGGCCAGCACGTTATTCACGCGCGCCACGCGCACGAACTCTGCGAGCTTGCGCTCCTGTGCCTGGTAGCGCTCGCGCAGTACCTCCACCTGGCGCTCGATCAGCGAGATCGTCGAGGCGTTGCGCGGGTGCTGCAGGCGCATGCGCGCGAGCAGTTGCGGGTGGCGCTCAAAAAAATCGGGGTGATGCTGCAGGAATTGGACCACGAGCTGCTCGTCGGTGGTCTCCGCTGGAATGCCGCGCACCTGATTGCTCGTCATCCTGTCTCTCCCATATCTACTCTGGCGCGCATTCAGACTTCAACGCGCCCCTCGAATGCTCGCTGCGCCGGGCCCGTCAGCCAGACCGCGTGGCCTGGTCCGTCCCAGTGTACGCTCAACACGCCGCCGCGCACACGCACCTCAACGTCCGACGCGAGCCATTCGCGCTGCCGCCCCACGGCGACCGCGGCGCACGCGCCCGAGCCGCACGCCAGTGTCTCGCCTACGCCGCGCTCATAGACGCGCAATGATATGCGTGCAGCGTCGAGCACGTGCATGAAGCCGACGTTTACCTGCCGCGGAAAGCGCGCATCGGCCTGCAGCGCCGAACCGATACGCTCCACGGGTGCGTTCTCGATTGCCGGCACGCGCAATACCGCATGCGGATTGCCGATCGAGACCGCACCGATCTCGATGCGCTCGCCGCCGACGTTCAGTGTGTAGCTCGCGCTGCGCTCAGGCGCTTCGAACGGCAGCGACTTGGGATCGAAGTTCGGTACGCCGAGCTCCACCATGACGCGATCGCTGTCGAGCACTCGCGCCCGCAACAGTCCGCCGGTAGTATCGATCGTCAGCGTATCGCTGCCATTGCGGCCGCGCTGGTGCAACAGCGCCGCGACGCAGCGCGCGCCATTGCCGCATTGCTCGACCTCACAGCCATCGGCATTGAAGATGCGGAAGAACGCATCGGTGCCCGCACGGCGTGCCGGCTGCAACACCAGCGCCTGATCGAAGCCCACGCCGGTATGTCGATCTGATAAGGCGCGCCATTGCGCGCTAGTGGGCAGTGGGGCTTCGGCGGGCAGATCGAGCACGAGAAAATCATTACCGAGGCCATGCATCTTGGTGAAATCGATGCGCATGGCCGGCAGCATAACCGATCGGCGATCAGCGGCGTTGCGGTGCGCGCGCGCACCTCGTGCGTGTATCGAGCCTCGACTAGGGCGTGGTACCGCAGGCGTTGTCCATCGCCATGCGCAGGCCCAGGCGCTGCTGGTCAGCCTCCTCATCGGTCAGGTATTGGCGCTCGCCGTCCTGGCCGGTTTTGTAGATGCGGCGCGCCTGCACGGCTCCATTGTAGTTATCGGTCGCCGTCTTGCACTGATCGGCGCGCGTTACCGCGAGATCCTTGTCCAGCGCCTGCTTCGCGGCTTGCTGCGCGAGTTGCGCCTGGGCCGGGTCCGAGGATTTTGGCGCCGAGGCAGCGATTGACGCAGGCGTGGCGCCCGCGGATGCGTTGGCGGCGGTCGCCGGCACATTGCTGGAGGACGTACCCTGGTTTGGCAGGCTGGTGGGCGGCACGTTATGCAAACGAATCAATTCCGCACCCGGGGTCGGTGTATCGCTGTACTGCACGTGCCCCTGGGGATCGACAGACCGATAGACATCGGCCAGTGCCGGGATCAGTGGCAACGAAATGAGGACGGCTATCGCAGCGGCACGGCGCATCGGTACGTCTCCTGCGGAGAGCGTAGTATCGGACCATACTTTAACGCGGTGTGGTGAATTGCGTCACAGAAGAAATGCCCCGGGGCGCGTACCGCCGCCCAGTCGGGACAGTCCCTCGCGCCGCGGCACCCGCTGGCTCTATTCGAGGCTCTCGCCGTGCATCGCAATGTCAAGTCCGAGCCGCTCTTCCTCGGGTGAGACGCGCAATCCTATTGTCGCATCAATGAGCTTGAGGATGATCAGGCTCATGATGAAGCCGTAGATCAGCGTGGAGCCCACGCCCCAGAGCTGGGTGAGCACGGAGCCATCGCTGCCACAGATCTCCTTGCTCGCGAGCGCGCCGGTCAACAGCGCCCCGACGATGCCGCCGATGCAGTGCACGCCAAACGCGTCGAGCGAATCATCATAGCCGAGGGCGCGCTTGACCGAAGTTGAGGCGATGTAGCAAATCACGCCCGCGGCAAGCCCGATGATCACCGCGCCGTTCGGGGCGACAAAACCGGAGGCCGGAGTAATCGCCACCAGTCCCGCGACGGCCCCCGAGGCGATTCCCAATACGCTCGGCTGGCCCTTGAAGATCCACTCGGTGAACATCCACGACAGCGCCGCCACCGCGGTGGCGATCTGCGTGACCAGCATCGCCATGCCGGCGCGACCATCGGCGGCCACGGCAGAGCCGGCATTGAAACCGAACCAGCCGACCCACAGCAGTGAGGCACCGATCACGGTCAGTGTCAGGTTGGACGGCGCCATCGATTCCTTGCCCAGGCCCTGGCGCTTACCGAGCACCAGCGCGGTGGCCAGACCCGCGATACCCGCATTGATATGCACGACCGTGCCGCCGGCAAAGTCGAGCACACCCTTGACCGCAAGCCATCCCGAGGGCTCCCAGACCCAATGTGCTATCGGGCAATACACCACGAGCGACCAAATGCCCATGAACCAGAGCATCGCCGAGAACTTCATGCGCTCGGCAAAGGAGCCGCAGATCAGCGCAGGCGTGATAATCGCGAAGGTCAGCTGAAACATCGAGTAGACGGTCTCGGGAATCGTCGTACCCAAATGTGAGACGCTCAGGCGCATCGCATCGTGCATGTAGACCATGCCATTGAGAAATACGCGTCCGAAGCCGCCCAGATACGCTGTGCTGCCCGGAGTAAACGCGATCGAATAGCCCACGGCCCACCACAGCACGGTCACCAGGCAGGCGATCGCGAAACTCTGCATCAACGTGGCGAGGATGTTCTTCTTGCGAACCATGCCGCCGTAGAACAGCGCCAGGCCGGGAATCGTCATCATGAGCACGAGTGCACTGGAGGCCAGCATCCATGCCGTATCCCCGGAGTTGATATCCGAGAATTTCACGATCGTCGGCTCGGTCGGGGCCGGCGTTGCCGCGGTCGTGGCGGTTGCAGCGGCGGCCGCAACCGCTGCCTCTTGCGCCCAGCAGCTGCTCGGGCACAGCGTCGCAAGTAGCATCAGGATCAGGGCGGCAAGCGCGCCGGGTACAGCGCGCGCGTGCGCACGCCGATAATGCATCGTTCCCGTCATTGCCTGCATGATGAAGCGCGGCTCCTTGTCAGATCAACCGATGCTCAGGTGGCCGCCGAGCCGGTCTCACCCGTGCGTATGCGGATGGCCTGTTCGAGCTCACCCACGAATATGCGGCCATCACCGGTACGCCCGGTGCGCGCGATATTGGCGATGGCCTCGAGCACAGGCTCGACGATGCCATCATCCACTGCAATCTCGATCTTGGCCCGCGGTCCGAATTGCGCTTCGTATACCTCGGTGACCGTGACGCCCTGAACGCCCAGTTGCGCGATCGCCTGCCGCAGCTCGTCCAGCTTGAAAGGCCGCACGACAGCGGTAATCATTTTCATGATGTGCATTTCGCAATATTCGAGCCTTGAATCCCGGCAGCGGTGGACCTGTCGGCGCGCTTATCCTTTAGCCTTTCTCGGGGGTCCCCACCGCCGTTACGGTGCAGAAAACATGCCACGACCAATAACGGCATTTTCAGCCCCTTTAGCGTCAAGCAGGGGCAGCGATGGATCAAATTCGCTACCCTGGCGTCGCGGCCGCCCGATTTCGGTGCACCAAGTCTGATCCGGATCCTATCGTCCAGTTCGAGGAGCAGCAATATGGAGAATATGCGCATCGATGACATCGTTAAGCGCCTCATCGAGGAGCTGCCCGAGGCCGCGCGAACCATGCGCCGGGACATCGAGAGTAATTTCCGCGCGGTGCTGCAGTCGGCTCTTGGCAAGCTCGAACTCACCACACGCGCCGAGTTTGACGTGCAGACGCGCGTGCTCGAGCGCACGCGCACGCGGGTCGAGGAGCTCGAGCGGCGCCTGGCCGAGCTCGAGCAGCGGCTAACACGCGCCGACTGATCGCAGCCGTCCGATTGTCGTGGGCGGCGCCGTCAGCGTTGCGCGAGTGCTGAGTCGCACTGAGCTCGGGCTCGATGCGCCGCTCGTGCAGGTCGAGGCTCACCTGGGCGCTGGCCTGCCGAGCTTCAGCATCGTCGGCTTGCCCGCGCCGGTCGTGCGTGAGAGCCGAGAGCGCGTGCGCGCCGCGATCCTGAGTTCGGGCTTTCAATTTCCCGCGGGCCGCATCACGGTCAACCTGGCGCCCGCGGAGCTGCTCAAGCACGGCGGACGCTTCGACCTGCCGATCGCCCTGGCGCTGCTGGTGGCTAGTGGACAGGTGCGCGCCGCCGCGCGCTGGCAGTTCGAATGCTATGGCGAGCTCGGCTTGGCCGGCGAGCTCAAGCCGGTCGGCGGCATCTTCCTCGCGGCGCTGCATGCACGCAGTGCAGGTCACGCGTTGATCGTGCCGCAGACAAATGGCGAGGAAGCCCGCTTGAGCGGGCATACAACCGCGTATGGTGTCCTTGATCTGCGCGCCGCCACGCTGCGACTGGCGCAGAGCGATTCCAGCTGCGCCATTGCCGGCGGCGAGCGCGCCAGTTCGCGGGCACGGGAGGCGGCCGAGGGTGCGGCAGCACCAGCAGCGCTCGCAGCGCACACACTTGCCGATGTCGTGGGGCACTGGCAGGCCAAGCGCGCCCTGATCATCGCAGCGGCCGGCGGCCACAGTTTGCTCATGGTCGGACCCCCCGGCAGCGGCAAGAGCATGCTGGCCGCGCGTCTGCCGGCGCTGTTGCCGCCGCTATCGGCCAGTGAGGCGCTCGAGGTCGCGAGCGTGGCCTCCATGGCCGGCCATAAGCTCGATGCGCGAGGCTGGACGGTGCGGCCATTTCGCGCGCCGCATCACACGGCTTCGGCCAATGCGATCGTCGGCGGCGGTCCGCAGATCCGTCCCGGCGAGATCAGCCTCGCACATTGCGGCGTATTGTTCCTCGATGAACTGCCTGAGTTCGATCGGCGTGTGCTCGAATCGCTGCGCGAGCCCATGGAGACCGGCCTGATCACGATCGCGCGCGCGGCCGCGCGCATCGAGCTGCCGGCGCAGTTCCAGTTCATCGCCGCGATGAATCCGTGCCCCTGCGGACATCTGGGAGATCCGGCGCAATCCTGCCGCTGCAGCCCGTCGCGAATCGAGCGTTACCGGCAGCGCATCTCTGGTCCGCTGCTCGATCGCATCGATATTCGTATCGAGATACCACGCCTGGCAGCCGAGGAGCTCACCGAGGCGATCTCGCACCGGGCTGGGGCGCAACTCGCGGCGAGTGGTGAGCCGGCAGCGCAGGCGCTGCGCGCCAGGAGCTGGCGTCTGCAGCGCTCGGGTTGTCTCAGCGCGCGGCTGAGTGCCGCGCAACTGCGCTCCTGCTGCGCGTTGCCATCAGGCGCCGAGCAACTCCTGCGCCGCAGTGCGCAGCGCCTCGCGCTCTCAGGCCGGGGCGTGCATCGATTGCTGGCTTTGGGCCGAACCATTGCGGATTTGGCGGGCAGCGAGACGATCGAGGCCGCGCATTTGGCCGAGGCCGTGCAATTGCGCCGCGCGCTGGATGTGCCGCCGCCCTCATCGAGCTAGGAGGCAGCCCTCACTTGGCGAGCGAGAGCATATAGTCGACGCCCTGTTTGATCAGATCATCGGGCAGATCGGTGCGGCCGCCCTTGGCTGGCATGATTCCGGTTTTGCCGTTGTAGCCATTGAGCGCATGCTGATAGAGCGTCGGCTTGCCCTCGGCAATGCGCGGCGCCCAGGCCGACTTGTCGCCCGCCTTGGGCGCTCCGGCGATGCCTGTGCCGTGACAGGCACTGCACACGGCATCGAACAGCCCCTTGCCGTCCTTCGGAACGCTCAGCGCGGTCGCCGGGCCCGCCCCGGCCGGTGCCTTGATCGCAAAGGCGCTGTTGTCATGGCCGGCGACCGCCTCGTGTGAGAACGGCTCCAGGCGCTCCTGCACGCTGTGCACATAGCTGGGGTCCGTATAGACGGCCGCCGCTTGGGTGCGTTCGGCGACACTGCGCGCGAGCGCCAGCAGTAGCAGGCTGATGGCCACCAGAACGCCGATCACCAGCGCGAAATAGTTGATGAACTGAGAATCCTGTTTGGACAAGCGGCGCTCCTAAAGGGCCCGACGGAATGTCAGATTGATGCGGCAGCGGCCGGTCACCGGATGCTCACCATCCGCCAATGGCTGCACACCATGGAAAGCGAGTCGCTGGGCACCGCCCCAGACTACGACGTCGCCGTGGAAGAGGCCAATGCGCTGCGTGGGGTGCTCGCGCTGCAGGCCGCCGAACACAAACAGCGCGGGCAGGCCAAGGGACACCGACACCACGGGCGCGCTGAGGTCGCGCTCGTTGCGATCCTGATGCAGGCTCAGCCGCGCGCCCGGCTCATAGCGGTTGATCAGGCACATGTCGGGCTCATAGCGCTCGAAGCCGGCGCGCGCCGCGGCGCGTGTCGCGAGCTGACACCAGCCGAGGGGCAACTGCGGCCAGGGGTGGCCGCTGTGCGGATCGATACTCTGGTAGCGGTAACCCGCGCGGTCGGAGATCCAGCCGACGCGGCCGCAGTTCGTCATGGCGACCGACATGCGTTGGCCCGCTGGCGTGTGCATGTGGCGCCACGGACTGATGGCCAGCATTTCCTGCAATTGCTCGCGCAGCGCTGGCGCCTCCTCGAGCGCAAAACCGGGCAGCAGTTTCGCATCCGGCGCGATGCTCTCGAGCGCAGAGCGCGGCAGCAACGCCGACGTCTGCAGATCGCTGGCGCGCGCGCGTGCTCGCGAAGTCGGTACCGTATTGGCCGCGCCCAAAGTTCTGTCTCCCTTGCCAGAACGATCGGGCCCTTGTTGGCGGCTGCTTACCGCTCTGGGGTCCACGACCTGTCGTCTGCCACGGCGGCTCGATGCTGCTGAGGCTTGAAAGCGTACTAAAAACAATGACATAGCTGGATCGATGCTCGACCGGGCCACGTGTTCATAGTCTAAACTACTTTGTCGACCCGCGGGGTCCAGGGCGCTCCTGGCGTTACGAATCTGGCGCGCCCGGCGGGATTCGAACCCACGACCTGCAGCTTCGGAGGCTGCCACTCTATCCATCTGAGCTACGGGCGCGGCGCGGCGCGCAAGGGTACCGCAAGCACGCACGCGCCGGAACACGACTGTGCTCAGTGCCGCTTCTCGCTCGCGCTGAGGTCATTGATCAACTGCACCAGATTTTCCTGCCCCCCCGCCTGCGCGACGTCGGTTTCGTACTTGCCGTCGATCACGAACGTGGGTACCGCGTCGATTTTGTAGCGACGTTCGAGCTCATCCGCCTTTTCCAAATTGGTCTGTACGGCAAAGGAGCTATAGGCCTTGAGGAACTCCGTGGGGTCGACGCCATGGGTTCTGGCGAACTGTACCTGCACGCGCTGTGTGCCCTGCTCGTCGCCCTGCACATAGAGCGAATCGCCCGTGCTCTGGATCTCGTTGAACACCGCGGCGTGCAGCTCCTCGAGCTTGCCCAGCGCCTGCAAGGTATAAAACAGGCGCGCATGCGCGCGATGCGCCTCGCCCCACATGACCGGAACGCGCACGAATTCAATATAGGGCGCTTTGTTCTTGCGCCAGCTCTCGATGATCGGATCGAGCGCAAAGCAATGCGGGCAGCCATACCAGAACATCTCGATGACCTCGACCTTGCCGGGACTCGCATCAGTGGGCTGAGCCGGCGCGATCACCTTGTAGTTTGTGCCCGGGACCCATTTGCCCGCAGGCAACTGACCTGCACTGGGCAGCGCCGCGATGCGCTCGAGCGCGCTCGAGCCGGTGTCGGCGGCTGCAACCGGGTCGCCGCGTTCCTGCTGTGTAACCGCGGCCGCTGTCAGATCGCCCGCGGCATGTGCCGGGGCCGGCGTTGCGCTGGCTGCAGTGGCTGGGGCGGCGAGGGTCGGGTTCGGGCTCGCAGCGCCCGATGCCGGCGCGGCGGGGTTTTCGCGCGCACAGGCCGCCAGGCTCATCACCAGCAGGATCAATGCGATCGGTTGCCTCATCGGCTAGCGCATGCCCTGCACGTAGGAGGCCAGGTTATGCATGTCGTCGGTCGATAATTGCGCGGCGATCGTATCCATGATGAGCGCATCGTTACCGCCCTGGCTCTCGCCCTTGCTGTTGCGGGTATAACGCTGGCCAGCCGCGTAATCGCCCAGCTGCTTGGCCACGTACTCGGCGTGCTGCGCGCGCAGTGCCGGCCAGCCCGCTTCCGGGTTCCCAAGCCCGACGGGCCCATGACAGGCAACGCAGGCGGGAATCTTGCGCGCGCGGTCCCCGCCACGATAGAGCTTATCGCCGTTCTTCCAGGTGGACGGATCCGCCTCCAGGCCCGCCGGCGTCTGCTGCGAATAATAGAGCGCGAGATCCTCGATATCCTGATCACTCAGGGGGGTGGCGATGCCGGTCATGACGCCCTGGCTGTTGATGCGAATGCTCGAGCGAAAGCTCTTGAGCTGCGCGCCAAGGTAGGCCGCATTTTGCCCGGCGAGCGAAGGCCACAAAGGATTGGCGCTGTTGCCATTGGGGCCATGACAGGCCGCGCAGGTCGCGCTTTTAGCGACGCCGGCTTCCGCCGAGCCTTCGGCCAGCGATAATGGTGCGGCGCAGAGACACAGAACAAAACTTACCCACAGGCTCATTCGACTCATACGCACTGAAGCTCCGTTCGGAAGGCGGCTTTTGTACTTTGCAGGCAATGGGATCCATGAATTGTACACTACGGCTCGGCGCGATCATTCAACCCGATAGCGGCCGCTGCGCCCTTGCGCGGCCACGAGTACGCGATTGAGCGCCTATCCCGAAGCGCGTTTTATGCTCAGCGCCGCCGCCGCGGCCCAGTTCCCGCCCGATGTGGGCGCTGAAGTGGCCATCGTCGGGCGTTCCAACTCGGGCAAGTCCAGCGCGATCAATGCGATCACCGCGCGCCGCAGCCTCGCGCGCAGCAGCAAGACACCGGGCCGCACGCGGCTGGTGAATTTCTTCGAGCTCGCGGCCGGCGCACGCCTGATCGATCTGCCGGGGTACGGTTACGCGCACGGGCCACGCTCCGAGCGTGCGGGGTGGGGCGCGCTGATCGAGGAGCTGGCGCCACGGCAGTCGCTGCGCGGCCTGTTGCTCGTCGTGGATGCGCGCCGCGGCATCATGGACAGCGACGAGCAGTTGCTCTCGTGGGCACGCCGCATCGCTCGGCCCGTACATGTGCTGCTCTCGAAAGCCGATCAACTGCAGCATGCCCAGAGCGAGCCACTGCTGCGTGAGACCCTCGCGCATCTGCAGGGCATCGGCTCGGCACAGTTATTTTCCGCGCGCAGCGGCCTGGGTCTGGAGGCGGCGCGTGCCCAGCTCGACGCGTGGCTGAAAAAAGAAAGCCCCGATAGTCCTTTGGGGTGACTATCGGGGCCAGAGCAAATCCGACGCGGGTCTCTACGCGCCGGATTTCGACCCGCCTAGGGAGGGAAGCGGGGAGTGCAATGCACTCTCTTAGTTAGTGTGCGCTCAGGCGTGGAAGTTCAAGCCTGATTGGTGAATTAAATTTATTTAATTTCAAATTCATTTCTTCACGCATTTCTGTAACAAATTTCAGGCATTTTTTAATGATGGCCTCGCACCGTACGCGGTCTCACTTAAAAAAAAGTCCAAACTAATCCTACCGAAGCCAGTCCCATGTCGTTCGCATGCTGGACTTCATAGCGTTCATATTCGACGCGCGCGCCGATGCTGCCCCAGCTCGTGCCGGCGCCCAAGCCATAGCCCAGATCCGTGCCAGTGCGGTGAAATCCAAGAAAGGGCGATTGCGCATCAGTGCGCCAGTCCACCACCCCGAGCTTGCCGTATAGGTCCACCACCGGAATCGGCAGGAAGCCGAGCGCAAACAGACCCACGCCGTCGGTATCGGCATAGTCGAAGCCGCCGTAAGCGCGACCGAAATTGGTGTAGTCCAGCTCGGTCGCGAACACGCTCAGTGGCCGCCAGCCGGCGGCGAATTTGTAGCCAGTCGTGGTGGAATGCACATCGAAAGTGCTGTCATCGAATTGCTGCATGGAATCGCCGAGCGAACCGCCGATGTAAAAGCCGTTGTCGGCGTGGCAGAGGCCGGCAACACCGAGCAATGCAATTGCCAGCAAAGCCGGCGCTGGTTTGTACGACATGTGCACCTCGAGCGTTGTTTGTTGTTTGATCGGCCAGCGTGCCGTCAGTTCCATCAATGCGCCTCATCCCAGTTCGCGCCGCTGCCGAGCTCTACTTTGAGCGGCACGGCCAGCTGCGCGGCCGCGGCCATGCGTGTGCCGACTGCAAGCGTGGCCTCGGCCACGAAATCCGTGCGCACTTCGAGCACCAGCTCGTCGTGCACCTGCATGATGAGTCGCGCCGGCACGCCTTCATCCTGACACCATTGATCTACCGTGATCATAGCGCGTTTGATGATGTCCGCCGCGCTGCCCTGCATCGGCGCGTTGATGGCACTGCGTTCGGCGTACTGCTGCATGGCGCGGTTGCGTGAGCGAATATCGGGCAGGAACAAACGGCGCCCGAAGACCGTCTCGACGTAGCCATCGCGCCGCGCCTGCTCGCGCGTGGCCTCCATGTAGCGGCGCACGCCCGGATAGCGCGCGAAGTACAGATCGACAAAACTCTGTGCCGCAGCGCGCGCGACACCGAGCTGGCGGGCGAGGCCAAAGGCCGACATGCCGTAGATCAGCCCGAAGTTGATGGCCTTCGCCGAACGGCGCTGCGTACTCGAGACCTGCTCGAGCGGCACGCCAAACACTTCCGCGGCCGTGGCCTGGTGAATGTCGCGGTCCTCGGCAAACGCGCGCAGCAGCCCTTCATCACCCGACAGGTGCGCCATGATGCGCAACTCGATCTGCGAGTAATCCGCGGCCAGCAGGCAATGGCCGGGCGCGGCGATGAAGGCCTGGCGAATGCGCCGGCCCTCGGTGCTGCGGATCGGAATGTTCTGCAGGTTCGGGTCGGTCGAGGATAGCCGTCCGGTCGCGGCCACGGCCTGGTTGTAGCTGGTGTGTACGCGCCCGGTGTTTGGATCGATCTGCTCGGGCAGCTTCTCAGTATAAGTTGAGCGCAATTTGGCGAGCCCGCGATACTCGAGGATCAGCTTCGGCAGTGCATAGCTGACCGCGAGTTCCTCGAGCACATCCTCGCCGGTCGAGGGCGTGCCCGAGGGCGTCTTGCGCAGTACCGGCAGGCCAAGGCGCTCGAACAGCACCTGCTGCAATTGCCGCGGTGATTCAAGATTGAACGCGCTTCCGGCCTCCTGGTGTGCAAGGGCCTCGAGCTCGCGCAGCCGCAGCAACAGCTCCCCGCTCTGCGCCTGCAGGGTTTCGCGATCGATGCGCACGCCATAGCGCTCCATGCGCTGCAGGACCGCTACCAGCGGCTGCTCGATGTCGCGATACAGACTCGCCAGCGCATCATTGAGCTCGATCTTCGGCCACAGCAGCTGGTGCAGTCGCATCGTGACGTCGGCGTCCTCGGCGGCATACTCGGCGGCTCGCTCGACGCTGACCTCATTGAAGCTGATCTGCTTTGCGCCTTTGCCCGCGACGTCCTCGAAATGGATGGTATGCAATCCAAGGTAGCGCTCCGCCATCGAATCCATGTCATGGCGCGTGGCCGTGCTGTTCCAGACATAGGACTCGAGCATCGTGTCAAAGCGCTGCCCTCGCAGTGTGATGCCGTAGTTCTCGAGCACGTGCATATCAAATTTCAGGTGCTGGCCGAGTTTCGGTCGATCCGGGTTCTCGAGCAACGGCCGCAGCGTTTCCAACACGCGCGCGCGCTCCAGTTGCGGCGGGGCGCCGGGGTAATCGTGTGCCAGGGGCACATAGGCAGCGTGGCCGGCAGTGATGCAGAACGAGAGCCCGACTATCTCGGTGTTCATGTAATCCAGGCTCGTGGTCTCGGTATCGAAAGCAAACAGCTGCGCGCTCTGCAGCGCCTCACACCAACGAGCTAGCGCCTCATAGTCGGTGATGGTCTCGTAGTTGCGAGGCAGACTCGCGAGCCGTGCCGCCTCCGGATCGGCCGGCGCGGCTGCGATCGCCGGTGCTGGCGCGGCGCTGGCGGACGCCGAGGTGCTCTCGAGCGCCACGGCAGCGGCATCGAGCTGCTGCAACAATGAGCGCAGCTCCAGGCGCGCATAGATGGCACGCAGGCGCGGCAGATCGGGCTCGCGACGCAGCAGAGCGGCCGCATCCAGCGGCAGATCCAGATCCGTGTGAATGCTCGCGAGCGCTCGCGAGAGCGCGAGCGTGTTCAGGCCCGAGCGCAGGTTCTCGCCAACCTTGCCCGGGATCTCGGCCGCATGCGCGAGCAGGGCATCGAGCGAGCCGTACTGGTTGAGCCACTTGGCCGCGGTCTTGGGGCCGACCTTATCGACACCGGGAATGTTGTCGCTGCTGTCGCCGACCAGTGCGAGGTAATCGATGATCTGTTCGGGGAACACATCGAACTTGGCCTTCACGCCCGCGCGATCCAGGATCGAGCCGCTCATCGTGTTGATCAGCGTGACGCGCTCGTCGACCAGCTGCGCCATGTCCTTATCGCCGGTCGAGATCAGTACGCGCTGGCCGCTGCGGCTGGCGCGGCAAGCGAGCGTGCCGATCACATCATCGGCCTCGACGCCCGGCACGCGCAGCATGGGCAGTCCGAGCGCATCGACTGCCTCGAGCAGCGGCTCGGTCTGCGCCCGCAGCTCATCGGGCATCGAGGGTCGATGCGCTTTGTATTCAGCGAATAATTCATCACGAAAGGTCTTGCCCGGTGCATCGAACACCACACCGATGTGCGGCGGCGTGAATTCGCGCAGGAACTTCAGCAGCATGCTGAGCACGCCGTGCACTGCCCCGGTCGGAGCCCCGGCGCTATTGGTCAGCGGCGGTAGAGCGTAGAAGGCGCGATAAAGATAAGACGATGCATCGATCAGAACTAGGTCCGGGCGCTCGGGCAGTGGCATCGGCGAAGGCAGGGACGATCTGATCTAGGGCGAAGCGGGTGGCGTAGCGCTCGCCGGAGCGGGCTCGGTGGCGGCCGGATTGTTTGCATCGGGGGGCACCTTTGATTTCTTTTTTTGCGGCAGGTACAGCGCGCCTTTCTGACCGCAACCGGAAAGGGCGGCGCTGCCTAGCACGGCGAGCGCGACCCAGGCCGCGAGCGCGCGCCGACGCGAGATCACCGAGCTGACGGGTTGCACGTGCGCTGCCCTCAGCTCGGTAGCGGCACTGCATGGCTGTCGCGCAGCGCGAGCCAGCCACGTGCCACGCGGTAGATTACCCACAGACCAATCAGGGCCATGCCAAACATTGCGACTATGAAACCGATACCGATGAGCAGCCACGGGAACGCGACGATCCACACCACGAGCAGCCACAGCCAGGTAAACCAGAAGGTGCGGATCTGCCAGCGGAAATGCGACTCGAGCCAGGTGTCGCGCGCCTCGGCGCGGCGCGCATAGTTCATGACGACCGCGACGAGCGAGGGCAAGCCAAAGGCGAAGCGCACGGCCACCGAGCGCGACGTCAACAGTCCGATCAGCACCGTGAGCGCCTGCAGGATGTAAATCCACTGCGTGTAGTTGATCAGCCCGCGCTCGACGGGGAGCGCGACACGGGGCTGCGGCTCCATTTCTTTCTCAATCCTTGCGCGCGTAGCGCGCGGCCACTCGCTGGTAGGCCTCACGAAAGGGGATTCCATCCGCGAGCACGAGCGCATAGGCCTCCGCCGCGGCATTCACGGCCGGATCCAGGCGAATGCGCTCGGGGCGGAATTTTAGCTCATCGAGCACCGCGGCCACGATAGCCAGCGTCTGCGCGGCCAGATCGATGCCGCGAAACAATGGAAATTTGAGCGCCTGCAGATCACGCTGATATCCGGAAGGCAGTTTGGCGCACAGGGCAAGCGCCTCGGTCAGGCAGGCGAGGGCCGTGGCACTGCGCGCGCGTACCAGCTCGAGCACATCCGGATTGCGCTTCTGCGGCATGATCGATGAGCCGGTGGTGAACGCATCGGGCAAGCTGATGAACGCGAATTCCTGTGTATAGAAGAGCAACAGATCCGTGGCCAAGCGGCCCAGGTCCTGCGAGAGCAGGCACAGCTCGAACAGCAGTTGTGCCTCGGCTTTGCCGCGCGAGAGCTGCACCGCTGTGACCGGCTCCTGGACGTGCTCGAAGCCCAGCGCGCGCGTGGTCGCCATGCGATCGAGCGGCAGACCCGGGGTACCGTAACCGGCCGCAGAGCCGAGCGGATTGCCGGCGATGCGCCGTTGCACCGCGCGCAATCCGAGCGCATCGTCGGCGAGCTCGGCCGCATAGCCGCCGGCCCAGAGCGCGACCGAGCTCGGCATGGCCTGCTGCATGTGCGTGTAGCCCGGCAATGCCGTGTCCGCTTCGCGCGCGGCGAGCCTATCGAGTGCAGCCACGAGCGCAAGGGCCGCGCCGCTGAGCTCGCTGATGACATCGCGCAGGTACAGACGCAAGGCGGCGAGCACCTGATCATTGCGCGAGCGGCCCAAATGCACGCGCCCGCCTGCGGGTCCGATGCGCGCGATCAGACGCCGCTCGAGTGCGCTCTGGCCATCCTCGTCCGCGAGCTCGACGCGCCACTGGCCACGCTCATGCTCCTCGGCCAGCCAGCTCAGTCCCGCCTCGATCAGCGCGAGGTCCTCCGCCGACAGCAGCTTTTGCGCGTGCAGCATCTGCGCGTGCGCGATCGAGGCGCGCACGTCGTAGCGCACGAGCCGCTCGTCGAGTGCATAGTCCTCGCCGGCCGTGTAGCGCAGCACGTGTTCATCGAGCGGGGCGCCCTTGTCCCACATCCGGCTCACTGGTGTACCTGTACAGGTTGAGAGGAAGTGCTGGAAGGGGTAGTCCTCTCTCTTCCGTGTACCTGTCGTGACTGCCTAGTCGGCTGGCCACTTCGATGGCCCGCATGAGACTGCGGCAC
>Ga0302326_10015139_pt1 | contig 16241 bp, 10 predicted proteins | sample Palsa_T0_3_FD_202264 | JGI IMG/M metagenome (GOLD analysis project Ga0302326, IMG submission 202264) | Peat permafrost microbial communities from Stordalen Mire near Abisko, Sweden - Palsa_T0_3 | ecosystem: Environmental > Terrestrial > Soil > Palsa > Peat permafrost | place: Sweden: Abisko... | reverse complement strand
CTTAAGCACTGAAAACGACTTTTCCGGCTCTTTCAAATTGACAGGAAATTCGATCCTGGCAACCGCATACACGTGCCTGTATTTCGAATGCTTTTTTTCCGCGAACACCAGAGTGATTCTCTTTCTAGGTGACTCCGGGTTAGAGACCAAATTCGCTCACCGGTATACGGATTATATATGTCGCCAGTTTCACCAATGACAACACAGAAGCCAGCAGATTGAATCAGGATGGCTTGGCGTGAAAGGAAATTCAACAGGCGGGCTTGCCAGATATAGGCAGGCCCGCCTGTCAGTAGGATGAGGTTCTAGCCTTCTGCTACCGCGTCGGCATCCTTGCGCAGGAAATCAAGCGCAGCTGCCTCTTCGGGGGTGAGCTCGGGCTCCATGATCTGAGGCTCTTCTACCGGCAACTCGGTGAGGAGCTGGATGTTGCGGTAGCGCTCGAGACCCGTGCCGGCCGGGATCAGCCGGCCCATGATGACGTTCTCCTTCAGGCCACGGAGGTAATCGACCTTCCCGGAGATGGCCGCCTCGGTGAGGACGCGGGTGGTCTCCTGGAAGCTAGCCGCAGAGATGAAGGAATCGGTTGAGAGCGACGCCTTGGTGATACCCAGGAGCAGCGGGCGTCCGGTAGCAGGACGGCCACCTTCCTTGATGATCCGGTCGTTTTCCTCGCGGAAGCGGAACTTATCAATCTGCTCCTCGAGTAGGAACGACGTGTCACCAACGTCTTCAACTTTCACCCATCGCATCATCTGGCGAACGATGGTTTCGATGTGCTTGTCGTTGATGTTGACGCCCTGCAGGCGGTAGACCTCCTGTACCGAGTTAACCAGGTAGGCCTGGGTGTACTTTTCGCCGAGGACGGCCAGCAAGTCATGCGGGTTGAGCGGGCCGTCGATGAGCGGCTCGCCGGCGCGGACGTGTTCGCCTTCCTGAACGTTGATGTGCACGCCGCGAGGGATGGAGTATTCCTTCATGGTTCGTCCATCTTCGCTCTCGACGTAGATCTTGCGCTGACCCTTGGCAATCTCGCCGTACTTCACGACGCCGTCGATCTCGCTGATAACCGCGGGATCGCGCGGCTTGCGCGTCTCAAATAGTTCAACGACGCGAGGCAGACCGCCGGTGATGTCCTTGGTCTTGGTGGTTTCGCGCGGGATCTTCGCGAGCACGTCGCCCGGCTGCACTTCATCTCCGTCCACGACCATCAAGTGCGCGCGCGAAGGCATGAGGTACTTCTTCTTCGCGCGGCCCTGGGAATCGCGAACCAGGATGGTGGGCTGGTGCTTTTCGTCGCCCGGCGGAAGCGTGACGACGAGCTGCGACAACCCGGTGACTTCGTCGACCTGCTCCTCGATGGTGATGCCCGGCTGCAAATCCTTGAATTCGATGGTGCCGCCGGTTTCCGTCAAGATCGAGAAGGTGTAGGGATCCCATTCGACCATGATCTGGCCGAGTGTGACCGGCTGCCCGTCTTCGACCTTCAGGCGCGCGCCGTAAACAACGTGGTGGCGCTCTTTTTCGCGGCCCTTTTCATCAACTACGGCAATCAGGCCGGAGCGGTTCATGACGATGAGGTTCTTGCCGCGGCCTTCGACGACCTTTAGGTCGAGGAACTTCACGAAGCCGTTGTTGCGGGCCTCGACCTTGGACTGCTCGGTGACGCGAGTGGCCGTGCCGCCGATGTGGAAGGTGCGCATGGTGAGCTGAGTGCCGGGTTCGCCGATGGACTGAGCGGCGATGACGCCCACCGCTTCACCCATCTCGACGAAGCGCCCGCTGGCCAGGTTGCGACCGTAGCACCGAGCGCACACACCGCGGCGCGATTCGCATGTGAGCACGGAGCGGATGTTGACGCGCTCGATGCCCGCCGCTTGAATCGTGCTGGCGAGTTCCTCGGTGATTTCCTGGTTCACGTCGACGATGACGTTGCCTTCGTAGTCTTTGATCTTTTCGAGCGAAACGCGGCCGATAACGCGATCGCGCAACGACTCGACTTCGACTCCGGCTTCGAGAATCGGCTCGACATAGATGCCATCGGCCGTGCCGCAATCGAATTCGTTGATGATTACGTCTTGCGCCACATCGACCAGCCGCCGCGTGAGGTAGCCGGAGTCGGCGGTCTTAAGCGCCGTATCCGCAAGACCCTTACGCGCACCGTGCGTGGAGATGAAGTACTGCAGCACGGTCAGTCCTTCGCGGAAGTTCGACGTGATGGGCGTTTCGATGACCTCGCCGGACGGCTTGGCCATCAGTCCACGCATTCCGGAAAGCTGACGAATCTGCTGCTTCGATCCGCGGGCGCCGGAGTCGGCCATAACGTAAATCGGGTTGATTTCACCCTGTTTGTCCTGGAGTTCGAGGGCTTTGAACATTTCGTCCGCCACCTTTTCGGTGACGTCGGACCAGATGGCGATGACCTTGTTGTAGCGCTCGCCGTTGGTGATGGCTCCGTCGAGGTACTGCTGCTGCACCTTGACGACTTCGTGCTCGGCGGTATCCACCAGCTTGGGCTTGACGCTGGGGATAACCATGTCGCTGATGCCGATGGACACGCCCGACTTGGTAGCGTAAAGGAAGCCGAGTTCCTTCAATCGGTCAAGCGACACAACGGTCTTTTCGAGACCGAAGCGCAGATAGCAGTATTGCACCAGGGCCTGGACGCCCTTCTTCTTGAGCAATCCGTTGATGAAGGGCATATCCGACGGCAGGTGATCGTTGAAGATCACGCGGCCGACGGTGGTGTTCAGGAACTGCTTGTTCAGGTGCACCGGCTCGATGTGCGAGACATCCTGATCGTCGTAGGCGTTCGTGAGGTCGATCAGCTCACCGGTGTAGCGAATACGGATGGGCGTGAGCAGCTCGACTTCATTGGCTTCGAGCGCCATGACGACTTCCTCGCTCGAGCCGAACGCGCGTCCCTCACCCTTGGCCTGCGGCTTGGCCTTGGTCATGTAATAGATGCCCAAGACCATGTCCTGCGTGGGAACGGCCAGCGGATAGCCGTTGGCGGGCGACAGGATGTTCTTCGAGCTGAGCATGAGCACCGAAGCCTCGACCTGCGCCTCGGGCGAGAGCGGGATGTGCACGGCCATCTGGTCGCCGTCGAAGTCGGCGTTGAAGGCGGTGCAAACCAACGGATGGATGCGGATGGCTTTGCCTTCCACAAGTACCGGCTCGAAGGCCTGAATGCCCAGCCGGTGAAGCGTGGGAGCGCGGTTGAGCAGCACGGGATGTTCGCGGATGACATCCTCGAGGATGTCCCAAACCGTGGCCTCCTGTGCCTCCACAAGCTCCTTGGCCTGCTTGATGGTGGTGCAGTGGCCGGCAGCCTCAAGGCGGTGATAAATGAACGGCTTGAACAGCTCGAGCGCCATCTTCTTTGGCAACCCGCACTGGTGCAGCTTGAGTTCCGGGCCGACAACGATTACGGAGCGGCCGGAGTAGTCCACGCGCTTGCCGAGCAGGTTCTGGCGGAAACGGCCCTGCTTACCCTTGAGCGTATCGGAAAGCGACTTGAGCGGACGATTGTTGGTACCGCGCAGAACGCGGCCGCGGCGGCCGTTGTCAAACAGCGCGTCGACGGCTTCCTGCAGCATGCGCTTCTCGTTGCGGACGATTACGTCGGGCGCGTGAAGCTCCATGAGCTTCTTCAACCGGTTATTGCGGTTAATGACGCGGCGGTAGAGGTCGTTCAAGTCGGAAGTGGCGAAGCGGCCGCCGTCCAGTGGCACGAGCGGGCGCAACTCCGGCGGAAGCACCGGGATCACGTCGAGAATCATCCACTCGGGCTTGTTGCCGCTCTTGCGGAAGGCTTCGAGAACCTTCAGGCGCTTGGCGAACTTGATGCGCTTTTGCAGGCTGGGATCGACCTTCATCTTCTCGCGGAGTTCGGTCGAAAGCTTGTCGACGTCGACGCGGCGAAGCAGTTCCTTGATGGCTTCGGCGCCCATGGCGGCATGGAATTTGCCGAAGAAGTCGCGCTGCAGTTCACGGAATTTTTCTTCCGGCAACACGTCCTTTTCCTTAAGTCCGGGAACCTCGCCGGGATCGATGCAGACGAAGGTCTCGAAGTAAAGAATGTGCTCGAGATCGCGCATGGTGATATCCAGCAAGTAGCCGATGCGGCTGGGCAGGCCCTTGAAGAACCACACATGCGAGCATGGCGAAGCCAGCTCGATGTGTCCAAGGCGCTCGCGGCGAACCTTGCTGAGCGTCACTTCGACGCCGCACTTGTCGCAGATGACCCCGCGGTGCTTCATGCGCTTGTACTTGCCGCAGAGGCATTCCCAGTCGGTGACCGGGCCGAAGATCTTCGCGCAGAACAGGCCGTCGCGTTCCGGCTTGAAGGTACGGTAGTTGATGGTTTCGGGCTTAGTCACTTCACCATGCGACCAAGAACGAATTTTTTCCGGGCTGGCCAAACTAATACGGATGGAATCGAAATCTGCAATCTGGCTGGCACGGTCGTACGGGCTCGATCGATACAAGGCCAATCCTCCTCTCCGGCGAGGCCGGAGCAAAAACCGGGATGCAAAATCTGTTTGTCGGCGACCGGAACAACTTCCTCCGGCCGCGGGTTAGTCCGCCGCTTCCGCTTTTTCCGCTTGGGGCTTCTGGCGCTTCATCAATTCCACATCCAAGCACAGCGACTGCAGCTCGCGAACCAGCACGTTGAACGATTCCGGCACTCCTGGCTCGATGCCCGGCTCGCCCTTGACGATGGCCTCGTAGATCTTGGCGCGGCCATAAACGTCGTCGGACTTGGCGGTGAGCAGCTCCTGGAGAATGTGCGCGGCGCCGTAGGCTTCGAGCGCCCACACTTCCATTTCTCCGAAGCGCTGGCCGCCGAACTGCGCCTTACCGCCCAGCGGCTGCTGGGTGATGAGCGAGTACGGCCCAATGGAACGCGCGTGGATCTTGTCGTCGACCAAGTGCGACAGCTTGAGCATGTAGATGAATCCGACGGTGACCTGCTGAGCGAATTCGTCGCCGGTCATTCCATCGTGGAGCGTGATCTTGCCGGTTTCCGGCAATTCGGTGAATTGGAGCAAGTGGCGAATGTCTCCTTCGCGCGCACCGTCGAAAACCGGCGTGGCGAACGGAACGCCCTCACGGAAGTTGTGCGCCAAATCGAGGATCTCCTCATCATCCAAGTCAGCAATCACCTTCCAGACGGATGTGGGACCAAAAGCTTCCTTGAACCACTTGCGTACCGATTCGGCGCGTGAGTTGACGTCCATCAGTTTCGCGACCTGCACGCCAAGCTCCTTGGCAGCCCATCCTAAGTGCGTTTCGAGAATCTGACCGACGTTCATACGCGAAGGAACGCCGAGCGGGTTGAGGACGATCTCGACCGGAGTGCCGTCGGGCATGTAAGGCATGTCTTCGGGCGGAACGATGCGCGCGATGACGCCCTTGTTGCCGTGGCGGCCGGCCATCTTGTCACCGACCGAAAGCTTGCGCTTCATGGCGATGTAGACTTTGACGAGCTTGATGACGCCCGGCGGAAGTTCGTCGCCCTTCTTGAGCTTGGAGATGCGCTCGTCGGTAATCTTGCGCAGCACATCGATCTGCCGCGAGGTCATCTCCTCGACCTCGTCGATCTTCTCGATTAGGAGCGGGTCTTTGTCGTTGAGACGAAGGCGCTTCAGGTTGCGCGTGGAAATCTTTTCCAAAATATCACGCGTGAGTTCGGCGCCCTTGGTGAGCAAGCGCTTGTTGGTGCGCTCGTCGTGCAGGTCGGCCAATAGCTTCTGGCCGCCCAGCAGGTCATTCAGGCGCTTCAAGCGCTCGTCGGTGAGAATGCGAATTTCGTCGCCAAGGTTCTTTTCGAGCTTGGCCACATGCGTGGCTTCGATGGCCTTGTGACGCTCGTCCTTTTCCGCACCCTTGCGGCAGAAAATCTTCACGTCAACGATGGTGCCTTCGATTCCCGGCGGGCAGTAGAGCGAAGCGTCACGGACGTCGCCTGCCTTCTCGCCGAAAATCGCGCGGAGAAGCTTTTCTTCCGGAGTCAGTGTTGTCTCGCCCTTGGGCGTTACTTTGCCGACCAGGATGTCTCCAGGCTTGACGGTAGCGCCGATGCGAATCACGCCGCTTTCGTCCAGGTTGCGGAGGAAGCTCTCGTTGATGTTCGGAATATCGCGAGTGATTTCCTCGGGGCCGAGTTTCGTGTCGCGCGCCTCGATTTCGTACTCCTCGATGTGAATCGAAGTGTAGTAATCCTCCTTAATCAGCTTCTCGCTGACCAGGATAGCGTCCTCGAAGTTGTACCCGCGCCAAGGCAGGAAGGCCACCAGCACGTTACGGCCGAGAGCCAGCTCCCCGCGTTCGGTGCATGGCCCGTCGGCCAGCACTTGCCCCTGCTTTACGCGGTCTCCCGCGCGCACCAGCGGTTTTTGGTTGATGCAGGTGTTCTGGTTTGAACGCTTGAACTTGGTCAGCAGGTAAATGTCGGAACCGACCTCGCGGCTGAGCACACCGGACTGGTCGGATTCGACGCGCACGATCACGCGTTCGGAATCGACTTGATCGACGATGCCGTCGCGGCGGCACACGATGACCGCGCCTGAGTCGCGCGCAGTAACGCGTTCCATGCCCGTGCCGACGAGCGGAGCTTCGCCCTTGATAAGCGGCACGGCCTGGCGCTGCATGTTCGAGCCCATCAACGCGCGGTTGGCGTCGTCGTTCTCAAGGAACGGAATCAAGCTGGCGGCGACGGAGACGAGTTGCTTGGGCGACACGTCGATGTAATCGACTTCTTCCCTGCTCTTCAGTACGAAGTTTCCGGCCTGACGGCAGTTCACCAGATCCGTAGTGATCTTCAACTTTTCGTCAAGCGATGCGTTGGCCTGGGCAACTACGTAGCGATCTTCTTCCCACGCCGAGAGGTAGAAGCAGTGCGGCTCGACCACGATGCGCCGACGCTTCAACTCTTCGTTGGTGGCTTCGACCTTCTCGCGTTCGACGATCTCTCCGGCCTTGTATTCGCTATCGCCAGAGTTGACGATCTGCACAAAGTCGATTACCCGGCCGCCCTTCACCTTGCGGTAGGGCGACTCGATGAAGCCGAACTCGTTGATGCGCGCGTAGCAGGAAAGCGAGCTGATCAGGCCGATGTTCGGGCCTTCTGGCGTCTCGATGGGGCAGATGCGGCCGTAGTGCGTGGGGTGCACGTCACGCACTTCGAATCCCGCGCGTTCGCGCGAAAGTCCGCCTGGCCCAAGAGCCGAAAGACGCCGCTTATGCGTGATTTCGCTTAGCGGGTTGGTCTGATCCATGAACTGCGAGAGCTGCGAACTGCCGAAGAACTCGCGAATCGCAGCCATGACCGGTTTGGCGTTCACCAAATCGTGCGGCATGGCTGTGGACATTTCCTGGTACACGGACATCTTTTCCTTGATGGCGCGCTCCATGCGCACAAGGCCGATGCGGAACTGGTTTTCCAGCAACTCGCCGACCGCGCGGACGCGACGGTTGCCCAGGTGATCGATGTCGTCCACGGTGCCGATGTTGCGGCGCAGCTTGAGCAGGTACTTGATGGCAGCCACGAAGTCCGAGGGGTCGAGCGTGCGCTTCTCGAGCGGAGTCTCGAGGCCCAGCTTGATGTTGAACTTCAGACGGCCCACCTTGCTAAAGTCGTACTTGCGGGCGTCGAAAAACATGCCGTTGAAGAGCGCCGTGGCGGTTTCCAGAGTCGGTGGGTCGCCGGGGCGCAGCTTGCGGTAGATTTCGATCAACGCTTCCTTAGGCGAGTGGATGGTGTCCTTTTCGAGCGTGCGAGCCACGATATTGCCCACGTCGTCGCGATCCGGATAGCAGATGTCCACTTCAGTGATGCCAGCCTCGCCGATGGACGCCCACATTTCCGGGGTCAGCGGCTTATTGGCTTCGAGCAGCACTTCACCGGTCTGGCGATTCACCAGCTCGCCGACAGTGACGGCGCCTTCGAGATCGACCACGCCGACTTCCACCTGATTCACCTTGGCCTTGACCAGATCCTTGTAGAGGGCTTCGGTGATGCGCTTGTGCGCTCCAACGAGAACTTCCTCGGAGCGAGGAGAGCGCACTTCGCGGGAAAGCTTGCGGTCAATCAATCCCTCGGACGTGTTCCAGAAAAGATCGCCGCCGCGCACAGTGACACGCTCGACCTGATAGAAGGTGCGCAGAATATCTTCATTCGACTTCATTCCCAGCGCGCGCAGGAAGATGGAGCCCAGGAACTTGCGCTTGCGGTCTATGCGCACGTACAGGATGTTTTTCGAGTCGTACTCGAACTCAACCCACGATCCACGATAAGGAATGATCTTCCCAAGGAAGTAGGAGCGGTTGTTGGAGCTTTCGAAGAAGACACCAGGCGACCGATGCAACTGGCTGACGATAACGCGCTCGGTGCCGTTGATGATGAACGTGCCGTTCTCGGTCATCAGCGGAATATCGCCGAAGAAAACTTCCTGCTCCTTGATGTCGCGAATGGACTTCGCGCCGGTGTCGGGATCCTTGTCGTAAATGGTGAGGCGGATGGTGACCTTAAGAGGCGCGGAATAGGTCATTCCGCGTTCCTGGCACTCATTCACGTCGTACTTGAGCTGCAGGGTGACGGGATCGCCGCACTTGTTGCAGAAGGTAGGCGTGTTCTTATTGAACGCGCCGCACTTCGCGCAGATGACGTCGCCGGTCTTATAGGGGTTGGTGACAACCGAAGCGCCGCAATTGCGGCAAGTAGCGCGCAAGTGATGGAGGCCGCGCAGGTGTCCGCACTTGCATTCCCAGTTGCCGATAGCGTAGTCCACGAAATCAAGCTGCGACAGGCCGCGAAAATCCTGAATGGGAAATACCGAAGTGAACACGGACTGAAGTCCGCCATCCTCGCGCTCGCTCGGCAGCTGGTCCATTTGCAGGAAGCGCTGATAGGACTTCTTCTGCACGTCGATCAGGTTGGGAATCTGGACCGTGGTCTTAATTTTGGCGAAGTCCAGGCGTTCCCGTTCGCGAAGTACGCGAATACCATTGCGATGAGTCATTGAGAATCCCCTTTTGGAGGCGCCGAAAGCGGCTGCGGGCAGACACCCCGACAGCCGGTCCGGGAAGGACGTTCTTTGAATGCTGTGTTAGTAAGGAGCACGCGTATACGCGGATTCCTTCGCAGCCGCGGCGCAAGCGCCGGACGAGCTGCACGATGCACTACTTGATATCGACTTTGGCCCCGACGTCTTCGAACTTCTTCTTGATGGTAGCGGCCTCGTCCTTGTTGATGCCCTCTTTTACGGTCTTGGGGGCGCCATCAACGAGATCCTTCGCTTCCTTCAAGCCGAGGCTGGTGACTTCGCGCACGGCCTTAATCACGTTGATCTTGTTGGCGCCGACTTCGGTGAGAACGACGGTAAATTCCGTCTTCTCCTCCGCCGCCCCGCCTGCCGCGCCTGCCCCGGCCGCGCCCGCAACCATCACAGGAGCCGCTGCGGCTGCCGACACTCCGAAGGCCTCTTCCATCTTCTTGACCAGGTCGGAAGCCTCGAGCAGCGTCAGGCCCTTTATTTCTTCCAGAATCGCTTCTACTTTTGCCATTGGCTTTTCCTATCCTCCTCGAAAATAAAAACCAAAAAAACTACAAAACAGAAAACCGACAAAATTCTCAGGACTGCGCGGGTTCCGGCGTCGGCGCTTCCGCCGGAGGGGCCGCAACCGGGGCTGCTGATTCGGCGGCAGCCGGGGCTGCACCGAACTTACCGGCCTTGACCGCCTCGCTCGTGACCACCGCCAGATTTCGCGGCAGAGCGGCAAGCGCTGTGGCTATGCGTTGGGCCGGCGCGTTCAACAGGAACATGACCTTGCTGATCAACTCTTCCTTGCTCGGAAGCGAAGCGAGCTGACTAATCTCATCGATGGAGATAACCCGTCCCTCGACCCACCCGGCGCGAAATTGAAAAGCCGGAACATCCTTAGCGACTTTGGTCAGAATCTTAGCCAGCGCCACAGGATCGGTCTTGGTGTAGGCGATAGAGTTCGTGCCCTTGAGATTTTTGAGCAGACCTTCCGCCGGAGTACCGGCTGCCGCGCGTTCCGCCACCGTGTTCTTGACCACTTGGTAATGGCCACCGGCGGCCTCAACCGACCGGCGAAGCTGCGTGTCCTGCTCGACGGTGATGCCCTGAAACGTCGAGAGAACCACGGTCGGAACGGTCGCAAGCTGCGCGCGAAGCTCCTCCGCCTGAACCTTCTTTTCGGCTTTCTTTCTCATGCCGAGCTCTCCCCTTGCTAATCTCTAATTAGACGTCTACGCGCAGACACCGCGAGCCATCGCAATCGTTCAATTACGCCGCTACCGCTGCCTCGGCTTCCGCGTAGTCGATCAAGATTCCGGGACCCATCGTCGAGGTCAGCGTGATCTTCTTGATGTACTTGCCCTTGGCTGCGGCGGGCTTGGCCTTGGAGATGGCTCCCAGCAGCGCCAGCGCATTCTCCGCCAGACTCTTCGCCGGAAAGCTGATCTTGCCGATGGGCGAATGGATCAGCCCCGTCTTATCCAGGCGGAACTCGACCTTGCCGGCCTTAATTTCCTTCACGGCCTTTGCGACTTCGAACGTTACGGTACCGGTCTTGGGATTGGGCATCAGGCCGCGGGGGCCGAGCACCTTACCTAGACGTCCGGCGGATTTCATCATGTCCGGCGTAGCGATCACCGCTTCGTAGTCCGTCCAGCCTTCGGTGATTTTCTGCACCATGTCGTCGCCGCCCACGAAATCCGCGCCTGCCTCCTGCGCCTCGCGAACCTTGTCGCCGCTGGCGATTACCAGCACGCGCTTCGATTTGCCCAGGCCGTGAGGCAGCACTACCGTGCCGCGAACCATCTGATCCGACTGCTTGGGGTCGACGCCCAGGTTCAGCACCAGTTCGACGGTTTCGTCAAACTTCACGAAGTGCGCCTTGCGAAGCAGCTCGGCCGCCTCTTCCAACTTGTACGGCCGCGCTTCCACAAGCTTGCGGGCGCGATCGATGTTCTTTCCTCCGATTTTTGCGCTGCGGCCCATATCGCTCCAGCCCCCTTAGTCCGTTACTTCGATGCCCATGTTGCGGGCCGTGCCCATAATCGATCGCACCGCCGAATCAAGCTTCAGGGTGTTCAGATCGGGCAGCTTCATTTTGGCAATCTCTTCAACCTGCTTGCGCGTCACCTTGGCTACTTTGTTGCGGTTCGGCTCGGGCGAACCCTTCACGATTCCCGCGGCGCGCTTGAGAAGCTCGGAAGCCGGAGGCGTCTTCAGAATGAAAGTGAACGTGCGGTCGCTGTAAATAGTGACCAGCACGGGAATAATCATCCCGTCCGGCTCTTTCGATGTCTTGGCGTTGAACTGCTTGCAGAAATCCATGATGTTCACGCCGTGTGGCCCAAGCGCTGTGCCGACGGGCGGCGCCGGCGTAGCTTTAGTAGCCGGCAACTGCAACTTCACCGTTGATTGAATCTTCTTCGCCATGTCCGATGTCCCCTGCTAAAAATCAATTAACTGATTCCGCCGCAACGCGAGACGCGCTAGGCGACTCGTTCAACTTGCGCGAAATCCAACTCCACGGGCGTCGAGCGCCCGAAAATCGAAACCGAAACCTTCAAGGTGCTGCGGTCGGAATTTACTTCCTCGACCACCCCAGTAAAGTTGGCGAATGGCCCCTCGCCGATGCGCACCTTTTCGCCGCGCTCAAAGGAAAGCTTGGGCCGCGGCTTCTCCGCGGTCGTCGTCGCGCGGTTCAAAATATTCTGCACTTCCTCTTCGCTTAGCGGAGAGGGCATTTGCCCGGAACCCACGAAACCGGTCACCTTCGGCGTCGAACGCACGACGTGCCAGGTGTAGTCGTCCATATCCATTTCCACCAGCACATAGCCCGGATAGCACATGCGCGGCGAAATTACCTTCTTGCCGCCGCGAATTTCCACCACCGACTCGGTGGGAATGATCACCTGGCCAATTTTGTCCGTGAGGCCGAAGGCCTGCACGCGGCCCTCGAGGCTCTCCTTCACCTTCTTCTCGAAGCCCGAGTAGGTGTGGACGATGTACCACTGTTTCGGTGTGCTGGTTCCCGTATTTGCGTCAGTTTCCGACATAGTGAAAGAGCCATTGCCTCGCGCTAGTTAGCAGCGTATCCGTCAACAAAAAATAGGTGGCGAAAAAAGCCACCGTTACGATGACCACGATGGTCGTGGACCATACATCGGCGCGCGACGGCCAGTTCACCTTTTTCATTTCCACGCGCACGTCGTGCAGGAAACTGTGCAGCCGCTTGGGGTATCCGCCAAGCTTTCCCGCGGGTCCGATCAGCGAAAACCCGCTGACTTCGCGCGAGTGTTCCGCTTCCGCTCGATTTCTTTCTATCGCGTCTGCCATATCGCTCGATCCGATCTATCGGCGCTTACCGCGCCCAATTGCCTATCGGCGCTTACCGCGCCCCATCGTCTATCGGCGCTTGCGGCGCCGCCTCGGCGCTCGAAAACTGGCAGGGGAGGAGGGATTCGAACCCCCACTCTCGGTTTTGGAGACCGATGGTCTACCGTTGAACCTACTCCCCTAAATTCCCCGGCTGCACCCATCTGATACCCAATTAGATGCCAGTACGATTCTTCGCGCCTACTTCACTTCCTTATGCGCGGTGTGCTTCCGGCACGTATTGCAGAACTTTTGCGTCTCCAGACGGTCCGGATGCTTTTTCCGGTTCTTGGTCATGGTGTAGTTCCGGTTCTTGCAATCGTTGCACTGCATTGTGATGATTTCTCGCATGGTCGTTTACTCGATGATCTCGGCGACGGCGCCGGCGCCCACGGTGTGGCCGCCTTCGCGGATCGCGAATCGCAATCCCTTCTCCAGCGCTACCGGTGTGATCAGCGTGATCTCCATCGCTATGTTGTCTCCCGGCATCACCATCTCCACTCCCGCCGGCAGCGCCACGTCTCCCGTCACGTCCGTCGTCCGGAAATAAAACTGCGGACGGTAGCCCGTGAAGAACGGCGTGTGCCGCCCGCCCTCTTCCTTCGTCAATACGTACGCTTCCGCCTTGAACTTCGTGTGCGGCGTGATCGATCCCGGCTTGGCCAGCACCTGCCCGCGCTCCACCTCATCCTTTTCCGTCCCGCGCAGCAGTAACCCAACGTTGTCGCCGGCCATTCCTTCATCCAAGAGCTTCCGGAACATCTCGATGCCCGTCACCGTCTTCTTCATCGTCGGACGGAAGCCCACAATCTCGATTTCTTCTCCCACCTTCACTTTGCCGCGCTCGATTCGGCCCGTTACCACCGTGCCGCGTCCTGAGATCGAGAAAATATCTTCAATCGGCATCGCGAACGGACGATCCACGTCCCGTGGCGGCAGCGGGATGTGCTTGTCCACCGCTTCCATCAATTCCAGCACCGACTTCTCCCACTTCTCGTCGCCTTCCAGCGCCTTCAAAGCCGATCCCTTGACCACCGGTATCGTGTCGCCAGGGAATTGATACATCTTCAGCAACTCGCGCACTTCCAGCTCAACGAGTTCAAGCAACTCCGCATCCTCAACCACGTCGCACTTGTTCAGGAACACCACGATCGACGGCACGCCTACTTGACGTGCCAGCAAAATATGTTCCCGCGTCTGCGGCATCGGCCCGTCGGTCGCCGCAACCACCAGGATCGCGCCGTCCATCTGCGCCGCACCCGTGATCATGTTCTTCACGTAGTCCGCGTGGCCCGGGCAATCGATGTGCGCGTAGTGACGGTTCGCCGTCTCATACTCCACGTGCGACACCGCAATCGTGATTCCGCGCTCCCGCTCTTCGGGCGCGTTGTCGATCGAATCAAACGCACGGAACGATACCTTCGGGTTGTTCTTCGACAACACCTTCGTGATCGCCGCCGTCAACGTTGTCTTGCCGTGGTCGATGTGACCAATCGTCCCCACGTTCAAGTGCGGCTTACTTCTTTCGAATTTCTCCTTCGCCATTTCTCTTCACTCCTCAGCGTGACGTAGTCAATCTCGAAAAGTTTTCCGGACCCACGCGCGGCTACTTCTTGGCTCCGCCCACAGTCTTCCCGCCAATAATTTCTTCGGCTTTGCTCGCGGGAACCTGCTGATAATGCGAAAAGTGCATCGTAAAACTACCGCGTCCCTGGGTTCTGCTCCGGATATCGGTAGCATAGCCGAACATATCGGACAGCGGCACCTGCACATTGATAATTTCGGTCCCGGAGCGCGACTCCCGGCCTTGCATCTGCCCGCGCCGCGAGTTCAAGTCCGCGATTACGGGTCCCATGTAATCCTCGGGCACCACCACTTCCACTTTCATGATCGGCTCGAGCAGTTTCGGGGTCGCGCGCCGGCACGCTTCCTTGAACGCCATCGAGCCCGCGATTTTGAACGCCATTTCCGAGCTGTCCACGTCGTGATAGCTGCCGTCGATCACAGTCACCGCGAGGTCCACCATTTCATAGCCTGCCAGGACGCCATTCTCCATGGCTTCCTTCACGCCGTTCTCGATGGGAGCGACGAATTCCTTTGGAATCGCTCCGCCAACAATCTTGTCGATAAACAGCAGGCGGTGCTCCTTGTCAAAGCGCCATTTGCCGCCTTTGCCAGCCACCTGTTTCGCGAGTTCGTCGAGCTCGTCAACGGATAGATCGTGCATGTCTTCGTGCCCCGCGCTCGGCAGCGGTTGCACCGTCAACTTCACGTGGGCGTATTGACCGCGACCACCGGATTGCTTGATATGCTTGTGCTCGGCTTCTGACAGTTTCAAGATCGTTTCACGATAAGCGACCTGCGGCCGTCCCACACTCGCCTGCACGCCGAATTCCCGCATCATCCGGTCGACGATAATCTCCAGGTGTAGCTCGCCCATTCCTGAAATCAGCGTCTGCCCTGTATCCACATCCGTGTGAACGCGGAACGTGGGGTCTTCCTGCGCCAGCTTGGAAAGAGCCGTGGCCATTTTTTCCTGATCCGCATTCGTTTTTGGCTCGATCGCTACGGAAATAACCGGTGTCGGGAAAACGATGGACTCGAGAACGATGGGCTTGTCTTCACTGCAAAGCGTGTCGCCGGTTGTCACGTTCTTCAGCTGACATGCTGCGATGTCGCCCGCCTCGACGGATTCGATTTCTTCGCGCTTGTTGGCATGCATTCGCAGCAGACGCCCGATGCGTTCGCGCGTTTTCTTCGTCGAGTTGTATACCGACTGCCCTGTTTTCAGCACGCCGGAATAAACGCGGATAAAGGTGAGGTGTCCGACGAACGGGTCCGTCATGATCTTGAATGCAAGCGCCGCAAACGGCTGATCGTCGGAGGCGCGCCGCAATTCGGGCTCCGAACCATCCGTCGTGGTGCCTTCTACGGGAGGCACATCCATCGGCGACGGCAAATAATCAATTACCGCATCGAGCAAAGGTTGCACACCCTTGTTCTTGAACGCCGATCCCGCAATCACCGGCACCAACTTCAACGCAATCGTCGAACGCCGCAGCGATGCGCGCAATTCCGCCGGTTCCAGTTTGTGCTGTTCGAGGTATTTCGTGAGGATCACGTCGTCGTGCTCTGCGATGTACTCAACTACTTTATCGCGGTGTTCCTTGTAAAACTCCGGGCTAAGCGCCGTGGCTTTCACGGCAATTTCGAGAGCCGGATGCTCTTTCAGATATTCGGCGTCCCACAGTTTTTCGAGCGGAAGCGTTTCGTATTCCGATCCCAGCGTTTCGTCCTTCCAGACGATCGCGCGCTCCTCAATAAAATCAATGATCCCGATAAAATTACCTTCGCGGCCAATCGGATATGTGATTGGAACCGGATGCGCCGCAAGCCGTTCGCGCATGGTTCGCAGCGAGTGATCGAAGTCGGCGCCAACGCGATCCATCTTATTGATGAAGGCAATGCGCGGAACGCGGTACTTGTCCGCTTGCCGCCAAACAGTTTCCGATTGCGGCTGCACGCCCGCGACCGCGTCGAACACCGCCACGGCGCCATCCAGCACGCGCAAAGAGCGCTCGACTTCCACGGTGAAATCCACGTGTCCCGGCGTATCTATGATATTGATCCGGTACAGGTTGTCGAATCGCTTCCAGGAAGCGGTGGTGGCAGCGGACGTAATCGTAATGCCGCGTTCGCGCTCCTGCTCCATCCAGTCCATGGTCGCGGTGCCTTCGTGCACTTCACCGATCTTGTAAGTCACACCCGTATAGAAAAGGATGCGCTCGGTACACGTGGTCTTACCCGCGTCGATGTGCG
>Ga0302326_10015136_pt1 | contig 16242 bp, 9 predicted proteins | sample Palsa_T0_3_FD_202264 | JGI IMG/M metagenome (GOLD analysis project Ga0302326, IMG submission 202264) | Peat permafrost microbial communities from Stordalen Mire near Abisko, Sweden - Palsa_T0_3 | ecosystem: Environmental > Terrestrial > Soil > Palsa > Peat permafrost | place: Sweden: Abisko... | reverse complement strand
TTGTTGGACTGGTGCGCCAAATGCCCGCCTTCCCGATCGCGGCCATTGCCGTGTAGGACCCCGGCGTAAGCCCGCGGACTTCGAACTCGCCGGCGGTGCTGACCTTCGCCTGGGCCATCCAATCATGACCGGCCCTTCGCGAGTCATGGCCAATTCGCTGATTGAATGTGACGGACGGGAGCCCGACCGTCTCCGTCAACTCCACCAGCACCTTTCCCTTCAACCGCACCGTCGGCGCTTTGCGAAGCATCATGTTGCCCGCACTGGTTTGCGCTCCCGACGCCACATCGATGGCAATTGCGCCGGCCGGATCGGTCACACCGGGATAGTAGACGGGCACGTACTGCTCCTTGTCTTTAGAGAGTGTTGGTGACCCCCAGGAGTCCTGCGCGTAGACGTAATACTTGCCCGGGCTGAGGCCATACTTGCGGTACTCGCCCAAGTCGTTTGTGGACGCCTGGTCCATCGCAGCAAGCACCTTTTTGCCATTGACGTATTGAAAGCGAAGGAATTGAACTTCGGCGCCTTCCACCGGCTCGCCATCGGCGTCCAGAATGCGGCCGGTCACTACGCCGTACGGAGTCAGCCGAAGTTCGATGTCTTTCATTTCCTGCGGGTGTTCGAGATCCAACAGGGCGCCGGCGCTCTGGGATCCGTGCGCGCCATACTCGAGCGTCATGAAACCGTTGCGCGATGCGCGCAGGCGGTACCTACCTGGTTCGATGTTCGCAATGACAAACTTGCCCGTGGAGTCCGAAGCGGTGGAGTAATCCAGCAGCCAGTCATCCGGACCTGGGGTCGAGCGAATGCGCACCAGCCGGAGGTTCACCTTGCCGACAGGTTCACCGCTAGTCGCATTCAGGACGCGACCTTCGAGACTGGACAACTCTTCGGGCTTGGCCGTTTGAGCCGAGACGGGTAAAACGCAAAGGAGAAGAAGAACGAGGCGCTGCATGGGGGACTTCTTACGCAATCTATCCCACCCGCTTAGCGTGCGCAAGGGCCACTCCCCCGTTGTTGCCCCGCCTGTTGTCGTAAAATGGCGCCGGACGGTCGAACCGATATATGTCAGAACAGCCAATCTCTGTTGCCGCCCTTTTGCGATCCATCGATAAGGCTAGTGCCGGCGATCACCGTGTAGATACCTATGCCCAGGCAGTGAAGGGTATCGAGCGCAAGGCCACATCGGTGCTGGCTATCGGCGGCGATACCATCTCGCTCGTCCTCGAGGATGGCAACATTTTCAAAGTCGGCACGCGGATACTCTCGGCAGAGATGGGAAATCGCGCTTTCGATCTGCCGATCCTCCAACGCGGCACCCGGAAGCTCCGTTCTTTCTCACAGGACTACATCTTTCAATACTTCATTCAGCCGCGGGCGGAAAGTTACATCACCGATAGTCAATATGCCGAGTTCGTAAAGTATGTCGTCCAGCAGGGTTACTGGATGAGCGATCCCGGTAAGCGCAATGTGGGCTACTACCGGGCGGGGAATCGCGTCGCGCTGATCGACCCCTGGTGCGTGGAAAAGCTGCCATCGACAGGCAGGGCTGAAGCGGATCAAACGAACGGACGATAGCCAACGCGTGGTCGTATAAGTGCACCTCAGTGAAGTTTAGTTTCCAGCTTCCAGGCCTGATCCCGCCAAGGGTACAACTTCTCCATTGCCGAACAGACCGACGGGGGCGTCGGCCGCGGACCAGGGGGTCCGCCCGGGGTCCGCCCTACCTCGTTGCCAACGATCGAGAACCGAAAACTATGCGGCATTGTGCTTTAGCTTGCCGGCCGGGCGACTCTCAACCGGCTCGGCCGATCTCTTTGTCGCCCGCTTTGCGGAAGCCAAGCAGCGAATCGATGCAGTTCAACAGCGCGCGCGGGCTGAAGGGCTTCGACAGGAAGCTGGCGTTGGTTTCCAGGCTTTTCTTGTCGATCAATTCGTTGTCATAGCCCGACATGAAGACGATCGTCATTGCGGGACGCCGGCTGCGCAGCTTTGCCACCAGCTCGGGTCCGTTCATCCCCGGCATGATCACGTCGGTGAGCAGCAGATCGATCGCATTCGCGTGCCGGGCGCTTACCGCGAGTGCCTCGTCGCCGTTCGCGGCCTCCAAAACAGTGTGGCCGGCGCCTCTTAGAATCTGGGAAATTAGCTTGCGCAGCGGCGTCTCGTCCTCCACCAGCAGGATGATCGCACTGCCTCGGGCCTTCGCGTCGGCGGCCGCGGCGGCCGTTTCGGCGGTGGACTGCTCTGTCGTTACGGGAAGATAAACGCGGAAAATGGTTCCCACGCCGATCTTGCTTTCCACCGTGAGCGAACCGCCGCCCTGCTGCACGATTCCTAAAGCCGTCGATAGTCCGAGGCCGGTTCCTTTCCCCACTTCTTTGGTGGTGAAAAACGGTTCGAAAATGCGGCTGGCGGTCTCGACGCTCATCCCGTGGCCGGTGTCGCTCACGCACAGCTGAACGTAGTGGCCGGCGGGCAGAGAAGCAATTTGTCCGGCTTCCAGATGCGCGGATTTGGTTTCGATGAGTAGCTTGCCTCCGCCTGGCATGGCGTCGCGCGCATTGACCGCCAGGTTCATGATCACTTGTTCGATCTGCCCGGGATCGGCCTTGACCTTTCCAAGGTCGCCCGCGAGCGCCGCCACCAATGTAATATCTTCGCCGATCAAGCGCCGCAGCATCCCCTCCATATGTGAAACTACGGAGTTCACATCCAGGACTTGCGGCTGCCAAATCTGCTTGCGGCTAAACGCCAGAAGTTGACGTGTCAGGTCGGCGGCGCGCTTCACCGCGGCTTGGATCTCCTCGAGCTCCGGCTGCTCCCGCCCACCCAGATCTTCCTTCAAAAGGGCAGCATATCCCGCGATGACGGTCAGCAGATTATTGAAATCGTGCGCGACGCCGCCTGCCAGGCGGCCCACGGCTTCCATCTTCTGCGACTGCCGCAGTTGATCCTCCATCCGTTGGTAGTCGGCAATCATGCGGCTGACACGCGCCAGCATTTCTTCGGGCGTGATCGGATTGCGGAGCAGGTCCCAATCGTCCGCCGCGCCTGGTTCGGTGTGAACTTCGCTGGCGTGGGAGAGTAGAACTGAGATCTGATGGTAGAGCCGGCCCAGCATCGCATTGGCGGTCTGCAAACTGCGATTGGCGCCGGCCACTTCCTGCGCCCGCAGATAGATTTCCCGCTCCATATCCTGCAGAGCCTTGGTGGTGGACGCTTCCCGCTCGTGGCCGGCCTGCCGGAGCCGGACAAATTCGGTCACATCCTCAACTCTGTGGATGATGAAACATAGCTGGCCATCGGGACCGAATACCGGCGAGTTCCGCGGGCTCCAGTACCGTTCTTCGAATCCACCGCCATCCGTTTCGGGCCGGCGAACGTCGTACTTCTGCACCGCCATGGTGTCGGTCCGCCCGAATTCCAGCACACTATTGAGCGATGCGCGAAGGTTGTTCACGCCACTGGCTTCGGGATCGTCCGGATTATCGGGGAACACATCGAAAATGCCCCTCCCCAAAATGGCCTCGCGCGTCGTCATGGTGGCGCGCAGATAGGCATCGCTAACGGCAACGATGCGCAAATCCGGAGCCAGCACTAAATACAGGCCTGGCGCACCCTCGAACAGTACCCGAAAATCCGGCTGCGGAAAGTCCATTGAACTATGGCTATCGTACCACCGCTGTCAGCGCCGACTTATCTCGCTTCGACCGATCCATTCGATAGTCCTATAACTAACAATTGTTATTGGCGTACTATAGCCCATTTCCAGCATTGCTTCTCCCCCAACGCGCACCTATAGTAAGTGCAGGCGGAAAAACGTCCTTCTATTTTCGGTGGAACTGTCAGGCCTCCGCGGAGTTCGCCGGAAGAGAACGTACCTCACGCGTCGAGGTGCGAACAACCGGGCGCCGGATCGGTTTTGCCAAAGGCCGATCCGCGCACCCGGACTCACACACCAGCCCTACTTCTTGCAAACCGCGGTAAGGAAGCGGCCGTCGGGACTCTGGTGCTCCGAAAGAATTTGCAGGCCGCCACGCTCGCAAAGCAGCCAACGGAACGCCTGCGGGGTGTATGTGTACTGGAAGTTCATGCCGATGCGCTCTCCGCGCTGTACGGAAATCTCCTGACCCGCTACCGTGGCCGATAAGTCGCGGGCCGCGCCAAAGGATCTTGTAACTAAGTGGAGTCCGTCATGACGATCGTCACGCTTCAAACTCAGGCGGATTTCGCCATCGTCGTGCGCGATTCCCACGTTAGCCAGCAGCGTCGACAGGAACCTCCGCGCCGCCGGATTATCGCGCCGCGCCACCGATCCCTGGGGTTCGTGGATTTCTCCGTCCACGATCAGGCGGTCTTCCGGCTTCATGCATTGCGCCACGTAGCGGATTTCCGCCAGCGGATCGAACGACCCCATGGTGTTGCCGCTGAGGATGAATAGACGCGGCGGCTCGGCAGCATCGGCAGCGTATACCAGGTGCACAGGGCTCGAAATATCGGCCTTTATGCCGACGGTTTCAATGTCGGAATCTTCAGCGCCGGCGCAGGCCATTTCGAGCATAGCCTGGCTGGCATCCACGGGAAAGTACGAACACTCGCACCCGGCCTTCTTGAGGGCATCCATCAGAAGACGGTCACGCGCGCCGTCTCCCGCGCCGAAGCTGATCACCGGAGCGCGTTCTTTGAAATGCTGCGAGAGTTCCGCGCTGTTGGCCGCCAGTTCTTTCCACGTGCGCCACAGGCCGCCATACAACTCCTCATGGCTAATGAGTTCCATCCACTCTGCCGCGGACCGCGGGAACCAATAGAAGAACTTCTCCGGTAAATCGCGCGCCTCAATCGCCTCCACGAACTCCTGAGCGATATCGGCTTCGGTGAGCACCACTTCGACTTTCATGAAGTTACATTATAGCTACCAGCTATTGTGGCGCAGACTTCTTCAGTCTGCTGGGTCGAGACTCTTCTCGACCCGTCGTGCCGAGACGAGTCTCAGAACTCCTGAGGTCGTCCCCACGATTTCGTGTGGCTCGGAAAATGTCGTGAGCACATTTCGCGTTCGGGACCACTCCCTGACGGTCGCGGCTCGGTGTCGGCGCACTGCGTTTCCGAGCCGCGCGCGTGAGCAAGCGGTTTAAGGGCTCATGGCAAGTTCCACAACTTCAGGAGTGCGGAGTCTCGGCGCTGCAGGCAAGAGTGCGCAAGAGTGCGCAAGAGTGCCTGCGCGCCTCAGTACGCCATCACTTGCATGCCGGCGTCGACGAACAGGATATTCGCCGTCACGCCACGGCCCAGATCGCTCGCCAGAAAGACGGCCGCATCCGCCACTTCCGCGGGTTCCGTATTGTGACGTAGCGGAGCGCGCAGCGGCACAACGTCGAGAATGCTGGTAGCGTCCTTAACGGCGCGCATCGATGCCGTCTTCACCGGACCCGCGGAGATGGCGTTTACGCGGATTTTCCGCGGACCGAGATCGCTCGCCAGGTAGCGCATGGTAGCCTCGAGCGACGCCTTCGCCACGCCCATCACGTTATAGTTCGGCATCACGCGAGTGGCGCCGAGATACGTCAGCGTCAACAACGCGCCGCCTTCCGTCATCAGCGGCGCGGTCGCGCGGGCGATGGCCACCAGCGAGTACGCGCTCACATCCTGCGCCAGCAGGAATCCGCTGCGCGACGTCTCCACGAAGGGCCGCGAAAGATCTTCGCGGTTGGCAAATGCCAGGCTGTGCAGCACTGCGTTGAGCGGGCGTCCGAGCCCGCTCAACGATTCGGTGAGCGCCGCCAGTTCTTCGTCCTTGGTGACATCGCACGGCAGAATCGCGGCCACGTTCATCTCCTTGGAGAGGTCCTCGATGGCGTCCTTCTGCCTCTCGCCCAGATACGTCAGCACCAGCGCCGCCCCTTCGCGGGCGTAAGCCTGCGCCACCGCGTAAGCGAGGCTCCAACGGTTCGCGATTCCAGTCACCAGGGCAAGTTTGCCCTCCAGCAAATTAGACATGAATTTGCATTGTACACTGGCATTGCAGGCACAAGCTGAGGCGTGCGCCCCACCCATGGACCTCAATACCCCGCTTACTTACGTCAAAGGAGTCGGCCCGGCGCGCGCCGCCATGCTGGAGGCCAAGGGCCTCGCTACCGTCGAGGATCTGCTGGCGTACGTACCGTTTCGATACGAAGACCGCAGCAACATGAAGTCCGTCGCGCAGCTCGCGCCTGGCGAAATGGCCACCGTCATCGCCGAAGTCCGCTCTGTCAAGCTTTCTGGATTCAAACGCCGCAATCTGGGGATGTTCGAGGCTCGCTTTACAGACTCCTCGCGCGCCATGCTGCTCGGCAAGTGGTTCCACGGGGGGTATCTCGCGAATGTGCTGGCAGAGGGCATGAAGGTCGCGCTCTATGGCAAGGTCGAGTTCGACAGCTACTCCGGCGAACTCAGCATGCTGCACCCCGAGTTCGAAATTCTCTCCGGCGATGACGACGATGGCGAGAGCTCTCTGCACGTGGGCCGCGTGGTGCCGATTTATGAGGCTGCCGGCAAGATGACCACGCGCGTGTTGCGAACTATCACGCATCGCATGCTGGAAGCGCTCACGCCCGAAGAGGATTGCCTGCCCGTGCACATTCGCCGCCAGCTCAAATTGCCCGACCGTTGGACGGCGCTATGCGACGCGCATTTTCCGCCGCCCGATTCCGACCTGCGCCTGCTCAATGCCTTTCGCTCGCCGGCGCAATTCCGCCTGATCTTCGAGGAGTTCTTCTGGCTGGAATGCGGCGTGGCGCTCAAACGCAGCAAGGCACGCACGCTGCCCGGCATCGCCTTCGAGTTGAACGGCCGGGTACGCGAAAAAGTGAAAACCATGCTGCCGTTCAAACCAACAGACGCGCAGAAGCGTGTGCTCGGCGAGATCGCCGGCGACATGAAAGAGTCCCGTCCCATGAATCGCCTGCTTCAGGGCGATGTAGGCAGCGGCAAAACGATTGTAGCGGCGGAAGCGGCGGTCATAGCTATCGAAAACGGCTATCAGGTGGCGGTGCTCGCGCCCACCGAGATCCTCGCCACGCAGCACGGCCTCTATTTCAAACAGATTCTTTCCAAGCTCGGCTACGTCACCGCGCTGCTAACCGGATCGTTCACCGCCCGCGAAAAGGCGCAACTGAAAAAGCTGGTAGCTGAAGGACTGGTGCACGTGGTGATCGGCACGCACGCGCTGCTCGAAAAGGACGTGGAGTTTAGCAAGCTGGGGCTCGCCATCATCGACGAGCAGCACCGCTTCGGCGTCCTCCAGCGGTTGGGACTAGTGCAGAAGGGCGTCCATCCGGACGTACTGGTGATGACCGCCACTCCCATTCCGCGAACGCTCGCCATGACGCTTTACGGCGACCTCGACGTCTCCGTAATCGATCAACTGCCCCCAGGCCGCAAGCCCATCAAGACCAAGCATTACACCGCTGACAGCATCGAGCAGGCGTACAGCTTCGTGAAGACACAGATCGACGAAGGCCGCCAGGCGTATGTGGTCTACCCCGTGATCGAAGAATCGGAAACGCAAGCCATGAAAGCCGCGCAGCAGATGCACGAACACCTTTCGCGCGAAGTCTTCCCCATGCTTTCGGTCGGATTGATGCACGGCAAACTGGCGCCGTCCGAGAAGGAAGCGGTGATGCAGCGCTTCAAAGAGGGGCAGGTGCAGATCCTCGTTTCGACCACGGTGATCGAAGTCGGTGTCGACGTGCCCAACGCGACGGTGATGCTGGTGGAGCAGGCCGAGCGGTTCGGTCTGGCGCAGTTGCACCAGCTTCGCGGGCGCGTAGGCCGCGGCGCCGCGCAGAGCTATTGTATCCTGTCGACCGAAAAAATGAACGATGCCGCGCGCCAGCGCATCCGCACACTCGTCGAATCCACCGACGGCTTTTACATTTCCGAGATGGACCTCAAACTCCGCGGCCCCGGCGAATTCTTTGGCACCAAGCAGGCCGGGCTGCCGTCATTGCGCGTCGCCAATATTTTGCGCGACGCCGAAATTCTGGAAATCGCGCGCCGCGAGGCGGTGGACTTCATCGCGCGCCCGCCGTCGGAAGACGCGCTGCGGAGGGCCGTCAATTATATTCGCGACCACTGGCAGAGGCGCTACGGGCTGGTGACCGTCTGATGCGCGTGATCGCCGGAGAATTTCGTTCGCGCCGCCTGAAGAGCATTCCCGGCAACGCCACAAGGCCAACGCCCGACCGTCTCCGCGAGACTCTATTCGATATCCTGGCGACTCGCATCGATGGCAAGATTTTCCTCGACGCGTATGCCGGTACCGGAGCAGTGGGCATCGAAGCGCTCAGCCGCGGCGCGCGCCATGCGATTTTCCTGGAAAAGGATCGCTTCGCCGTCGAAGCGATTCGCGAGAACCTGGCCTCCCTTCAGCTCGAACGCCGCGCGACGGTGATCAAGGGGCCCGTCCTGTTGGCGCTCGGGCGGTCGCCAGCCGACCTCGTCTTCCTCGATCCGCCTTACAGTCAGGAACGGGAGTACCTGGCGGCGCTCGAACTGCTGTCGCAAGCCCCGCCGGCGTTGACCGTGGTGCAGCATTCCATCCGCATGCGATTGGCCGATACGTTCGGGAGCCTGGCGCGCAGTCGTATCGTTAAACAAGGGGAGAACGCACTGAGCTTTTTTATGGCGTGACATGGCGCGGGTACGCTTGCCCAATGCCGCATAGTTTCCCGGTCATGAACATTTCTGCGGAACTCAGGTGGGGTCCGCCCCACCCAACGCAAGCTGCCGCGGGTTGAGCCGGTAGTCGTTTAGTCGAAAAGTGACACGCCGCCGCCGCTTTACTGCATCGACAGAGGGAATTCCGTCGATCGAAGGCAAGGCTCGTTGCCTCGAAGGCCGCCTTGCATTCGACCCCGCAGGATGTTGCAGTGGTGTGCGAATGCGAAAATCCGCCCTACTGTCGGCCTTCGCCGCCACCTGCCTGGCCGCCGCCGAACCCGGCTTCCTCCATCGCCAAGGCGCTCAAATCGTCGATTCCGCCGGACATCCCGTCACCCTCCGCGGCATCAATCTCGGTAACTGGCTGGTTCCCGAAGGCTACATGTTCCTGTTCGAAAACGGTCCCGAATCGGGCCGCGAAATCGACGCCTTCTTCCGCGATATCGCCGGACCCGATGAGACGGATCGCTTCTGGCGCGAATGGCGCGACCGCTACATCACCGAGCAGGATATCGCCGCGCTCGCTCACATGGGGTTCAATCTGATCCGCCTGCCGATGCACCACGCCCTCCTCGCGGAAGGCGGCGAGGGTTGGCGGCACGTCGACGACACCGTCGCCTGGGCGCGCAAATACGGTCTCTGGGTGGTGCTCGACCTCCACGCCGCGCCGGCCGGACAGACCGGCACCAACATCGACGATAGCTGGGGCTACCCGTGGCTCTTCGAGAGCGAGAAAGGCCAGGCAGACACCGTTGCCCTTTGGAAGCGCATCGCCGCACGCTACCATGACCAACCGGCGGTGCTCGGCTACGACCTCCTGAACGAGCCTATCCCCCACTTCAACGGCCTGCCGCGCCTCAACCCGAAGCTCGAACCCCTGTACCGCCGCATCGTCTCCGCCATCCGCGAGGTGGACACCCGCCACATCGTCATTCTCGAAGGTCCGCAGTGGGCCAGCACCTTCGCGCCTTTTGGCCCGCCGTTCGACGACAACATCATGTACTCGTTCCACAAGTATTGGACTGCGCCGACGCGCGACGTCATCCAGCCCTACCTGGACTTCCGCGCGAAATACCACGTGCCCATCTATATGGGCGAATCCGGCGAAAACACCGACGATTGGATTGCCAAATTTACTCAGGTGCTGAATGACGAGAAGATCCCCTGGACCTTCTGGCCGTACAAAAAGATGGAGAAAACCAGCGCCATCGTCACCTTCGAAAAACCGCAGCACTGGGACGCGATCGTCGAATACGCGACGAAACTCGGCAGCGTCGCCACGGCAGAGAAGAAGGGCGCCCAGCGGCCGACTGCCGAACAGGCGCAATCCGCCCTCCGAGATTTACTCGAGCAGATCCGCTTCGAGCACGGCCACGTTAACTCCGGCTACGTCCGCGCCCTGGGAGCTACACCGCTCCCGCAACCGTAAACCGGCGCGCTTTCCCCCGCTGCTATACTGCATCGACAGGGGGGATTCCGTTGACCATTCGACCTTTTCTGCTCGGCTTGCTGGCCGTTGCTACGCTCGCGGCGCAACCCGACAACAGCATCTTGGGCAAACTCGGACATTCCTCGCATGGCGAGGCGTTCGACGTGGGCCCGCGCGAAAAACCGTGGGTTATCGAAGGTATCGGGGTGGCGCACTTCCCCATCACCACCAGGAATCCCGAAGTCCAGAAGTGGTTCGACCAGGGCAACGCGCTCCTCCATTCCTTCTGGGATTACGAAGCTGAGCGTTCCTTCCGCTGGTGCCTGAAACTCGAGCCCGATAACGCCATGGCGTATTGGGGACTCGCGCGCGCCAGCCAGATTCGCGGTCTGGGAGGCAACAACCGGCCTGCCGACATGATCCGCGAAGCCCTCAAGCGGAAGGATAAAGTGAGCCCGCGCGAACTCCTCTACATCGACGCCATGGCCGCACAGGTAATGACCGACCCCATCACCGGGAAGGACGGCGATAACGAGAAAGGCAAGAAGCTGCTGGAGACTCTCTGTGTCCGCTATCCCGACGACATGGAAGCGCGCGCGCTGTTGGCGCTCAGTACCATGGGCAGCGACCGCTACGGCACCGAACTGATGATCCGCGAGATTCTGGCGAAGCAGCCCGACCATCCCGGCGCCCACCATTACCGCATCCATAATTGGGACTATCACGAGCCGGAGCAGGCGCTCGAAAGCGCTCGGCGCTACGGCGAAATCGTCCCCGGAATCGGCCACGCGCTGCATATGCCCGGACACATTTTCAGCATCGTGGGGATGTGGAACGAAGCGGCCATCAGCATGGACGCCGCCACCCGCCGCGAAAAAGAATACATGCAGCAGCGCATGACCTTCCCGTTCAATAACTGGAACTACGGGCACAATCGCAACTACCTCTCGTACATTCAGGAGCAGATGGGGATGGAGAAGGCGGCGATTTTCGGCTCCCGCCAGTTGATCGACGCTCCGCTCGATCCGGAAACCAATGCCGACGCCTCCAATAGCAGTCATTCCTACGGCATCGCCTCGCTGGCGCGCGCTTACCTGAAGTTTGAGCGCTGGGACGATCTGCTCAAGGAGAAGAACATTCCCTGGCGCGATATCCTGCTCGATAAGATCGATCGTACCTACTTCGAAACCCGCGCGTACCTCGGCAAGGGCGATGTCGACAAGGCTGAAAAAAGCCTGGTGGCCCTCGAAGCCCTGAAGGGTGACGTGGAAAAGAACAAAGCGTGGCCTGTGGGTAATCTCTACGAAATCCAGGTGCCCGATTTGAAAGGGCGGCTGGCGCTGGCTCGCGGAGAAACGCTGGTTGGATTGAAATTCCTCTCCGACGCCGCCGAAAAGGAATACGATTTCCAGCGTATGTATGCCGATCCGCCGATCTACCCGGAGTCGCTCTACTACAGTCTGGGCGAGGCGTACTTACAAACTAAGAGTCCGTTGCTCGCCGAACAGGCGTTTGACAAGGCTCTCGAACTCACCAAGAACGATCTCTGGGCACTGAGCGGGATGGTCCGCGCCGCCAGCACGTTGGGCGAAACGGCCAAAGCGCAGGACGCCATGGCTCGCCTGCTCTACGTGACGGCCGACGCCGACAAGGGGCTGGCAATTGTGCAGCGCGCCTTGGCTACCGGTGTAACGGCCGCGCCTCACGACAGCTCGCCGGGCCCGCAGCGCAATTACCTGCGCACTTCGCTCGAGAAGTTCGGGCCGGAGAAGTGGGAATCGTACGCTGCGCCCGCGCTTGATGTGAAGGACTCCACTGGCAAGCGTGTGACTCTCGATGAGTACAAAGGCAAGAACGTAATCCTGGTGTTCTATCTGGGCGCGGAGTGCCCGCACTGCATGCGGCAATTGCATGCCATCGGCGAAAAGAAGGACGACTGGGAGCGGCTCAACACGGTGGTTCTGGCGGTAAGCGGCGCGACTCCGGATAGCAATTCCGCGGGTCTGAAGTCATTTGGCGACCTGCCAATCCACCTGCTCTCCGACGACCATTTCACCAACGCGCATCGCTTCCATTCCTATGATGACTTCGAAGGAATGGAGCTGCATTCGACGATCCTGATCGATAAACAGGGCCGCGTCTATTGGGCCCGCAACGGCGGCGATCCCTTCGGCGACGTGGGATTTCTGGTGAAGCAACTGGAGCGCATGAATAACTAGCGGGCCTTGTGGGATAAGCTTTAGCTTGTCCAGGCGAGCCAAGCTCGCCCGCTCGATCGAGCTTCTTCAACTTCCTGCCCGAGGGCCGCCGCGGCGTGGAGCTGCCTTAAGGGCGAGCGGCGCTCGCCTGACAATCTGAAGCATGTCCCACGAAAGAGTCCGTCTACATCGCCAGCAAACCGGCCATCAGCTCGATTCCGTCCCACAAATTCTGCACCCGCAGATTCTCGTTGAAGCTGTGCTGATTATCGTCGTGATTGGCGATCGGTACCACGATCACGCGCGTACCCAGCGGCCTGACGATGCTCGTGAGCGGCAAACTTCCGCCCATATTCGGCAGCTTCACCGTGGGACCGCGTACGCTCTCCGTCACGCGGATCACTTCCTGTGCGATCGGCAGATCCATCGGCGTGCGCACGGCGTTATCTCCTCCGCGCACTGTTACCAGCGCCACCTTTTCGTGCGACCGCCGCGTGTCGGCGTCCGGCTCCGTATCTACGACGAAGAATCCCTGTTTGCGAATGTGCTCGACGACGCGGCTGGTAGTCTCATGCGCGTCCATGCCCGGTACCAGGCGAATATCGATGGATGCCGTCGCAGTCGCCGGGATCACGTTCGACGCCTGATTGCCCGTGCGCGAACTGGCCATGCCGCGCACATTCAGCGCCGGCTGGGTCACCAGTTCGTTGACCTTCGCTCCGCCGCCTTCCGTCGACCCAAGCCAGAATTCGCGCATCAGCCCGCTGTCGATCTCGGGAGCTTCCGCGATGGCGCGCTTTTCCAATGGCGTCAGGGGCGTGATGCCGTCGTAGAAATGCTCGATCGTGACCCGCCCCTGGGCGCTCTTCATGGAGGCGAGCAGTTGCGCCAGCATCATCGCCGGATTCGGAGCCCAATTCCCGTAATGGCCGCTGTGCAGCTCATAGCGCGGCCCGTAGAGCGTGATATCGAGGCCGGTATCGCCGCGCGCGCCGAAAACGATCTGTTGGCGCCGCGTCTGGTAGACCGGGCCATCGCACATCAACCACAGATCACCCGCGAAGAGTTCCTTATTCGCCGTCAGGATCTTTTCAAGATTTGCCGAGCCCGCTTCTTCCTCGCCTTCAAATACGAACTTGATGTTGGAGCGAGTTTGCATGCCCGCCGCGCTAAGCGCATCGAGGGCCGTCAGCATGGCGATGATCGGCGCTTTATCGTCGCCCGATCCGCGCGCATAAAGCCGCCATTCCGGATCGAAGGGCTGACCGGGGGCCGGCAGGGGAATTACTTTGCCGCCATCCTGCACGGGTTTATCGCGCAAGACGGGTTCGAACGGCGGGCTTGCCCACTCTTTCGGATCGAGCGGCTGGCCGTCATAGTGCGCATAGAAGACGATGGTGCGGGTCGCGCTGGGCGTACGGATCGCCCCGAGCACCACCGGGTTGGAGCCCGGGACACTCACCAACTGCGAGGTCACACCCCGTTTCTCCAGCATGCGCGCGATGGTCTCCGCGTTGCGCTGGATATTCTCGCGATCCCGCGCGATATTGGGGATAGCCAGCAGCGCGAAGAACTCGTCGACAATCGCCCGCTCATGCTGCTGCCGCCATTCGCGCGCGGCGCGCCCCGCGGCATTGTCCTGCGCCATGGCAAGCGCCGAGGCCAATCCGAATAGTGCCAAAACTCGCTTCATTTATTGAGCATCGCAAATTAGATTGAGGACTCGCAGGCATCGTGGCGCGGGCTTCAGCCCGCTGGGCAGAGACTCATCTCGACCCGTCGCGACCGAGATGTGTCTCCGAACTCCTGAAGTCGTGGAATTTGGGCTGAACCAATTAGGCGAGTCTCACTCGCCATGGCAAGCTGAAGCATGCCCCACATCGGACCGCAGACGGAGCTTTTGTATTACTATCCCTCCATATTCTTTGCACGCCGCGACGATTGGCGCGCCGATTCAAAAGCTGAACGCTGAGAGCTGACTGCTGACAGCTTGCGCGCAGCGCATTGTGGGACATGCTTTAGCTTGTCCCGGGCGTAGCTCACGCCATTTTCCTCACGGATGCAGAACGATGGGGCGACCTCGGGAGGTCGGAGTCTCGGCGCGGCAGACAGGAGTGTCTGCGCCACGTCGTGTTGGCTCAAATCGCCGCGTATATCGCCGCCACTTCATAATCCTCCACCCGCGGAATCGTAAACTCGATCATCCCCGCACCGCCCACGAACGGAACGTCCCGCTCCGCGCGCAACAACTCCACACGCGTCACTTTCCGCCTTTTCGGCAGCGCCATCCGCACCTTCTGCGCGCCAATCGGATAAAACTCCCGGAGCCATCCGCGATGCATCGCCGGGTTGGTGTAATTTAACACGTGGAAGGCGAACCCCGCCTGCGTCTCCCACGCGAATGTCTCGATCACGCCGTCACCATCCACCGTCACCGGCGCGTTTCCGCCCGCCACCCAGCGAATGGAGTTCTGCAGGAGCCGCGCCAGATCGGTATGGCCTGACTTCCACATGGTCCGCTCGATATCCCCGGGAAAGTAGAGCAAACGGCTCGCGCCCTTCTGCCGCATCACCACCGCCGGCTCGTTCGTGCGCTGCTCCAACGGGTACGACAACTCGGGCGGATAGGCGACAAACCCGGGCACCACCGTGAGGATCGGCCCGTCGACCGGCGCTACCGGCACGCGATTCTCCGCGCCCGGAATCCACGCCGTATTCGCAAATCCGGCCAGAATTTCGTGCTGCTTCTCGATCCGTGCCAAATACGCATTGCCGAGCGTGCCCACCATCTCGCCATTCTTCCGAATGCCGAAGACGTCGGCCAGTCCGAAATCCGGCCGTCGCTGGCCGCGCTCGTCGTAGAGGCTGGTCTCGAACGTCGCCAACAGAGACCCTCCGCCATCCACGTACGCGCGCAATTGCCGGCATTGCTCGTCACTCAACAATGCCGTATTGGGCAGGATGAGCGCCGTGTATTTGGCCAGATCCGCGGGCGCCAGCCTGTCCTCATGCACCAAGTCGAACAGGAAGCGGCCTTCGAGCAGCGCGTAATACAGGCCGTCCATATACTCGCGTATGGCCGCGCCGCGCGGCGGCTTGTAGAACAGGTGCGTGCGCTGCCCCATCACCACCCCGATATTGGCGATGGGTCGTTTGTTGATGAAGTGGACGTCGTGCCGCGCCATCCACTGGAAGTATTTCTGCGCCGGCGCGAGCCATCGACGGTCCTCTCCCATCCCGTTTTCGCCGCCGATCAGGTGATGGTACGGCACCATGCCGGAGGCCAGCGTCTCGTCGAACCACATCTGCTCTTCCTGCGGCGATTTGTACACATTGCGCCAGCGCGGCGTGCCGGTAGACCAGGCGCCGGTGACATTCGTCGCCATTTTGCCGTCCTGCACGGCGTTGCATACGCGTCCTTGCAGCGCGCATCCCCAGATGGGGGTGTCGTCGCCGCCGCGACCCTGGTTGTCGCACTGGAACCACTCGCAGAGCTCGCCCAGCTTGACCAGGTCGGCCGAGCAGCGAATGCCGCCCCCCAGGTTCGCGAAGTAGAAATTGCCGGCCTTTTTCTCTTTGGCGATGGAATCGTAGAGCTTCCAGAGGTACACCGTGCGGTCGTTGAATTTCTCCCAATACTCGATGGTTCCCGCCGGCGGCAGCTTGCGGCACTGCTCGCAATAGCAGACCGGCAGATTGCCGAGTGGCGGCCAGGCGTTGGTAAACAGCGCGTCGACGTCGTAAAGCGAGTTGATTTCCTTCATGATGGCCGGCATGTAATCGGTCATGTATGAAGTGAACATGCAAGTGCGGAACAGGCGCTGGTCTTCCGTATGGTGTACGGCGCTGCCTTGCTGGTCGCGCTGGAACCACTCGGGGTGGGCCTGGACGGCGTCTTCCCAATTGAGG